>Ga0209347_1002440_pt1 | contig 24685 bp, 15 predicted proteins | sample AutmiccommuBRH23_FD_187382 | JGI IMG/M metagenome (GOLD analysis project Ga0209347, IMG submission 187382) | Deep subsurface microbial communities from Mt. Terri, Switzerland - Autotrophic microbial communities BRH/23 (SPAdes) (version 2) | ecosystem: Environmental > Aquatic > Deep subsurface >...
GGGCCCCCTTGATGGATCGTACTGGTTGATGCCGGGCATCAGTCGTAGGGCACAAGCACTGTCCGATCACAAGCACCTCTATTCTCTGGACTTGCGCCATCGCCGGGCGAAAGCGATTGCCTACCGCCCATCCGTCCGTCAGCCTCTCGCAAATAGGAAACAGAACTTGTGGCCTACACTTGGTGGCGTGCGTGGCGTACTGCGTTGACAAAGAACTCTGAAAGGCCCTCGGGCATCAAGGAACAGGTCAAAGCAAGCACGGGCGATTCGACTGCCTGCTTGACTGAAACTTCTGCGGAAGCTCAGCAAAATCCAGTAAGAGTGAAGTTTACAGGAAGGAAGGTGGGCAGAACGCACACTCTTTTCATTGCAGGGACCTGCAACAAATCCCCGTAATGCGCCCGAAGGGATTCGAACCCCTGACCGACGGATTAGAAATCCGTTGCTCTATCCAACTGAGCTACGGGCGCTTGTCTTCTAAGTCCTTGCTATTAAACAACTTCCCTGACCTTATGTCAACCTCCTGTGCCTGAAAATCGGGGCGCGCGCCAAGTGCGCGCCAAAACGTGGCGGCTTGGCGAGCCCGATCCACGACATCTTTGCGAACCGCGAGATAGAATTCATGGGTGGTCGAGAAGCTCGCATGCCCGGCCAAAACCATGACATCGTGCTCACTCATCCCGCTGGCAAGCCAGTTGCTCAGGCAGGTTCGCCGAAGGTCGTGGAACGTCCCGACTTCGATACCGGCCGCATGGAGGATATCGGTAAAATCTCTGCGGAAGTTGTTCAGGACTCTCAAACGGCTGTCCGAATAGGTCCACCTGCCCTGCTTTCGCAACTCCTGGATGAAGGCATACCGTTCAGGCGGTATGAAGACGTATGGATGACCTTCGGGCTGCCCGTCTTGATGACGGACAAGCATCGTGGTCAACTCGTCCGTCAGCGGCAGGGTCCGGCGTTCGGCATCTTTGATGCGCCACTCCCACGTCTCGTCTATATTCTCCTTGGGGGCGACCTCGATGGTCATCTCCGCGAAGTTGACATTCCGCCACGTAGCGTTCAGCAGTTCCGCCCGCCTCATGCCCGTTACCATAGCTGCATGTATCAGCAGTTCCCACGGAACGGGAGAAGAGAACTCGTTTGCCGCCTTCAGGATCTTCACGCACTCGTCGTTGGTGTACGCCCGGACCTTGCCCTTGGGCGAACGCGGCGGCTTGACAAACCGCAAGGGGTTCGTGTCAAGCTGCCCCCGCTCGACGGCCAGTTGGAAGAACCGTTTCAGGTGGCGCAGCTTCTTGGCTACGGTGGCCGGACTGTTGCCCTTGTCCAGGCACTTCTGACGATAGGATTCGGCGTCCTTGATCGTGACCGTTTTGAAGTCCTTGTTGCCGACCACGTTGCGGAAATCGGTCATTGCGGCCTCGTACTCCCGGCGGGTGCTTTCCCGGATCTGATCGCCAGTACGCGTCAGACTGTCGGCGGTGAAGACGCTCAGCTTCATGGACTCGGGCTCCACGATGCCCATGCGCAGCTCTCGCTCCTTCTGGGCTCTCTGGAACTCAGCCTTGCGTCTATCCCCATGCCCCAGGGAGATCCGATGTCGAAGACCATTCTCATCAACGTAGTCGAGCATAAGAGTAAACTCTGTGCCGTCCCGTGACGGCCGTGTTCTGAGCCTTACCAGCTTCTTGGGCATATCATTCTGCCTCCTTTCTGTTTGGCCTCGGCTGGTAAGACCGGTCCGCCTCCATGATACGGCAGACCCTCAAAGATGTGGATCGAAAAATCATCGTCGCTCCTTTTCTACCTTGTCCTGTACCCATTGCCGCACTGCCTCAAACGGGTACAGAGGCGTCTTGCAGATGTGGATGCAGGGAAGGTCATGCATTCTCTTGAGATTCTCAATGACGTTGTGGTAGTCCTGGGCCCTGCTGATTTCGGGTATGCGAAGCAGGCTGATCAGCTCGTCCTCAGTCAACAGAAGCGGGAGAGCCTGGGGCGTGCCGGACGACAGAACGTTCATTTGGTCTTCCTTGTTGGCCGTATCCATACCAATCTCCTCATGAGAACGACCGTGGCCGTTTGCTATACTTAGGTAGACATCTCCCAGCGGTGAAAAGGCGGCGACGAACCGATCCAATCTGTTGCCAAGGTAGACCACCACAGAGGGGAATGGAGCGGAGTCCTTGGCTTCACCGAACTTGAGGCGGCCGGAGACGAAGCACTTCGGATATTGACGCAAGACACGGAACCACTTGGTGTCGGTGCGAGCCGGTAGAAGGGCAATGGCCTCGCAAACACTGCGTGTCTGATATGCCTCATGGAGTTTGCGCACCCATGCCCCAATTTCTTGGCCATATGGTGGATTCATGTAGACACGGCCCGTCCACGTCTGCGCCAAACCGTCATCCTTTTGGGTGTAGTGTCTGTGGGCGGGGACATTTGGATGGGTTCTTGAGTTGCTGCATGGGTCCAAGTCGATGGACTCAAACACCTCAAGGACGCGGTCCACTACATGGTGTGGCGTGTACCACTCCGGCGTCTCACTTGAGAAGAAGACATCAAGTCGACGGGAGCGGCGACCTGTGCTGTGGGTCTCCTGTGTCGAGGAGAGTACGCGCCTCGTCCGTGTATTCTTCGCAGGGCCAGGGTAGGCTGTCCGTGATGGACTATGGGGCTCCTCCTGCCGCAACGCGGAATCGTTCGTCCGGTATCCCGGTGCGAGACATGGTTCCTGGTTGTGGCGGGTGTTACGCCTCATAATCCTCGAACCCAATTGCCTTTCATAGAACCAACGTGTGGAGCACGTGTGGCAAGTCCAGAGTGCAGTGGCCCGTCCGATGTTCTACTGAATGACCAGCATGGTTTTCAGGCGAAGCGACTTCTACACTGGCCCGTCCAAAGAACGTTCTGTATCGGTTCATGATCACAAGCCTATTATCTCCGCACGGGGAACATGGGTATGGAACACTTGGATGCGTGAGGGAATCATTTGAAGCCCTTTTCAAGACAGCAAGCACCAATAGTAGTTCACATCTCCTGCGGCGTGGCTTGACCAAAGCAATCTGGTTATGACGGTGACTCCCTTCAGCCTGAGGCTGACTAAGGCCTGGGTTTGCGCTATTCTGGAGGTGGTGAAACAGTGTTTCACCGGTGTCAGGACGCAAACATGTGGACTGTCATCATCAATGTGAACTCCGACACCCGGTAAACCCGGCCTCACCAGCCGGGCTAAGGGGGCGGTTTCATCAACCGTCATGTTGGAGGCACGTAGAGCCGGATGCGTCGAGAGACGCTCGTCCGGTTCGAGGGAGGCTGCTGTAAGTAAACCTCGTCAAGAGTCAATCTACAGCTTCTATCCCATGCTTTGGCGGAATACGGGCGACCGAGACAGACCGGGCTTCGGCCCGGCCGTGATGCTCGAATGGGTGATGCCGACAAGGTCGGCTAATCCCTCCGGGGGGTTCGGAACGAAGGATGCCTTCGGTTCGTTCAACCTGGGCCGCCGTGGGGAGCCTGCACGTGGTGACGCGTGCAGCCGGGCTGATGACAAGGCTCGGTGTTTGGCTGAAAAGGCCGACAGTGAATAGCTCAACCATGAAAGGGGCGTAAGGCCCTTGGCGGTAAGCGCAAGCGGAGACGGTGCCGAACAGCGTTAGAAAGACCTTTCCTGGCGGGTAAGGGAGAGCTTCTAGATTCTGCTCCCAGAAATCGCTCAGAGGCTTCTGAGCGGAAACTATGCCGGGGCGGGAGCCCTGGACATACAGGAACTGGTCAAGCGACGTGACCGCTCGCGCGAAGAGTACCACTAATCGAGGAAGGACTGAGGCTGCCGGGGTGATGCCCGGTGCCCGTGAGTCAGACGGGTGTTTCAAAAGCCTTAGTCTGGGAGCGTGCTGCAAGTAGAAGTCCCTGCGGGGAACGAGTCCATGGCAAGGCAGTCATGGACCGCTGGAGTGCTGACGGGTGGTGCCGGGCATACATCCACGACGAAAGCAGCGACGTGCATTTTTTCACATTGATGAGTCTGTAGGCAGCTTGCTTGCGGGTGCAGGTGAGCGGCCGGTGCCTCGGAAGAGGGCCACATGGTCAGAGCAGACCGCGCCGGAAGGCCGGTCTGCTCTGGCAGCGTTCTGATGTTGCCGGAGTGGATTGCAGATCCATGAAGGTTCAGCAGCCGCTACGTCTATGAATTGCGATTCCACCATTGAAGGAATTTAGCAGGACAGGACGGAGCAGGCGCATAGGGTTGTTGCTGGGCATCTGCTGTACAGGTGCCCCTCAAGGTTCTTCGACCGCATCGATGCAACAGGGTTGAAAGGAGGTGATTCACTTAGGTGTCACGGCTTTTTGGGAATTGTGCCTTAACAATTCCCACTTTTAAGCAGTTGGAGGCAGATTATGATGTATCGACACGTTGCAGCATCGGAGAATGGATTCGTTCAGCAGTTGGCCGTCGCGTACGTAAACCACGGATACTGGTATTACGTCACCGGCATCGTTCCGGGTCACAAGGAGGTATCCGCCGTGGATAGCAAGCTGATCCAGAAGTATGACATCGCGATCAGCAAATGGACACGGGCCAGACGAAAACAGCAGGGTTTGGCAAACGTCCACTACATGCGATACCAGCGGTTCTTCGTACTCATCGCCACTCAGGGCGAACATTCGTTCTTCCAAGAGGAAGCCCCGAACATTAAGGACGTGCGGAGAGATCCCATCCGCTTCGCAGGGTACAGCATCGGCTTTCGTCGCGGCGTGGATCGGAAGTGGCATACATCCGTGCGGATTCACCCGACGCAATACAACCTCATCAAGGACTACTACGTGGACATCGCTACCCGGCGTTCTCTGGAGCAGATTCGCAAGGAATTGGAATTGATCCCGTTTGAACCATATGCCGCCGTCCGGAGACAGATTCTGAACATCCTGAGGGCCATAAACCGTGCCCGGCAGAAGGCGGGATTCGAACCCGTGCCGATCTCGGCCCTGCGGCTCCGACGACAAATCCTGCGGCCTTTCGCAGAAGAGCAATACTGGAAGCCAAGCAATGAGGACACGCTCACTCAGTGGGATTTGACGGCACAGGCTTTCTCGGAGTCGCTGGCAAAGTACCGTCCAGTAGGGGAATAGAAGGAAGAGAGTCGTCCTATTCCTTTTCAAAACCATGGCTGGTGAACTTGAGCGTACGACAGTTCTCAGTCACGGCACGTACGACGTGCTCCGGCACGCCAGAGGGAAGTTCCGCTTCAATTTCCAGGGTGACCTTCACCTCCGATCCGACAAGGCCTGCCAAGTGCGCCACGACCTCATCGGCGATACGCCCGGCGTCCCGGCCTACACGGGTAGCATCAAGCAGGACACTCGCATGAAATCGCTTCGGGAGAGACGGTATTGCGACGGCACCTGTGCCAGCAGCCCCCTCCCCGCTGCTCGCGGGCGTTGCGCCGCCCACTTCTGATGGCTTGGCTGCTCCTCCGGGCGCTGCGGGCGTCTCGGCAGTAAGCTGCTGCTGGGCACGTTCCGGGCGAACGAGAAGCCCTATGGGGCTGTCATCGTCGATCCAGATCCGTTGGCTGGCACGGAGCCCGCGATAGCGGCCTGCCGTTTCGTCAAAGCTCTCGGCATAGGCAAAGGAGTCTTGTGTCCAAGTCAACAGCGCAAGACCACTCCGAATAGCCTCGATCAGCACTCCGGTGTCCCTCAATCGCGGCAAGTAGAGGTAACGAGCGAAATCCTCGGCAAGCTGTTGGATCGGGACGTGGTCACCTCGCCACAAGGGGACTTGATCCAGCTCCAACCGTAACCGGCTGGCGGCAAGGCCAGAGATAAGCAATTCGTCGTTACGGAGCTTCTTGCTGACACGAACAGCGAGCGAATCCTGGCCAGTAAGCCGGAAGGACTGCCATTCGATGTCTGTGGCTTGTGTGGAAGCCTGTGTCGGGACGATCAGCCACTGGTAGGCCTCGGGCAAGCGTGCGGCGATAGCGTTGCTGGCGTTCTCTTTTTGCGTTAGGGCCTGCCTGTGCTGGTGGGGATCGAGGTTCAGTGTCTCCGCCTCGTCCACGATGGAAGCCCAAGCAAGATATCGCCGGACGGCGTCGTCGAGATCCTTGAGACGCGTCTTGTCGGCTGCCAGAAAGACCAGCGTGTTCCGATAGATGCGCGGGGCCGTACCTCGGTTCTGCAGGAACTCCTGGGCTGCGGCCACCGCCGCACTGCCGGGGTCTTTCGTGTGAGGATACTCGATACCGAAAACAATGAGCCGTGCATCCCTGTCATCGGGCACGTCACCGGATGTGCGCGGCAAGGGGTGAATGCGGCTGAAATCCCCGGCCTTGCGCAAGTCGTTCCGCAACCACTTGCCGACCTCTTCAGCGACAGCGTCCGGATCGGCCTGAAGCTGCTCGGCGCGGTCGTCCGCCAGCTTCGTCACGGTTGGCTGGGTTGAATACCAGTAGCGCGCTCCATCCTGATATAGGAAGGTTGCCGCACTACTGAGGCGGCGCAGGGCATCCCCGAAGATCGCCGGTGACTCGCCGGGCATCACGCAACCAAGCTTGATGCGCCGATCCTCCAGTCCTTTGTTGGCTGCCTTGGCTGTGGGCGCGGAGCCGAGATAGACCGTGCGAGCGACTCGTCGGCATGCGGAATACTTGCCCAGGTTGGGGGTTTCTCCGTCGATCCGAAGGGGTAGAGAATTCGGGCCATCGACATCCTTCTCAAGTACCGGGACCCAGTTGTCGGAAAGGTAACGAGTGAGCTCGAACTGAACTCGCGGGTCATCAATCGGGATATTGGAAGGGAGAATGAGGGGGCTCCGGTCGCCCTTCTCCCATAGGCTGTGAATGACGGCGGCCATCAGACGCAGGACGCCTCTTGTCCGCTGAAACTTCACCAGCGTGGACCAGTCCTGATAGAGCCGGTCAAAAACTTCAGGGTGGATTGGATAGGCCGCCTTCAGGCGTTTCTCATAGTCACTGTCCCGACATTCCGGCGGAAACTCTTGGTGCTGTGTCCGGTAGAGATCAAAGAACGCTTTGGCTGTCGTGTCGCGGGCGACGAACTGTGGCTGCTCAATCATCGTCTCGAACAGCCTGCGTCGGACGATCTCGAAACTCTCCTCGGCACTGGCCGGTCGCCATGATGACTCGACACGTCCGACCGCCTGCCTCAGTGCGTCCAAGGCTACCTGACCTCGTTCCCCGCCCACTTCGATGTCTTCGGCCTGAGCATGTGGGGAGCCGGGTTTTACAGAAGCTGGCAGACTTACCACCAGCAGACAGCGCTCGGCCATTCTCGCGGACTCGGTGAGGGCCTGGGCAAAGGTGAAGTGCGTCTCGAAGCTTCCGCCGGGCAGATCGGCGTGATCGTGAAGCTGCCGAGCATAGGCCACCCATTCATCAATCAGAATCAGAGTCGGCGCGTACTCGTTGAACAACGTGCGCATCATATCGCCGGGACTGGTCCCCTTCTCGTCGTCGGCTGCGACTCGTTGAAAGGCCTGCTTGGCTTCCTTGGTGCCACCGCGTGCATAGCCGAGTTGCCAGGCCATTTCGCCCCACAGCGTACGGACAACAGTTCCATCCGGTTTCGTGGCTGGATTGCCGGGTGAGATTTTGTTGCCTACCAGAACTACCCGGTTGACCTTCGGCAGATTCTCAACACCGGCCGCCTTTAGGACTCCGTCTACCTCAAGCAGATCGCTGTGGGGCGTCCCGGATAGCATGTGGTAGAGCGCCAACATGGAGTGCGTCTTGCCGCCACCGAAGTTGGTCTGAAGCTGGACAACCGGGTCCCCACCTGTGCCAGTCAACCGCTGTGCAGCCCCACAAAGGAGCCCTCTCAGGCTTTCGGTCAAATACGTGCGCCGGAAGAACTCTACTGGCTTGCGGTACTCGTCAGAACCCTCGCCCAAATGCACCTGCCATAGGTCCGCTGCGAATTCCGCCTGCTGGTACTTTCCGCTGGCAACATCCCTATGTGGGCTCACGACCTCTCGCCAGGGCTTGAGACCCGCCTGTATCTGCGTTTCGATGGTCGTGCCTGCGCTCTTGCGCTTCTCCGTGCGAACCTGTTCGTCAAACCGAACACGGAGTAGCTCCATCTTCATCTTCTCTACTTCATTCGCTTCCAGTGCAGACACGGCGGTGAGAAGTCGTGCGGCGCTGTCCAGAGCACGGTAAGTATCGTCCGTGCTGAAGGGTCGTTGGTGCGCCCAGCGATTGCGAATATCACGGAGTTCACTGACGAGCGAACGCTCGGCTTGCCCCAGGGTCTTGCGGAACACGTCGTTCCACTGGTTCCACATCGTCACAAGGATGGCGGCGGCGTCCCACTGTGGCACGTCCGGAGTTCCCTGCAATTGTAACTGGGAGTCGGCCAGCGTGCGTTTGGTCTCGGCAAACCAGTTGGAGGTGCCGCTGTTCTTCAACTCACGCTCGACAAAAGGTTTCAGTCCAGCAGTGAGCAGCTCAAGCATCTTGCTGACCCGTTCGTAGTTCGTAATCGCCATGGCTTACTCCGTTCCGGGCAACTGCGGCTCGGTTGTGGTCTTCTTGACGGGTTCTCGTGACAAGCGTGTCAGTTCCGGCCAGCCCATGACCAGCGCATTGTACCCTTGGGCTTCCAGGCTTCGCTTCTTGTTCTCGCAGACCGTGAACAGCTTGTAGGCCAAGTCACGGGCGACCTCTGCCTTCGCGCCCAGCTTGCGCAGGAGTTCGGCGGTCGCGGGATCGCCTTGCTTCTCGTAGACATAGACGCGGATTAGGTGATGCGTCATTTCCCACACCGTCAGCCGGTTGTCTGTTGTCGGGTCCCAATCGGCGGCCAACTCCTCGGGCCGATATAGACGCACCTCGCTGCCTTTGACCTCTACGATTCCGGCTGCTACCAGCGCATTGACGGCTGTGGCCTGTGCGTTGGCCAACAGGTTCGCCTTACCGCATTCGCCCCAGTCAAAGCCCATCTCAGTAAACCACGTCACGGCCCATCGGGTGTGTTTGTCGAGTTCCTCGATTGCTTCGCCGAGCAATTCGTCCTTGATCCCGTTGATGAGTGCCAGCACTGTGCGCACGGACATCGGTTTGCCGTTACTTTCCAGCACGGCGCTGTACTTCGAGAAGACCGCCATGCCCGGTCCGATGGCTGCCTGGGCGAAATCCACGGGCGCGACGTTGCCCTGCTGGAGATGACGCAAAGCACGCGGCATTTCGCGTTTCAACTCGGCGACGAACGCAGCACGACCGATCCGCTTGTCTTCCTTCCGTGGGCGACAGGCGAGAATAATGTAAGAAGCTAGGGCGTTTGTCCCCATCGAGACCATCCGCCAGGCCTGTGAGGCGCGGACTGGGCAGGTTGCCGTGATGGTGAAACCGCTGGAAATCAGAGCGTCGAGAAGAGTCTCCCAGCCAGTCGTGAGGTCCACTGAGCCATTGCCGGATTCCGAACCGTCGTCGCCAGATTCCTCGTCCTCCTGCTTGAAGGCGTAGTAAACCGTCAGCGGAAAGCGCCGGTCGAGCCGCTCTCGCAGGTGCGTGAATGTCCGGCGAAACCCAGACTCGAAGTGCTCCTTTGCCTTCTCCTTGTTCCGGTCAAACCGCCCTGCCGAGGCGGTTAACTCCTGCATTTTCGGCACCAGAACCGTATCGCAAAGCGGCCGGTACAGGTCGCCGACAGCTCGTCGCAGCCAGACATAGAAGAAATCGCTTAACGCTGCATAGCCAATATTGTCATAGTACGGCGGATCGGTGCTGACCATCAGTGGCGTTGTGCCAGCCGAGTGCACCGCATCGTGCTGCGTGACACGTCCGCCAGTTAGACTGCCAGCACCCAAGACCTCGATACAGTCGGCGACATAGTTAGCGCACGTTATCCACGCCCCCACCGAGTCGCCCAAAATATTCGCCTCGGCGCAATCCCACACCATTGGAATCGCCTGACGCGCGAACAAGTTCATAACCTTCTGGTTGGTCGGACTCCATCGACATAGGTTATTGTTAAAGTCCGCCGTTCGGTCGACCGCAAGAGCCAGGAAGGTGCATATCGCCTTCGTGTACTCCCCGGCCTCACTACCTGCTAGACCGGCTTCCGCAGCATCTTCCGCTACCTGAGTCCTCAAGTCTCGCACCGCGTCGCTGAGGAAGGTCATCGCAGTCAGTTGTCGCGGCGTGAAGAGGTCCGTGAAATTTGGCAGACCGTACAACGGAGGCGAGAACCATCGCCGATCATTCGTCATCGGTTGATCAACGGCGACAACATCTGGACGTTCGATGTCGGGCATGGAAACGGAGTCACTCGAAAGGTACAGGCGACCGCGAGGTCCATCAGCGACAACCGCAAGAGCACACTCACCTACGACTCTTTCAGTGGCAACGTTGCGTAGCTCCGGTTTGCCAATGAAGTTGCCGCAGAATAGACAGCGAGCTCCTTTACCGCTCGTTGTTTCCTTCTCTGCTTCCCCACTGGATTGTGGGATGAATCGAACTGTCTTGGATGCGGCATCGATGATGGGCTGAGCATGAATGAACGTTGGCTTCTTCCGGGCCAACCAAAATGAGCGGACCAATGGCATCCTGGCACCGCAAGCAGGATTTGGGCACTCAATTGTCTTAGCCCACAGCCACGCGATGACGTTGGCTTCACCACCGCCATATTCCTTGGGCAGTCGGACCTTGGGATAGAGGTGCCCTAGCTTCTCCTGGGCACGTTGGCGGATGAGGCGGCCGTAGTGGCGCACGTCTTCTGCCAGCCCGCGGGTACCTCGCCACTCGCCAGTGCGCAGTTTGTTCTTGTGGTCGTCAGGGTTGACCGGCGGATGGTTTGCCCATCGAGGAGCGAGTTCCAGATTGCACTTGTTCAGCAGCACTGCGACCGGGTTCAAGTCGGCGGCATGGGCCTCAAACCCCAACCTCGCCGCCTCCAGCGGGATCGATCCGCCGCCGGAGAACGGATCGAGCACCGGCGGCAACTTGCCGTCACAGTGCTTCAGCATCTCCGCGCGTGCTTCTGCATAGACCTCCGGGTGTTCGTGCAATTTCTTCTGCATCAGTCGCCGGATGATGCCGAACAGCCGCTCCCGCTCCGCATCCTGCTCCTGTTCGCCCTTGTCCTTCCACGCGGGATCGTCCGAGGGGTCCGTCACCACCGACGCAAACAACACCGCTCGCGCCGTCGGCAGCGGCAGCCGCGCCCACCAGTGATGAATGCCCTTGGGGTGCGGTCCAATCCCCGGCATCTTGTCATAGGCCGAGGCGTCGTTAATCTCCGGCAGCGGCAAGGCCACTTCGATGAGTTTCCTCTTGTACTCCATAGTCATGGGCAAGCCGCCAGAAGTTTGGGGTTGGTCGTCAGTATCTCGATCCCGCCAGCAGTGAAATCGCTGTCGTTGGTGACAAGTTTCCAGTTGTGGTGGCGACAAGTCTCCGCGAGCAGGCCATCATTGAAGTCGCTCGATCCCGCCTCGAAGTCGGCCAGGACACGCATGACATCGGCAGTTGAGAATGGATGGTCGTGGCAGGTGCAAAGCTTCAACATGCTTCGCGCAAAGGTCGCTGCACCTTGTCCAACCGTCTGAAACGCTGGCGACTTGCGGAATCGCTTGAAGTCCGGTTCCGCTGCTCGGTGGAGGGCGCTCCACTCGATGCGACAGTAGCGGTTCAGGTACTCGCTGAGAATCATGGCATCCAAGACCAGCCACGAACCGGCGGCGAGTATACGCTTGAGTGCCGCTGAATAGTCAGCGGTGTGGCCAGTGGCCCTGTCTGATGGAGCCGGATTGAGATAGAGCCACACGTTTGTATCCAGAAGCAGCGGCTCCGCCTTCTTGAAGGTATAGGTGGCGAGATCGTATGCCCTATTCTTCATCGCCCACCTCCTCCTTCCACGCTTGGTCAAACTTCTTCGGCTCTTTGAAGTAAGTCTTGGCGTTTTCGACCACACGTTGCAGGATGGCGAGATCATCCTGCTCCATGTCCTTTACTGAAAGGAGTTCCCGGATGCGATCCTCCGGGAACTCGCCATAGAGTTGGCCGATGGCCGCGTTGAGGAACGCAGAGATCAACGTATCGACCTGCTCGAAGGAAAGCTCGACTTTCTTGCCGTCGCGCAGCAAAGGCACAATCTTGTCGTGGAGACGCTGGCCATCCTCGGCGGATACGCACAGAGGACCGCCCACAATATCGAATACCTTGACAGTAATCGGTTCACTCATGAGTCACTTCTTCCTTTCAGAAGACGCTCTCCGGCGTCACTTCTGACGCCAGACAATATTGCGCCGCGTCGCCAGTATTGATTTCGATGGTGACGGACGTGCCGGGCATATCGGCATCCATTTTCGCGAAGCTGTCCTTGCCTTTGTTGAGTTCGTAGAAACCGAAACGGGAAGCAATCTGGATTCGGCCCTTATTCAGGCACACAAATTCATGGAGGAACTTCAATCCGAGCCCGCCGGGTTGAGGCCCCGGCTTGGTCGTGTTCTGGTCCTGAAGAGCCCAACGAATCGCCGCTACAGACGATATCTTGTCGGTGCGAAAGAATTGTCGCACCTTGTCGCGGATGCCGATGCCTGCATCGGCAATCGTCAGATCGAGTCGCTGCTTCTGCGGGAAGAACTGCCCACAGACGAAGACTCCCAGTTCTGAAGCCGAATGAATGACTGCATTTTGAAAGACTTCGAAGACCTTCTTCTTGAAGACTCTGCCCAGACCCGCAGACATTCTCGGTATGCCCTTTCCCCGAAGCTGACGATTCACGTAGTCCGCAAAAAGTCCCTCGTCGGAGAGCTGTAATCGGCGAAATGGCATGGTCGTGCGGTTGGTATCCTCCAAGCGTTGGTACCCGTAGTGGGTCAGAAAGCCATTCTTTCTGAGGATACGCTCTACCATGACAGGGACATCGACGATCTCGACTGCATTCAGGTCGTTGGCGATGCGAGATAGAACGACCCCGAGAGGGGCGGCCATGTTGGCGTCGAAGAAAGCCACCCTGGAGAAGCTAAGTTCCAGTCTATTGGCAGAGAGGCCCTGTGCAGCCTTGGCCAGCGCGCCAAGCTGTTCGTAGCCGTCCTGATTGCTGTAGATAGTCGGCAGGTAGTAGATCATCGCGGCACCTCCGCTCGCGCCAACAGTTCCGCAAGATCATAGTTCACGCTTGTCACGCCAAAATCCGGTTCGCGCTGGAACGGACGGCGCACGTAGTGAACTCGCTGGGCATCGCCATCGAACTCGACGATGGCCAGAATGAAGTCGTCCGGCTTGTTGAGCGAGTAGAGTATCTCATTCTTGGTGACGGTGATCGTGCCAGCACCGGCTGCCCGGCCCTTGACCTCGATGAATCGCAGCTTGCCCGTGCCGGGGATGCGGCTTTCGATGTCGTAGCCGAGTTTCTCCGTCTCGCGGTCGATGGGAACAAAGCCGAGTTGCTGCTCAATCCTCATGACCTCGGCGCGGGCTCTGGCGGCGCTGATCTGGGTGTCAACCGGCGATGTCGGCACAGCCGGAGCCTTCCCCGTCATCGCGGCCAACAGTCCGGCTGGGATCACGAGGAGACCGCCCAGCGCAACCGGGGGCAGCGGAACAATTTGCTTTTCGAGCTTCAAGTCCTCGATGCGCTTCTGGAGACGTGCCTGAAGGGTATCGGCCCGCTTGCGAGCCTCATCGGAGTTCAGCCGGGCGTTGGGTTTTCCTGCCTGCTCTTGGAGCTTAAGCTGTTCGGCCCGGTGGTCCCAATAGCTGATTTCCTTGGTGAGCCGATCCTGAACGGCCGCCTCGGTCTTGGCGATGAGGTCGAGCCGACGGGACCGCACCTCTGCAAGATGGTCGGGTACGACCTGGGCGACAGCGTAACCTTGGGCCTTCTGCTCCAGTTCCCGGCTAATCCACGCGCACTCCGGCCTGGACAGGATCATATCCACGGTCGGCTCGCCTTCCGCAAGTGGGCGGTAGTCGAGATAGGGAGCATATTGCAGGTGGTGAGTGTTGCCTTCCGCATCCAACTCCACGTAGAGCATACGCTTTGAAACAGTGCGGCGATCACCGGTACGCGTGAGACTGGCATCCTGTATGGAGTGTTCAAGGTAGAAGAGAACTCGCGGCGAAGTGCCCGAATCTCGGTCGTCGACAAGGACTGCTCCACGACGCAGCAGGTCCCGGTGGCGTTCGAGCGTGAGATCAATGGTCGCGTCCAGCAACGGGTGTCCAGGGCACAGAAAGGCAGCAAGGGGCTGGCCTTGGGGAGCCACAAGGGACTTCTCGAAGGCAATGCGCTCGTATCGCGGCAGGACCGGCTCGCCGATCCCGATCAAGCGGTCGCGATTGCGCACGGGCGCCGGGACGTGCGTGACCTCGTAGCGGCGCGGCTCCCGATGTCTGACGGAGCCGCCCAGCCTTTGGAAGGCTTCCAAGAAGAAGGACTCGATGTAGTGCGGCTGGAGTCGGCGTGCTTCCGCTCGTTCCATCTCCTCGCGGACGCGATACACGCGAGTTGCGTCCATGGCGTCGTGGGCCAACGCCCGTTCTTCAAGCAAGTCCTGCAACTGGCTCGGATCGAAGGCATTCGCAACCACTTGCGTCAACCTGGCTCGTACTTCGGGCCGCTCGCCGTAGCGGATCGCTTCAATCAGGAGGTCGCGCAAGGGCTTGCCCTCGAATTGGAGCTTGCCGAGCACGTCGAACACCTGCCCCCCAAGCGTCTTGCGGGCTTGTTCGAGCTTGTCCAGCAGCATGCGGTAAACATCACCTTCTCGGGTCTCTTCGGCGACAAGATTCCAGAGGTGACAGACCTCCGTTTGCCCGATGCGATGGATGCGTCCAAAACGCTGCTCGATCCGGTTCGGGTTCCACGGCAAGTCGTAATTCACCATGAGGTGGGCACGCTGCAGATTGATGCCTTCACCGGCCGCGTCAGTCGCCAATAGCACCTGCACTTCAGGATCGTGCTTGAATGCCTCCTGGGCCTTCGTCCTGTCTTCCCGGCCCATAGCGCCGTGGATCACGACCACGGCCTCCTTTCGGCCAAGAAGGGTTGTGACACGCTCCTCCAAGTAATTGAGCGTGTCGCGATGCTCGGTAAAAAGGACCAGTTTCTGGTGCGGGGACGGTGTTGGGGGTAGGACTGGCCCCAGACTACAAGGGGGCAAGACCTCTGCCCCTGGCCCAGCGGCGGGTGCGGACGCGAAGACCTCGCTGAGCAGTCTGGCGAGTTCGCACCATTTCCGATCATCTCCACTTCGGCGGAGAGCGAGTGCGAGTGCCTCAAGACGCTTCAGTGTGCCGATCTCTGCCTTCAGTTCCGTAATCGTGCGGGCGGCAGTAGCCTGATCAAGGATCTCCTCCTCGGCGGTTTCCACTTCGTTGTCCGGGGCGTCCTCCAGATCCTCTACATCCTCGGCATCCAGTAGTGGTATGCCACCAGCGAGATTCGAGGCGGCTGTGCTCCCTCGCTGGAGCAACTCCAATTCCCGCAGCCGACTTTCTAAACGTTCGCGACGCCGTCGCAAAGACTGGTAGATTGCCTCTGGGGAAGAAGCCAGACGGCGCTGCAGGATCGTAAGTGCAAATCCGACTGTGCCTGCGCGCTTGTCATTCTGAAGAGCCTCCGCGCGGTCGAATTCCTCGCGTACGTACGTGGTGACTTCCTTGTATAGCTGCGTTTCTGCATCGGAAAGCTTATAGGGAACAGTGTAGGCTATCCGTTCGGGAAAGAGTGGTGTCGCGTCAAACTTGAGCAAGCCTTCCTTGACCATTCGGCGCATAAGGTCGGAGACATCCGTGGCGTGTACGCCATCCCGGAACCGGCCTTCGAAACGGTCGCCATCGAGCAAAGCCATGAAAAGCTGGAAGTCCTGTTCCTTGCCATTGTGTGGGGTCGCGGTCATCAGCAGGAAATGCCGAGTCAGTGTAGAGAGCAGTTGACCCAGCCGATAGCGTTTGGTGTACTTGATTTCGCCGCCGAAAAGGCTGGCAGACATCTTGTGCGCCTCATCGCAGACGATGAGATCCCAGCGACAGTCCGGAGTCCTGAGCTTCTCCTGAACATCCTCATTGCGCGATAGCTTGTCCAGGCGGGCAATGACAAGGTTCGTCTCCAGGAACCAGTTGCCCGTCCGTGCAGCTTCGAGCTTGTCATTGGTCATGATCTCGAAGGGTAGCTGGAACCGCCGGTAGAGTTCGTCCTGCCACTGCTCGGCCAGGGAACCGGGGCATACCACAAGGCAACGGTGGAGATCGCCACGGGCGATAAGTTCCTTCATGAGGAGCCCGGCCATGATGGTCTTGCCAGCCCCCGGATCGTCGGCCAGCAGAAAGCGAAGCGGCTGACGCGGAAGCATCACGTCGTAGACGGCCGTGATCTGATGGGGCAGCGGTTCGAGGACAGACGTATGCACGGCGAGCACAGGGTCGAAGAGGTGTGCCAGCCGGATGCGGTGTGCCTCAGAGACAAGGCGAAAGAGTCCGCCATCGCCGTCGAAACTCCATGGGCGGCCTTGTGTAACTACCTCCAAGCGGGCTTCGTCATGCCGGTAGAGGAGTTCATTGGCCACCTTGCCAGTAGGAGTCTTGTAGGTGAGTTCGAGGGCTTCCGAGCCGAACCATTGCACACTCACCACCGTGGCCAGTGCGTCAGGCAAGATGCCGCGTAGAGCGGCATTGGGTTGTAGGTCCTCAAGCCTGATCATAAACCATCCCAACCAGAAGTGCTGAAGTATAAAAGAGTTAGGACATCATAGGGCTCGACATTGGGCCGCAAGTCGTCAGCAGACCGAAGGCTCTCTTGTCTTGTGATCCCGTGTGCCACAAGTCTAATGACAAGCGGCTCAGGAAGAACACCGATATAGTCAAGCAAACCCACCATGAGCGTCCGACAACACCTCTGAATAGGGAATACGCGGGAATCTGGGCTGCCATCTCGCTCAGGTTTCCCTAAACCACTGAGAACACTGGCAATTCTATCGCGCGGATGGTGATTGTAAACCTGTTTCGAGGCAGGTTTTCTTGATGTCGACTGCCAGTGGGTGAAATCGGATGAGAGGTTGGACAGTGGAACAGTCCCTCAACGCTGCGGAAATCCCCGGAAGATGCCCCGGATTCTTGTGGATTCCTTCTCGCTATTGTTCGACAATAACGAACAATGGCACAAGAGCATCCATCTCAACCGACACCTGCATTGATGCTGGTTCGGCGGCTGGCGGCTGATGGCTGTCGCATCTTCTCGACGAAGCAGACCCGCGAGATAGCCCCCGAAGTGGGGCTGTCAGCGGGGTACGTACGTCAGGCCCTGCATCACTTGGCACGGGCTGGATGGCTGGTTCGCCTGCGTAAGGGGTTATATGCCCTTTCCTCCTCCGTGCCGGGGGTATCGCCTGCCCATGAATTCGAGGTAGCGATGGCGTTGGTGCATCCGGCGGCGATCAGCCACTTCTCGGCCATGCACTACCACGAACTGACCGATCAGATTCCCAGCCGGGTATTCGTCACCACGATTACCGGACGCTGGGTACCGCGTGGCGACAATCGCGGTGGGAATGGATATCGGGTCGGCGAAACCGTCTATCAATTCATACAGCTCAAGCAGGAGCGATTCTTCGGGATTCAGGGAGTCTGGGTCGATGAGGCACGGGTGACAGTTACGGATATGGAACGGACCTTGATCGATGGGCTGTTGATGCCTCAGCACTGTGGCGGGTTCGCAGAGGTCATTCATGCCTTTGAGGGGGCGCATGACCGCCTGAACCTGGATCGGCTCATCAAATACGCCCTGAAGCTGGATGCCGCTACGGCCAAGCGCCTGGGATGGATGCTAGAGAAGACAGGAATCGAACGTTCCCGGCTGACCGCCGTTGAGCAGGTGGAAGTCACGGGTTACAGCAAGCTCGATGCGACCGGTCCGCGTCATGGCCCCTACAACCGGTCTTGGATGATCCAGGAGAATGTGGCGAAAAGGTAAAGGTTGGGCGGCGCAATTGTTTCCCAACCTTTGATGTCAACGGACGGACTATCGGCGAGATCCGGCTGGGCTGCCCGCCTTGTTGGGGCTGGCAGCTTTGTCTCGGCCATTGGGGCGATCTTGACTGTCGGCGTCTGACCCGCCCAGACCGTTCTGGGTCTCGATGAAGATCCACGTGTGGGCAAGGTCTGCGACTTTCGCCAGCAGGGGCAAATCGTCCCGGCCGAAGGCATCGCTGGTGGCCCACGTCTCCCCGTCGCGGTAGAGACGCACGACGGTGACGTTGTGGCGTACTCCCTTGTCCGTCTGATTGGCCCAAATGACGGCCTTGACGTGTCCGAGCCGAATCTCGTGGACTGGTCGGTTTGACATACTCAAGAACCTCCTTTCATGCATTGGATTGAGTGAGTCTTACGCTGCGGCGAGTGCCAACAGCGACGAACCCCTGGCATCTGCCTCCGTGCGATCTCCGGCGTTCTGCTCCTCGCCCGCCAGCCGCGTCAGGGCGTCCACGAACGCATAGATCGTGAACTTGCCCTGCTGCTGGGCGATCTTGAGAGCCTGGTTCGCCACGGCCTTCTGGATGCCCTGCTTGCGGAGCACCTCGATCATGTCCTCGGCCTTGTCGGCAAGGGGTGTGCTCATGGCCTTCTTGATGACCTTGGCGAAGGTGTCCCGCCGTTGGTCACGCATCTCCACGAGCCGAGCCAGCATCTGCCGGATGTTGCTCAGGGCCTCGTGGACGTTGGCCGTGTGCTTGCGGGTGTACTCGCAGACTTCCACAGCATCCCAGACAATGTGGTTCTGGCATATCGCCTGAAACCAGAACGTTTGAATCCCCAGCGTGCGTCTGCCGACTTCGGAGTTCCAGACGAAGAACCCCGGTGCGAAGGCCTCACCGTCAATCTCGACCCATCCGGTCGGGTCGATCAGGAAGCAGAACATGTCCTGCTCCCCACAGTACAGGCCGGTCGCGGGCGGGGTGTCGTCTTCGTCCGGGGCTCCCGTACGGGCCTCCTGGGGCGGCTGAAAGCCGACTGCGAATTCCCTGACGGTCGCGAGCAATTCCGCGTTGTACAGGCGCGTGTAGCTGGCCTGATGAACGGACCGGACGGAATCCACGGCCGCAAAGACCTGCAGGGGCTTGGAGCCGGACGGCCAGGTCTCCGCAAAGACACGGGTAGCGGTGTCCGGTGACAGCCGGTTGACGGTGTCCTTGCTGACTCCGGTCAGAGAGCACAACTGCGTGAAGCTCCAGTCGGTGAGGTTCATTGGCTGTCCCTGGACCTGTATGGACAGGCCCTCGGTGGATGGTTCCACCGAGAATTCTGTCGGGGGGACCCATTTGATGGTCGACCATCGCTTCATGTCGTGGCAGTGCTCCCAGAGGTCTGTCAGAGAGCCGAACCGCTCATCCGGGTGCCTTCGGAACAACTCCTGGTGTGCACGGGTAAGATTCTGCATAGACAATCTCCTTTCTGTGCCATTTCTGGACACTTGGGAACCTTTTTATTGCGCCGCCAACCTCTCAGCAGGCCTGCATAGGGCAAGCAGACTGAGAGGCCGGTCGGCCTCATCTACCCGCGCCAAATTGTGAAAGAACAAGCATTTGAACAGGGTTATGCGAAGCCGCCGTGATCGTGTTGCATAAGCCTTGCGGTGTGGGCTTTGCCCAGATTGAGGGTTGCTCTGCCGTATTCGGCCGTCGTCGTCGGGGCTCACCCGGAATGGCCGAAGGCCTGTGGCCCCGACGCGAAAGGCCGAAGACGGCAACTTCCGCTTCACGCTCTGCTGGATCGGTCCCGAGTCCGAGGGGCTCGTAAGCAACACGGTTGGGCTGCGGTGTTCGATGCACGAGAAATGAAATAGCCGTTTCACCAACAGCAACGAAAGGCCCTGGATCACCGGTTTCCAGGGCCTCTATTGATGAAACGGCCAGTGAGTACGGAACTTGGGGCGGATTTAAGGAGCCAACATGCCCAATTCAATCAACAAGGGACCCAGATCGATCAGGTATTTCTGAGCCTGGAGGACTTGCTCGTGTTCAGGCCCGGAAAGAAGCCTGAGGTGCGGGCGGAAACTCCAGCGCGGTCGCAACCCATCCTTGTGATAAATGCCAATCTCCAGCAGTTGCTGAAGCCCTTTGGGCGTCGGAGTCAGAGCGCCATATGCCTGGATCTGGGCATAGGACATAGGTTGTTTCTCATATGATGGATGGCTCTTGCCGGGCTGCCAATAGCCTGGCGTCAGAAATGGAGACAATAATCGGGCAACGTCGGGCGATTTGGCCAGCGCGATCTTCTTCCTTCGCTCTGCGTCGCCGAGTTGCGTACCCCGTTTGATGTCTTCATCACTGTCAGCTATTTGGCGAGCCGCGTCGGCGTTCTTTCGGAGTCTTTCGATTTCGGCAACCGCGTCATCATACCTGATCTTCGCTTCAGCGAGTTGCCGATCCATGTCGGCCATGCGTTCGAACAGAGCGGTGTCCGCTTGGGTCTGCTTTCGGAGTACTTCGGCCTCTATCTCTTTCCTGCGGACTTGCTCTTCGGCGTGGGCGTTTTCTACCCGACGGAGATAGGCAGCGTCAACGACGATCTGTTTGACCACGCGGGCGGCTTTCTTCTCCCCCTGCATACGGTATTCAGAGAGCAATCGGTAGAATTCCGCATCCATCTCTTCGAGGATGACCTGAAGGGTCTTGGCGTTGGCAGGATCGAAGTCAGTCGGAGCCCGTCGCACGGTGTCATTCAGGGTGGCGACATCGCCTTCGATGTCTTTGAGATGGGCGACGATCCAGAAGTACAGTTCATCGACCTGATCCTGGGTTTCCTGACTGGGAATGAAATTGACTTCGGGGCCGGATTGAAGGGATGCAAGACGATTGACCAACGCGGACGCAGCCTGGGCACGCTCCTTGATCTCGATCAAGGTGACGGACGGATAGTCCTTCAGCCCCTGGTACATGCGAGTGCCTATGGGATCACGTGCGATCCGTTTGCCCTCATCGCTCTGGAGGAGTGTGTCCATTCGGGTGAAGAAGGACTCCGCTTGTTGTTTGATGGTGGCGAACAACTCCTGGGTCGCGAGGGCTCTGGCATGAAGCGATCGAGTGGCTTGACGGGCCCGATCCACCGACTCGGCCTGTAGGCGGTCTGATAGTTCGTCTTGGGTGTACTGACGACGGACCTCGCCAGGACTCACGGGACGCTGCTGGTAGTCCCCTGCCAGGGCCGTGCAGCCGAGGACAACGGTCACGAGACCGTAGGAGACTCGTTTCAAGATACGTACTGTATGCATAGGATTATCTCCTTTCTTGGAGCGTGATTGTACGGACAACACCTGGTGTGTCAATGGCGTTGTCCTGGCAAAGGGGCCCGAGATCAATCATGGCGATGGCGTCCCGCCGGTGGCGAATCCATTGGAGCGCGCCGTTGAGGTCACGTTGGTGGGCCTGGGTGGCAGGCCCCTCATCGAGGTCGGTCCGAATGGACCGAAGGCGTTGCCGCTGGGCGTCGAACTGCTGGGACGTAAGGTGACTATTCAGCACCGTGGTCCAGGCATAGAGACAGGCATCAGAGGTTAAAATGGCGTGCCTCAGATGGGTCGGCGGATGGTCAATGGCAGCCTCCAAGGAGAAGCGTAGGATGACTTCAACCTGCCGGGTAAGCTGGTCATTGGCAGACTGTAATTCCGCGAGGGCGTCTTCCGCCCCGTCCAGGCGTTCCAAGAGGGCCTCTTTCAGAGCGAGGAGTCCCGCTTCCTGCCGGTCGGCCAGCAGCTTGCGTTGCTCGGTGAGTTCTCGCGTCTTGAGCACATGCGTAAGAGGATCATGAAAGAGCACGCCCGCGGCGATGACGAAGACGAAAATCGCAGCAGCCAAGAGGATGAACATAGTCATTGGTTGGGTTACGCCGAGCGCGTGCGCCTTAGGAAGCGGTAGGATGGCGGCTTGTGGCGACCGGGAGCGATGAGGTGGACGGGCCGGCCGTGGGTCGCGATGGAATGTCGGTGGTTCGGGAGTCAACTCGGCGATAAAGGTGGGTACGTGGGCAGAATCGGATTGCGAGATAGGAGAGGTGGCTGGACGGACGGAGAGCCGAAACTGGCGGACAGGTGGGATCGACTCGCGCTGGGGACGTTCTGTAGTCCAATCCTTGACCGGATCGGAGGATGCATGAACCGTTCCGGGAACGGGGGGCCGGAGTTCGATGATCAGGCCGATCGTTTGTTTCTTAACATTCATAGTAGGACTCCTCAAGAACATGGTTACGTGACTCATTTCTGCTGCTCAAAACCGTCGTGTTTGAGTCGTACGCGGCGGATCTCGTCGAGACTGGGCAGGGTTGGCTCGTCAGCGTCCAGCAGGTCAGCGGGCAGGTACTGATGAGCGTCCGGGCGGGGAATGAAATTGGGTGTCTTTCCCTTGGGGCGGAGGATACGGCCGAAGGACGTGGGACCGTGATAGACGCCGATGCACGGCGTGATACAGTAGCTCCAGAATCGCTCGCGATTGGCCAGAGGGAGCCGGAGGAACTCCGAAGGATAGACGACCTCCTTCTTCACGAAACCATCGGTTGACGTGGTGCCGTTGGGTCCGCTACTCACGGTCCACTGGCGGTATTCGGCCTCGCCCACGACACGGGACATCCACGCGGCGGTCTCTTCACTGTCCGTGCGGAGAAAGCACTTGTTGGCCGCCATGCCGGAGATTTCTCCTGCGAGTCGGTCTCCATAGGCGTCCCTGAGGCCCTCGATGGTCTGGAACGCAACGACGACTCTGGCGCCTTTGCTGCGTCCTTTGGTCATCAGCCGACCCAGGCCCGTCAGTGCCCCAGCCTCCCGCAACTCGTCAAGAATGAACCACGTGGTGCGTGTGTCAGATTCCGTTTGGTCGAGAATGAGTTCCACAATGCGTTGGAAGAGCGCCCGGTTGACGGCGTCAATGGGGCAACGAAGGTCCTCTTTGGTGCCCAGGAGCAGGATCGATTCCTCCCCGCGAATCCAATCCGTCAGGCTGAGCCGACGGCTGGAATGGTGCCATAGAGCGGCTATGGGACGGAGATAAGCCACATTGGCGGAGATCGTGTATTGGACATTCGACAGCGCGCGTTCATCCCTCTCAAAATGCTCCCGAGCGGCGTCGCGAGTATGTGGCACGCGCTCCAGAAGGCTGCGCGTGCGTTCGGTGCTGGAGAGGGTATGGATGACGTCGGCCAAGGTCCAGTCGTGCGGACGAACGTGGTGTAGAGCAACCATGACGGCGGTGAACAGATCTCGGGCGGCCTTGGTGAAGAAGGAGTTCTCACCGTGTTTTCCTTCCTCTTGGATGATGAGGCTGGCGGCTTGGAGGGCGATGGCAGGTGTCGTGATATCGCATGCCATGTCCCAGGCAACCGAGCGTTGGTCAAAGGGGTTCAGGAACAGGATAGGACAGGAGATGGACATGCCTGAGAGCAGCTCCGCCATGTCGTTCTTCGGGTCATAGATGAGAGCCCGACAATCCGACCCAGGTAGGATACGGGGCAGAATGGACTGCATCAGCAGACGTAGGGCCACGGTCTTGCCTGAACCCGTGGCACCGATCAGGGCGAAATGTTGTTCCGCAAACCGCAGCGGAATGTAGATGCCGATCCAGTTGATGGTGGGTTCGCCGCGTTGGACCAGACTGGCGGCTTGGCGGCGGGCGTATTGCAGTTGCAGCATATAGGTTCCTCGCAAGAAATAGATGGGTAATCCGGATGGCTCAATGGAGCGAACAACAAGAACGATCAGCACCGCAACAGTGCTTGCGATCCAGCCACAGAGTGGCTGGGAAGGCATATAGCGGTCCCCCACGTACGTAGCCAGGGGAATCAGAAGAAACAGGAGGGTGACGCCAAAGAGCTTGGCGGCGATGTGCAACGGCCCTGCTTCATCGTCTGTGGCCTTTCGTATGGCGTGAAGAAAGGCGCACAGACTGCCCCAGAACGGGACGGCACTGAGCAGGAGCATGAGGGCTGGGGTGTAGAATCCACGAGCGGGCTCGGGTGCATGACGCATGGCTGTAATCGTCAGACCCATGAGCGTCAGAGACATGCCGAGACTCAGCAGCGCCAGCAAGGGTTCGATGGCTTGTTCGGACAGGTCTGTGTCTGGTGGGGTGTTTGTGTCCATGAGTTGGTCTCCTAAAGGGTTCGGGATTGGTGGTGTTCCGGTGGGTCTTCCGGACGTCGTGCCTGGGTGAAGGACGAATGCTCGTGCTTCTCGGACCGGGCAAGTTGCTCACAAAGCGTGTCAAAGGGTGTGGGTGCCCTGAACCTGGGGGTACTACGGTCTCCTTCGACCAAGACGAGGCGACCACCCTGGCGCGCTACGTCGCGGGTGAGGCTGGCCATCTGCTGGCAGGTGAGTTGCTCGGCCCCATCAACGACGAGGACTGTGTCCTTGTCGATCTTGAGGGGCTTGAGGTTGTAGGTGGGCTTCTCGCGAGCGGCTCGCCAGAGTTGCCGGGCATGGTGCTTAAGGCGGAACTTGGTCGTAGGGTGCATTCGCAACTCCAGGCCCCTCAGGGATACGGACTCGATGCCGGTCTCCTGGTAAAGGCGCTTGACCCCTGCTCTGGAGAGCGAAACGCCGATGACGTTGCACTTGGATCGTTCCCATGCCTCTCGGCAGCATGTCAGGGTCAGGTACCGGTCGTCCGGTGACAGCTTACGAAGCACACTGAGGCGGGATTGGCTGCGAGTGATGTGCGTGACCGATT
>Ga0209347_1002442_pt1 | contig 24670 bp, 26 predicted proteins | sample AutmiccommuBRH23_FD_187382 | JGI IMG/M metagenome (GOLD analysis project Ga0209347, IMG submission 187382) | Deep subsurface microbial communities from Mt. Terri, Switzerland - Autotrophic microbial communities BRH/23 (SPAdes) (version 2) | ecosystem: Environmental > Aquatic > Deep subsurface >...
CAATTTGGTTAATAATTGCCAAAATAAAACTTAATAACTCCAACTCTCAGCGGATAAAAAATTACGTAATAATTGTCAAGAATGGGCAAGAGAAGATTGAGGGTCTTATTCGTTCAATAAATATTTGGAATTACTTAAAAGGTATGCCAATAAAGATTACTGTAGTTGACTTGGGTTCCAGGGACGACACCATAAATATCCTCGAAAGGTTAACTTATCAAGGAAGGAAAATCAATCGCTTTTATACTGCTGACCACATTAAAGAGCACCAAATAACTGCTCTGTTGGAGGAGTTTGTTCAAAAAGGCGAAGAAGTAATTCTACAATACGTAAATGAAGAATAAGGGATTTTTTAATTCCGACCTTTGTTTTTTGGAAAACTATATAAAAAAATAGTGAAATAGAATCCTTTTTGTCATATAATTGAAACAAAGGTCGGACTAAACATAAAGAGTGATGCGGATGAAAAAGTTATATAATCTATTTTCGTACCTGCTATTTTCCATAGCTTCTTTGGTTTTGTTAGGACTTGTATCTACTAAAATGTGGATTCCTTTGGAAAGTAGCGATTATGCTACCTTATTAATCTATTTAATTTTATTGGTCTTTATCAATAGTTTTCCTTTAGTTATTGGGGAAATATATGTAACATTTATGTTTGCCGTTTCTGTCTCTGTTTTTTTGCAGTATGGAATTGTTGTCGAGACGTGGCTTACTCAGGTAGCGATTTTGGTTAGCTTATTAGTTTCTGCCCAAAAACGAACAATTACCAGAATTATTTTGAGCCAAATGATGTTTATTTGGGTCTCGATCTTATCCGGGTTTGCTTATTTTTTGGTAGGAGGAAAGCTGGGCTTTAGTTTTTTTGATGTAAAAGGAGAGGTTCTGCCGATCGCGGTTTATGCGATCAGCTACTTTGTTGTCAACCATATCTTAGTCTATATTCTAGTAATTCATCTTAATCGTCAAAAAGCTGAGCTCTTTTCTGACGATGCTGCTTGGGATGCTGCAACCTTATTATTAACTATTCCTCTTGGAGTAATTATGTATCTTGTGCAGATTAGCTTTGGGAACTATGGGATAGTTTTTGTCGCTTTGCCGATTTTAATAGTTACACAAATGTTCAAAATCTACAATGAATTACACCATTCTCATCGACAACTTAAAGCGCTCAACAAGCTTTCCGCCTCTTTCACCTCAGAACTTAACTTGGAGAAAACTATCAACTCATTGCAAAACGCTTTGCGGGATCTGTTTGTCTATGACTTCAGTTATATTTTGTTAGCAAATGGCGAAAAACTAACGCCGCTTTCAATAGAAAACTATCAAGGCAAACCCATAGAGCAAGAGATGATGGGAGCTTTTAATATGATGTTGGGAGAAGGCTTATCAGGGCGGGTGGCTTTATTGAAAAAGGCGCAAATAGTCGATAGTGATGCTGACCTTTATCAGTTAAGCAATGAGCCGGATTTTACTAGAAATAACAAGTCGTTGCTTTCTGTACCGATGGTCTGGCACAACCAAGCAATTGGCGTAATAACTCTAGGCTCGGCGGATGATTATAATTTTTCCAAAAAAGATTTAACTATCGCCAAAATACTTGCCAGTCAAGCGGCAGTCGCAATCCAAAATGCCGCTACTTATAAAAAAACTGAGGAAAAAAACCTGCTTGATGAGTTAACGGGAGTATATAATTTTCGAGCCTTCAACGATCTATTAAATGAGAAGGTTTTTGAAACTGAATTAAAAGATGAGAACTTAGGACTTCTCTTCATCGATTTGGATCATTTTAAGAAGGTTAATGATAAATATGGACATCATGCAGGTAATGAGGTATTAAAGCAGATTTCTAAGATCTTAAAAAAGATGACAAGACAAGAGGATATTATCGCTAGATATGGCGGGGAGGAATTTTTAGTAATTATTCCCAATAGCGATGTTGAGCGTACCAAGATAATTGCCGAAAGAATCAGGTTGGCGATTGAAGAGACGCCGATTAATGTCAAAGGGACACTCCTCAGCCCTGACGAAGTAGCAGTGTGGGTTACTGCCAGCATTGGACTAGCGGTCTATCCCGAAAGCGCTGACTCCGCCCAGGATCTGATTCGCAATGCCGATAGAGCAATGTATATCGGTTCTAAACAGGCGGGAAGAAATAAAGTTGCTGTATATTAGAGAGTAGAATTCCTGTTTTTACAGATAAAAATATTTAACTTGCTATTTATAGAAAATTGTGATAATACTTAAGTATAGTACTTAGTAAATAGGATATTAGTACTAGGACCATTAGACGATAAGGGCAAACCATCTGCGAGGATGGGACGCAAAGCCATGGGTCTTCGTTGAAGATCGCCAGGTAGCCGAATTTACTGGTTTTTCTTGTGTCTTTTGCCGTTTAAAGTGTTAAATATGGTCTTAGATACAAGAAACGGTTGAGGGTGGTTGATATGCTTATTGAGAATCGAGTAAAGGGTATTTATTTGCAAATATTAAATGGTATTTATTTAATATTATTTATTGTCGAATTATTTCGACGAAGCAACAACTTGACAAGCCTGCTGCTATTTCTCTTTATTTCCCTAGGTCTCTTATTAGGGACAGTTGGGATAGTAACTTTTCGCCTGCACCGTCGTTTAAGCTTAGTTGAGAATTTTTTGATTATCCTTTTAGGACTAATATTGGCAAGTCTGATTATTTACGAATCCAACGGTATTAACAGCCAGTATTTTCCCTCCATTTTCTTAGTCCCGTTAATTTACTGTATCTTTATGTATGAGTGGAAATATATAATTTTTGCTAATCTGAGTGTGGCGGTTATCATTGGGTCAGCGATTAAGATAGCGGATAGCCATTATGATATTTTTACTATTAATAATGGATTTTACCTGATTATCTATTTGTTAATGCTGTTAATTATCAGGAATTACCCTCTAAAATGTTTAGATTGTGATTTGGAGTCGGCGAGTTGCTCTAGAAAAAATACCTGTATCTATTATCGTTTAAAGTGGGTAAAAGAAACGGAGTCGGAGTAAATGATTGAGATTGTAAGGAAGTCGGCAAAAATAAATTTATTAATAATCTTCGCCTATGGGTTGGCTTTATTATTCAGCTCCCTAGTCTTACCACTTGAGGAGATGGGTCTTCTCGTTATTTTTATGCTTGTCTCACTACTTTTCCTATTATATATGAACAAGCGAATGAAATATGAGCCGATTCTTTACCGCTCACCATTATATTATTACACCTTCTTGATTGCCTCGACTGCTGCTGTCTACATCAGTGGAGGAAACTTAAGTCCGCTATTTCCTACGCTATTTATCCTGCCAATAATCTACGTGGCGATTAATTTTTCCCGGAAGGGCAGTACCGGCTTAAGTATTCTAGCTAATGCGATTATTTGGTTAACACTTCTGCAGGATCCGACTCTCACAAAGATAGATGATGCAATAATTGTTAGTATTATTATCTTTATTTTACCGCATTTAGTTGGCTTAATTGTTAAAGAGTATGTAGTCCATATGAAAAAACTCCTAAAAACAATTTTGACCGCTCAGGCTAATGGGGATAAGTCTTAATGGCATTGGGAGAGGAGAACGCAGTTAATGGAGTTCCAGATCTATGGAGTATTACCTGCAAACGCTCAGTTTTCTTGGCAGATTACGGCAAGCATTCAGGTTGATTTGCGCTATTGGTACGAGCAGGGAGTAAGCTCATTGCTGATCTGCCAGAGAAAGTTCTCAATCGGCCATGCTGTAGATTTGTTGCAACGCTTAGGGAATAAGCGGATCAAGTATGCTGATCTTAAAACCGAGGACTTACTAGAAAAGGTTAGAGGATTATTCGCTGAGAGTCGCATTAAGGGTCAAGCTGAAGACACATTTCAAGTTAGTCGAACTAGCGATGGCTTCACGAGACACCTTAGGAATTATCAGAGCTTTAGAGAACAAGTAAAAGGAGCTTTGGTCGGTAAGCAGCTCTTGCTTCCGGAGTTGGAGAAATATCTCAACGAAATAAGCTCTGTTCAGAGTTTAGACAGCAGAGCAATGACGGAAATCTTACAAACAGGCTATTTGTTGCAGGAAATTAGCTTGCAAGCAGGAGTAACCTACCCTTCCCCTAATCACCAGTTTTTTCACCGACAGTCTATCACTTGCAACCGTTGTGGCGGAACAGATAAAACTCATCTTCATAATTGTGCAGGCTGCCAAGATAATTGTGCTATATGTGAGGAGTGTCTAGCCTTAGGCAGAAGCACAAGCTGCACACCGCTGCTAAGCTTTAATTCGTCATTCTTTAATCGGCAAGAGAGTGGGATAGAGAAGTGGCCGCCACTGCAGCTCTCTCAGCTAAATCTCCAGCTTACCTTGCAACAAAAAGAGGCTGCTGACCAGGTTGTGGACTTTGTAGCAAAAAGAGCAGCAAGGGAACTTTTAATTTGGGCTGTGACAGGTGCAGGAAAAACTGAGATGATTTTTCCAGCAATCGAAGAAGCACTTAGACTTAAGTTTCGAGTTTTGCTTGCTTCACCAAGAAAGGATGTTATTAAAGAGCTTACTCCGAGATTTAGGCAAGCCTTTACCGGAGCCCGAGTAGTGAGCCTTTATGGCGGAAGTGAAGAGAAATATCAACATGGTAATATCTATCTGACAACCACCCACCAAACAATCCGCTTTTCGAATTTTTTTGACATTGCCTTTATTGATGAGATAGATGCCTTCCCTTATCATAACAATCCCTTTTTAGAAAGAGCTGTTCGTAGGTCACTGACTAAGGAGGCTCAATTAGTCTATCTGACTGCCACTCCGGCAGCAAATTGGCTCAGGAGAGTGGAGAGAGAGCAGATACCTCAGCTTGTTCTGCCGCTTAGATATCATCATCAGCCTCTTCCTGTTCCGCAGATTATCCTTATTCCAAAATTGAGCAGGCTATTAGTTAAAGAACTTCCACCTTCGCAGATAGTCGATTTTATTAAGCTGGTAAAAGAGTTAAACGGACAGGCCTTTATTTTTCTGCCAAGTGTTAAACAGATTCCTATCTGGACCAAAAAATTTATGGAATGGTTTTCCAACGAGAGAATTGCCGGAGTCTTTGCAAGTGATCCGCAGCGAGATTTGAAGGTTCAACTTTTTCGGGAAGGAAAAATTCAGTTTCTGCTGACGACCACGATTATGGAAAGAGGAGTAACTGTCCCGAACATTCACCTTATTGTCTTAGGAGCAGAGGAAAAGGTCTTCTCCGAGGCAACCCTTGTCCAAATCGCCGGACGGGCTGGGCGTTCCGCTAAATATCCTGAGGGAATAGTCTATTTCTTGGCTGAATATAGAACAAACGAGATGAATCAAGCGGTCAAGCAGATCAAAAAGCTGAATAAGCTTGCTGAAAAGCTTCTAGCCTCAGAAAGGAACTAGTCATGGAAAAGGCTTCGAAACTACTAGCCCTATTAAATGAACTGTTTTATCCTCAAGAAAGTTGTAATATTTGTGAAGGTCCGCTTTACCGGGTTAACAATTCTCGGACGGTTTTTCCGGGTGTTGGCATCTGCAGTCATTGTCAAGAAAAGCTGGAAATACCCTCGGCACCTTATTGTAATCATTGCCACAAGCCCTTAAACTTGTTTAATATCACAAAGGGAGCTGAGCAAGAATTACTCTGTGAGGATTGTCGATTGACTTACGGAGACTTAGAGATAAGCAGAAGCGCCGTAATCTATAATAACTTTATGCAGCAAACACTGGCACTTTATAAGTACCGAGGTAAAGAGAGCTTAGCAAAGTCTTTTAGTCGCCTGTTAAAGATTGCTTATGACGCAAATTACGCTAAGACTAAAATAGACTTTATAACATATATCCCTCTACATGAAATTCGCTTGAAAGAAAGAGGCTTTAATCAGGCTGAGCAATTGGCAAGGTTATTAGGAGAATTTATTGGTAAACCGCTTTTTCCACTATTAAAAAGAGTAAAGAATACCGATAAACAAAGTAAGCATACTAAACAGGAAAGAATTAAGCAGATTCAGGACTCTTTTGTTATTAATCAGGAGTTTTTAACAAGGGTCCAAAATAGCAGCGTCTTAATAATTGATGATATATATACAACGGGCTCGACGATGCTAGAAGCTGGCAGAATAATAAAGAGCCACGGGGTCAAGGCGGTCTACAGTTTAACCCTGTGTAGAGCAACAGCCCAATTGGACGATGACAAAGAAGAATTATTCGTATAATATAGAGATGATACTTTTCAAACGTAGTAGAAATAACAATTAGGGAGGCTTGGCAAATGGGAGGAGATTTAACGAACTGCCCGCGTTGCGGCAAGCTTTATATTAAATATTCCAAATCGGTTTGTCCTAGCTGTGTTCAAGAGGTGGAGCAACAGTATATAACCTGTGCAGAATATTTACGGGAGCATAAATTAGTAAGTACTTATGAATTGAGCGAAGCAACAGGGGTCTCGGTGAGCCAAATCAACCAATTTATTCGCGAAGGGCGTATTTCGATTTCTGACCTGCCTAATTTAGGTTATCCCTGTGAGATTTGCGGGGCACTGATTCGCGAAGGACGCTTCTGCAAGGCTTGCGCTGATCGGTTAAATAAGGATATTCAAAAGGTTCTTGGAGATAAACAAGCCCAAGAAAGTGAAGCGGACAAGCAAGAAATCTATTATCAATTTAAGAATCGCTTTAATAAATGAAGATTACCAGTGATTATTCAAGAAATCAAACGAAATTAAGCTATTTTTTTTTGAAAAACAGCCTTTTTTTACTTCATAAATGATTAATAATTGCCGATACATAAGATAATACTTATTATCGGCTTTTCTTTTTTTAGTGCAAGACTGCCGAATAACCTACTAATTTATCTAAGAACTAGATATTATAATCTATTGCAAGTATATAAGTAGAGGTAAGGTAGAATTTTTTAAGGGGTGAAGAAAATGAAAATAAATGGCGTCAACCGAATCCAAGGGATTAATAAATACCGGCAAATGGAGCAGATGGACAAAGAGATTAAACAGCAAGCTAAGAAGAAGGATCAACTATCTATCTCCGATGAAGCGAAGATATTATTGGAAAACACTAAGCAAGCAACCTCTAAAGAACGAGTGGATGAGATAAAGGAAAAGATCAATAACGGAACATATGAAGTAGCCGCTGAGCAGGTTGCCGATAAGCTGTTAAAATGGTTTAACAAGTAAGAACGACATAATGGGAGCACCCTTCGAGCACAACGATCATATTCCAGCATGGGAGTATATCGACGCAGAAGGAATATAATGGGAGGGGTAACACGATGGCGTCCTCATTTCAGGTACTAATTGATGTTCTAACAGATATTTATCAGCTACAATTAGAAATGATTGAGCTAGCTAAACACAAAAAGCAGGTTCTAATTAGCGGCGAGATTGATGAGTTGGCTAAATTAATCCAGCGGGAGTCAATTTGGGTGAAAAAGATCGGTAAGCTGGAAGAAGAACGACAAGCGATCGCTAAGCAGCTTGTGGAGTCATACGGGATCAGCCACTCGGACAATTTAACTATTTCAGACTTAATTGAGATGTCACCTTCCCCGCAAGAAAAAGCTGGGCTGCAGAGGATTTATAGTGGGTTGAAGGATTCATTCGAACAAGTAAGGCAATTAAATGAGTTAAATACTGATTTGATCAAGCAATCAATAGATTATATCAGCACTTCCTTTGAGCTAATTACCGGCAGCAATAAAGGCGGAATTACCTATTCCAAACCGACAGCGAAAGTAAATAACCAGCTGCAACAGCGCGGCATTTTTGATAGAAAGGCGTAGAAGGGGTGGGAAGATGCGTTCAACATTTCATGGATTAGAAACCTCTAAAAGAGGTCTGTTTGCTCAGCAAACAGCTTTACAAACCACCGGACATAATATCTCTAATGCTAATACCGTCGGTTATTCCAGACAAACAGTCAACTTTGTCGCTTCTAGTGCTATCGAAGTTCCCGGGATAAATAACAGTACGGCTCCCGGACAGTTGGGTACCGGCGTGGACTTTTCCAGTATTAATCGGGTCAGAGAGACCTTTTTGGATGATCAATACCGAAATCAGAATAAAGCCTTGGGTGATTGGACGATCAGAAGAGATACCTTGGAGAAATTAGAAACGATTGTTAACGAGCCATCAGAGTATGGAATACGTTCAGTTTTAGATGAGTTTTGGAAATCTTGGGAGGATCTCGCTAATCAGCCGGATGGACTGACAGAAAGAGCAGTAGTAATGGAGAAAACCTTAACATTGACTAATGCTTTTAATGATCTAGGCAAAAAGCTTGGTGATCTTAATAGGGACTTGACCGAGAATATTAAGATTAAAACAGATGAAGCGAATAATCTCTTAACAGAAGTTGCTAAATTAAACGGAGAAATATTTCGAATTGAATCATTAGGCGATAATGCTAATGATTTAAGGGATCAAAGGGATGTAGTAACCGATCAATTATCCAAACTAATCAATATTGATGTAACTAATACATCAAGAGGTTATACGATTAAAACAGGTGACACGGAACTGGTAAATTTTAAAACGGTCGGCTTGTTGGATGCCAATTCCTTGCCGGCTGATATTAACAGTGGAGAAATATATGGTTATATTGAATCTAGGGACAATTATGTTGCTTCCATGCAATCGGAGATAGATCAAATGATTAAAGGCTTAGTTGAGGGAGAGTTTACCCTAACCTTACCAGCGGGTACTGTTTTGCCTGATGGGACAACCTTAACAATGAGTGACGGCTCAGTAGTTACCTATTCAGGGGCAATTGGCGCCAGAACTTTGTCAAGTGATGTAGCAGTTAAGGTACAGGGGATTAATGGGCTGCATAAGCTTGGTTATACTCATCAGGATCCTTTGCAAGCCGGCGGTGACTTTTTTGTAACGAAGGATGGTTCAAATAATTTTACTGCTGCTAATATTATGTTAAATCCGGATATTGAAAACGATATACGCAACATTGCTACTTCTTCTCGAACATACATGGACGGAGCAACCGAGAAGGTTTATAAAGGGAATAATGAATTGGCTCTCTGGATGGGACAAATGCGTCATACCCTGGTTGATTTTGATCTATCGGGTTCTAACCCTGTTGTAAATGGTTTAGGGACTTTTGATGATTATTTTCGGTCGGTGGTTGGACGATTAGGAGTAAAATCCCAGGAAGCGGTTCGTCAAAGTGATAATCAAAGGATTCTTGTTGAACAGATAGAGAGTAGAAGACAATCAGTAAGTGGTGTTTCCTTGGATGAAGAGATGTCCAATTTAATCAAATTCCAGCAGGCTTATAATGCCTCCGCTAGAATGATGACGGCGATTGATGAGGTATTAGATAAAATAATTAATGGAATGGGCGTTGTTGGTCGCTAGGTTTCTGGTCCATAGATACAGAGGGGAAATTCCTCCGCAGACCTTAGTTAAGGCAACGAAGCAAGAGGTGTGTCCCTTTACATTGAGAAGAAGGTGAAGTTATGAGAGTTACTCAATCAATGCTAAATTCGCAATTACTTCGAAACCTAAATAATAATTTAGGTAGACTTAATGTTCTGCAGGATCAGTTGGCAACAGGTAGGAAAATTAATAAGCCTTCGGATGACCCTGTTGGAATAAGTTACTCCTTAAGATACCGCAGTGAATTAAATGCTAATGATCAATATCAGCGGAACAACAGTTCCGTTACATCTTGGTTGGAAGCGTATGATAAATCAATCAGTGAGGTAAATAGCGTTTTGCAACGTGCTAGAGAGTTAGCGGTGCAGGGAGCAAATAGCACTAACCCTGACCAAGCTATGCAGGCAATTGCCCAAGAAGTTGATGAACTGTATGAACACCTTGTTCAGGTTGGCAATAGCAAGTTTAATGGGAAATATATATTTAACGGGCAAAAGACTGATATAGAACCATATGCTAGTGGTACGGCTGAAACAACCTCAACAGACAGCGGGCTGATTAAACTGGAGGTATCCACTGGTGTAACTCTTCAGGTTAATGTAACTGGTACTGAGCTGTTTGGAGCAGGTTCGGATCCGACAAATGCTTTTCAAGTGTTAAGCAATTTAAAAACGGCCTTAAATGCTAATGATCATTCGGCGGTAAGTAGTATGCTTGGGCAGATAGATCAAAGAATGGACAATATTTTAGTTAAATGGGCTGAGGTTGGGGCAAGAGCTAATCGTATTGAATTAATTACTAATCGTTTACTTGATGAAAGCATTAACGTCCAATCGTTGCTATCAAGAACTGAGGATGCTGACGTTGCAGAATTAATGGTTAATTTAAAAACCCAAGAAAATGTTTATCAAGCATCTTTGTCTACCGGGGCTCAGATAATTAGGCCGTCATTAGTTGATTTTATGCGTTAGTAGTTACGATTGCTGAAATCTATAGAAGGGGTTGTGAAATGTGCCTAAAATCCCACAAATTCAGATACAGCAAAAGTATGCAAAAATCGGTATTAACACTCAGCCGGCTAAGCTAGAGTATAAACAGCCGCAGCCAGTAGTAGGGATTCAACAGCAACCGATTACCGTTGAGATTCGTTCAGAGAATTCTAAGGTATTAATTGACCAATCTAGAGCATGGGCTGCCTACGGAAGCATGTCGCCAATTGATTTAACCAAGAAGATAAGTGAACAGGCTTTGCAAATTGGTAGCCAAGCAATTGCTGAAATAGCGGAAAAAGGGAACCGTCTTGCTGCAATTCAGAATAAAACAGACCCGATTCCAGAAATGGCCCGGGAAGCAGCTTTTAGATATTCGGAGATCGATTACCTTGGTGAAGCTTCACGCTTAAATGTGGATATTGACGTTATACCAAGTTCGCTAAATATTAATTGGACTGGCGGAGACGTGAGTTATAGCTTTACGCCGCAAAGAATGGAGATGAATTATCTTCCGGGGAAGGTAGAAATTTATTTGGCGCAGAAAAATTCTATCAAAATCGAATATTCTATAATTGACAAAACTATTTAAATAGCTGTATAACATAAGTGCTATAGGTAATACTATAGTTTATTTTTATATCACTAGATTTATTCGGATGCTTTAAAATGGATTAATATCTTTTATAACATTGGGAGGTAAGAAAGAATGGCGATAATTGAATCTACAAGAATTGGGACAATAGAGTATAAAGAGGATGAGATCATCAGCTTTGGAAATGGGATTCCTGGGTTTAATGATGAGAAGCGCTTTATAATTTATCAGCCGGAGTCCGGTAATCCGCTAGCTTTTATGCAATCTTTGCAAAGCAAGGATTTAATGTTTGTGATTGCCGACCCCTTCACTTTTTTTCCGGATTATCAATTTAATATTAACGATGCAATAATTGAGGAGCTTAAAGTTGAAGCTAATTCTGATCTATCGATTTGGGGGATTTTATCGGTACCGGACAATTTTCAAGAATCGACGATAAATTTACGGGCGCCATTATTAATCAACTATAAAAGTAAAGCTGGCAAGCAATATATTATTAACGAGACTAATTTCAGTGCAAAAACCCCACTATTTCCCCACTTAGTTGAAGAAGGGAGTAGATAGAAATGTTGGTACTAACCAGAAAAAAGAATGAATCAATTATTATCAATGATGATATCGAAATTACAGTTATTCAGATTGAAGGAGATCAAATTAAGCTGGGAATCAATGCTCCTAAACAGGTAAATATCTACCGTAAAGAGGTTTTTCTGATGATTCAGAATGAAAATAAACAGGCGGCTGAACAGAAGGTTTCAATAGAGACAGTAGAGAACCTCCAGAAGCTATTACAGCAAAAAAGAGATAACTAGACGTATTGGTGAGTAAATTGTAGAATAATAGAGATATTAATCAAAAAACTCGTATTTTTCACTATCTAGAGGATCTAAGGAATCTAAGACTTATTTCGATAAAATAATAAGAATGAGAAATCATTTCGGCCGAATGGAATCTCATATTTTTTAACAACCACATGGATGTGGAAATATAATTTCAAGGAGGAAATATCAATGAGAATTCAACACAATATTAGTGCCTTAAACACTAATCGTCAGCTTGGTTTCAACAACGTACAAACATCAAAATCTTTAGAAAAGTTGTCTTCCGGTTACAGGATCAACCGAGCAGGTGACGATGCAGCAGGTCTAGCAATTTCTGAGAAGATGAGAGGACAGATTCGTGGTCTTGAACAGGCTAGCCGTAACGCTCAAGACGGTATCTCACTTATCCAAACTGCTGAGGGTGCATTAAATGAGACCCATTCTATTTTACAGCGGATGAGAGAATTAGCGGTACAAGCATCAAATGGTACTTACACTACTGCTGACCGCACATCACTACAAGGTGAGATGACTCAGCTGAGTTCGGAAATTACCCGTATCGCTGGGGAGACTGAATTCAATAAGAGCAAATTATTAGCTACTGCTGGTGCCTATAAATTCCAAATTGGTGCTAACAGTGGACAAAACATTACTGTATCAATGTCTAAGATGACAGCTACAGCAATTAGTTTAACTGCAGCTAATATCACTATTACTACAATATCAAAGGCCAATACGGCTATCACAAAGGTTGATGCTGCAATTACTAAGGTATCTGATACTCGTGCTAAGCTTGGTGCCGTACAAAACCGTCTTGAACACACTATTGCTAACGTAGACACAGGTGCTGAGAACCTACAGGCTGCTGAATCTCGTATTCGTGATGTTGACATGGCTAAGGAAATGATGGCATTTACTAAGAATAACATCCTTACTCAGGCTGCTCAAGCAATGCTTGCTCAGGCTAATCAATTACCACAAAGTGTACTACAATTACTTCGTTAAGCTTAACCTTAAAAGGAGTCAGAGGAATTATTCCTTTGGCTCTTTTTAACACCAAATAACTTCACTCGAAATAAGGGGAAATAAGAATGGAAATATATGAATTAAACAAGGAAGCCTTTACAAAAAAATACGGAGCTATAGCTCTAATTGAAGACGAGGAAGTTATTGTTGAAGCTGCTAGGAAAGAAGGTGTATCTACTATTAAGGTTATCAAGAATGGACAGTCTTATTACTTACATAGTAGATATACACCTGTTTTAGAGGCAGAGAAAAATGCCGAGAAAATCTATTCTTCCGGCAAGCTGCATATTTTAATTGGCAATGGACTAGGTTATCTAGCGCAAACTTTGCTATCCCACTTTAGTAAAAAGGATTACTTACTTATCATTGAACCTTCAAAAGCAATATTTAATAAATGTTTAGCGACTAATAATATTAGAGAATTAATAACTTCTAACCAAGTTTCTATTTTCCTTGGGGAGGTTAATGAGCAATTAGATATGATTTTTAATGCTTTAGTTAATGTAGGATATTTTAACCGATTTACTGTGTACATCTCCAATAATTATGAAAGGGCATTTAAAAATCAAGTAGAAAAAATCACAAAGAAAATTAAGGATGTTGCCCTTATACATAAAGTTAATATCAATACTAGCGTACTTTATTCAGAAAAATGGCATGAAAACTATTTGAAGAATATTCCATCTGCCATTAATTCTGTACCAATAAATGCCTTTAGAAATAAGTTTGTTCTACCAGTAATCATCGTTGCCGCTGGGCCTTCATTATTAGATGAAATAGAGTATTTAAGAGAATTAAGAAATAGGGCTATAATTATTGCTGCAGGCTCAGCAATTACAACTTTAGCTAAATATGAAATTAAACCACATTTTATCGTCTCAATTGACGGTGCAGAGGCTAATTATAAACACTTTCAGAATATTAATTATTCTGATGTTCCCTTATTTTATTCACCTATGCTCCATAATAAAATAGTGGCTGAATACCAAGGACCAAAAGTTGTATTTCAAGTAGGTGAGGGTTCGTTTTTTAATTGGTACAATGATTTATTAGGATTTAACACAAGTTCTGTACTAGCAGGACCTTCAGTTGCCAATACTACCTTAGATGTAGTCAAACAAATTACCTCAGGTCCCATTTGTTTAATTGGACAAGATTTAGGTTATACCGACGGATATAGTCACGCTATTGGTAATAGAAATCGGGAAAAGATAGACGTTAATAATACTAAAATATACCAAATTATTGAAAGCAATGATGGCAAGCAACTTTATACAGATTACTCTTACCTATCTATGAAAAAGTGGTTTGAAGACTATCTAAAAAGCAAGGAGATAACAAATGTATATAACGCTACAAAAAAAGGCGCCAAAATTGCCGGAACAACGATTATAGATTTTCAGGATTTTATAGTTAATTATTGTCAGGAGGAAAAGGATATCGAGCAGGAAATTTATGATATTATCCAAAAAAATAATTCTAAAGAATGGATAAATAGTCATAAAGATTATTTTAAAAATAAAATTCGGGAAAATCTAAATACCTTATATAAATTGATTGAATATTCAAGTGAAGCAAGGGAAATATCTCAGGATATGATTGAAGTGATTAATAAAAGAAAAAATAAAAATATTAATCAATTATTAAATAAGCTGGACAAAATAGATAAGAAAATCAAAAGAATAAATGAAAAGGATACTTTATTATATTATATTATTCAACCAGCTTTAATTAATATTGATTATTGGGATCTAAATAAGAATTATGAAAGTGAATTTGAAGAGTACGAAGACATCGCCAAGAAAAATTATTATTTGTATGAAAAGCTGTATACCATGAGTAAGAAAATTAAAGAGTATCTAAACAGTTTGGAGGTTTATGATGAAACAACAATTAAATGATTTATTAAATTCTTTATTAGATTATTTGCCAAAGTTGATTACCGCTACTGATGATATTTCTGAAAAACTGGAAACGGGTGCCGATAGTGATCCATTTAGTCTATTTAAGGCTTATTTTGATGGAATAGGTTGGGTGCTTGAGGCGATTAAAGCAATTCAAGCCGCAGACGAAAGGTATCTATCTAGCTTTTCATTGGAAGACCTTAATGGCAAGCTAACGGATATGGAGGAGTCGATGGCTAATCAGGATTATGTTATGCTTTCAGACATCCTGCAATATGAAATTAAAGAAGCGCTAGAAATGTATTTAGAGCAAATCAAGAAGCCTCAAGAGGATGTCATTTAATGTCCGGTAAAATATCCTTTCAATTACAAGATACTAAATCGGGTCATCTAACCTGTAAGGCTATAATAGATTCTAAACAGCTTCTCCTTCATAGTGCTTATGACCCTAAAAAAGAGGCTAAAAGATTCATCTCTACCCATTTAGAGGAGATTAAGAAAAGCTCAAAAATTCTCGTTTATGGATTAGGATGTGCCTATCATGTTAGGGAGATAATTGAGCAAACTATGGATTCAAGGCAAATAATTGAGGTATGGGAGCTTAACAACGGGTTATACAAATTCATTAAAGAGAGAACGAATTTATTAGCTGATTTATTAGATAATCAACGTGTTACAATACATGTACACGATGATGAGGGCATAATCTTAAACAAATGGATGGAATATGATAACAGCTATTATTTAATAATCCATGAGCCTTCCTTTAAATTAATGCCTGATCACTTAAGCTCACTCAAAGAAATTCTTGGAAGCTATCTTATTAATAGCAAAACTATGCTAGCTAATAAAGCCATATTAGAAAATAATTTTAACATAAATGTGAAACATGGCAAATTAGCATATGGCACTTTACTCAAAAGTATGCCGAATATCCCGATGGTTCTGGCTGCTGCTGGGCCATCCTTAGAGAAGGTTATTAATCATTTGCAGCAGCATCGGGATAGATTTTTTTTTGGGGCTGTCGGTACAGCTTTAAGACCCTTGATTAATCATGAAATAGCGCCAGATTTTATCATGCTGATAGATCCTTCGGAGCAATTATTAGAGCAATATGCAGGGGTTGATAGAGAAGTATTAAAAAATATTCCTCTATTCTATCTAGGAACTATTTCTCCATTAGTTGTCTCAGCTTACCCTGGTCCAAAAATAATGCTTCTGCAAAAGGGCTTTGCTGAGGCCGAAATGGTTGCTTTGTCTAAGAATTTGCCTTTAGTTGAGACAGGGGGTTCTGTAGCAACAACTACCCTAGATTGGTTAGTAAAGCTTGGAGCTAAGCAAATATGTTTTGTTGGGCAAGACTTAGCCTTTACTAATGATCAAAGTCATGCCACTGGCACGCATAATCATCGAGCAATAGCCAATATAGAGACAAGCCATCAAGTATATGTATCAAATTACCATCAGAGTGGGAGAATTTTAACCTCCGCTAATTTAGCGACTTATAAAAGGTGGATAGAAGGTTATATTAGGAGAAATAATGATATTACATTTTATAATGCTACACAAGGTGGAGCCTTTATTGAAGGTTGTAAGAATATTACATTGCCTGAGTTTGTAGAATTAACTTTTTCCAATATAAACATTGATGATTTTCGTAAAAAATTTCTAAATGAGATAAATACGGTAATTGATAATTACGGATGATGAACAATGATGGCAAATGGAGGGAATAAATATGTCAAATTTTCTTGTAACGGGAGCTGACGGATTTATCGGAAGTCATCTTACTGAAGAACTCATTAAGCAAGGATATAAGGTAAAAGCTTTCGCATATTATAATTCGTTCAATTCATGGGGATGGCTAGATACTTTACCCAAAGAGATAATGCAAGAGGTAGAAGTTTTTACTGGAGACATACGTGATCCAAATGGCGTAAGAGAAGCGGTTAAAGGCATGGATCAGGTGTTTCATCTTGCTGCTCTTATTGCAATTCCATTTAGCTATCATTCACCGGATGCTTATGTAGACACCAATATTAAAGGAACATTGAATGTGCTACAGGCAGCTAGAGATTTTGAAATTTCTAAACTTCTGATTACATCTACTTCTGAAGTTTATGGTACAGCGCAGTATGTTCCAATTGATGAAAATCATCCATTTCAGGGACAATCCCCATATTCTGCTACAAAAATAGGTGCAGATAGATTAGCAGAATCATTCTATAGAAGTTTTAATATGCCTGTTACAATAGTAAGACCGTTTAACACATATGGCCCGAGGCAATCAGCGAGAGCGGTTATTCCGACAATTATAACACAACTTCTTGCGGGCAAAGACCAGATTGAACTTGGTTCATTAACTCCTACTAGAGATTTCAATTATGTTAAAGATACGGTGAATGGATTTATAGAAATTGCTAAATCCAATAAAACGATAGGTGCAGAAATTAATATTGCAACGCAACAGGAGATCTCAATCGGTCAGTTGGCAGAAGAATTGATTAGACAAATCAATCCAAATGCAAAAATAGTTTCTGATGAACAAAGGTTAAGACCAGAAAAAAGCGAAGTCAATAGACTTGTAGGGTCAAACGAAAAAATCAAAAAGCTAACGAACTGGAAGCCAAGTTATACTTTTGAACAAGGATTAGCAGAGACAATAGAATTTTTTAGGAAGAACTTAAACCGATATAAGACCGATATTTATAATATTTAATCAGGTGGTGCACATATGAGTCAAAAATTCATACCTCTATCAGTTCCTAATTTAAAAGGGAAAGAACTTGAATATGTAACTCATGCGGTTGAGACAGAATGGGTTTCCACAGGTGGTCCTTATGTTAATGAATTTGAACTAAAGGTTGCTGAATACGTGAAGTCAAAAGGAGCTGTATCTTGCCAAAATGGAACATCGGGTCTGCATATTGCCCTTAAAGTATGTGGTGTTACTAGAGACGATGAGATAATTGTTCCTACACTTACTTTTATAGCAACTGTGAACCCAGTGAAATATATTGGAGCCGAACCAGTATTCATGGACTGTGACGAATCGCTTACAATGGACGTGACTAAACTTCATGATTTTTGCGAAAACGAGTGTGTGTTTGTTGATGGAAAGTTAATAAACAAAAGAACTCAAAAAAAAGTCAAAGCTATAATAGTGGTTCATGTTTTTGGAAACATGGTTGATATGGAAGGTATAATGGAAGTTGCCGAAAGATTCAATCTAAAAGTTATTGAGGATGCAACTGAAGCCATTGGCACTTATTATCTGTCCGGAAAATATAAAGAGAAGTATGCTGGTACGATTGGTGATGCTGGTGTTTACTCATTTAACGGAAATAAGATTATTACTACTGGTGGGGGTGGGATGATTGTTTCCAATGACGAAGAAATATTAAAAAAAGCTAAGCATCTTACAACCCAAGCAAAGAGTGATGAGCTTTATTATACTCATGATGAGATAGGCTACAATTATCGTATGACTAATTTACAAGCGGCACTGGGGTTAGCTCAACTGGAACAGCTAGAAAATTTTATTCAAATAAAGAAAGAAAACTATGAATATTACAAAAGAGAAATAAGCAATATAGAGGGTTTGTATATTCTAGACTTTAAAGATAATATAAGACCTAATTATTGGTTTTATGCTTTGTATATAGATGAGTATTATAAACTAAATAGAGATCAAGTAATTCAATATCTTGCTGCTAAGAAAATCCAAGCAAGACCAATATGGGGATTGATAAGTGAGCAAATACCTTATAAAGGAAGTCAGACGTACAAGATTGAACAGGCAAAAAATTATCTGGAGCATGTTGTAAACATTCCTTGTAGCTCTAATCTGAGCAGAGAGGATGCTTCCTATGTAATTGAATGTTTGAAACAACTTGAGATGGTATAAATCTTCTCAGAAGGAGGTGAGATAAATGGATGTAATAGATTTCTTAATAGATGAAGATGCGACAATGATTGAGGCTATGGAACAACTCGACAAAATTGCAAAGAAAGTACTTTTTGTTGTGAAAGATGGTCATTTTGTTGCTGCAATTACAGATGGCGATATAAGAAGGTGGATTCTTAGAAAAGGCAATTTGGATGCAAAGGTCAAAGATATTGCTAATTATAGACCAAAATCACTATGTGAGGCAGAAAAAAATAAAGCTAAAGAGTACATGAAAAAGTATTCTATTGAGGCATTACCAATTTTGGATCAAGCAAAAAATATTATGTCAGTTGTATTATGGAATGATGAGGAAATAGAACCAAAACGAAATTTGCAGGCACCTGTAGTCATAATGGCGGGTGGACTTGGAACTAGGTTATATCCGTATACAAAAATACTTCCTAAACCGCTAATTCCTATAGGAGAAATCCCGATAGTTGAACACATTATGAATCGATTTTTCCAATATGGAATCGAACAATTTTATCTAGTTATAAATCATAAGAAAAATATGATTAAAGCATATTTTAATGAGATTGAAAAAGACTACAATGTTAATTATGTCGATGAAGATAAACCATTAGGAACGGGAGGAGGATTGAGTCTTTTAAAAGGTAAAATCAATTCAACGTTCATTTTATCTAATTGCGATATTTTGATAGAAGAAGATTATGAAAAAATATATAATTACCATAAGAGAAAAAATAATCTAATTACAGTGGTTTGTTCTTTGAAGAATATTAGGATACCATACGGAGTTATTGAAATAAGTGAGACCGGTGAAATAGAAAATATGAAAGAAAAGCCGAAACTCTCCTTTTTTACTAACACTGGCATGTATATCGTTGAGCCTAAAGTAATTGAAGATCTTGAAGAAGAAACTATAGGTTTTCCAGATATTATAGAGAGATATAAAGTTAAGGGAGAAAAAATTGGTGTTTATCCTATTAGTGAGAATAGCTGGTTGGATATGGGGCAAATAGATGAAATGGAAGAGATGAGAAGAAGGTTGGAAAGAGATGAATAAAAAAATACTATTAGTAGGTGGAGGAGGTCATTGTAAATCAGTATTAGACAGCCTTATTCCTCTAAATGAATATATGGAAATTGGAATTGTTGATAAAAAGGAACATATAGGGAAAACAATCATGGGAATTCCCGTAGTCGGCTACGACGAAGATCTTTTAAATCTTTACAATAAAGGATATCATTATGCATTTATAACTGTTGGGAGTACAGATAATCCTGCCGTACGTGTTAAGTTATATAATATTCTTAATGAGATTGGATTTGAAATGCCTAAGATTATTGATTCTACATCATCTGTTAGCAAGCATGTGCATATTGAAGATGGTGTTTACATTGGCAAACAAGCTATTGTAAATGTTGGTGCAGTTATAAAAAAATGCTCGATTATCAACACTGGATCAATTGTTGAACATGATTGCCATATTGGGGAATTTGTACATGTTGCGCCTGGAGCTGTTCTAAACGGTGAGGTAAAAGTGGGTAATTATTCTCATATTGGCTCTAATGCCACCGTTAGACAACAGGTTCAAATTGGGTCGAATACGATCATTGGAATGGGAAGCGTTGTTACAAAAGATTTTGTTAATGGTGTTACGGCATTTGGGAATCCATGCAGGGAGATGAAAAAACGGTGAGTGTATTTGTCATAGCAGAAGCTGGTGTGAATCATAATGGTAGTCTGGAATTAGCCAAGCAATTAGTTGATGCTGTTAAAGAATCAGGAGCGGACTGCGTTAAGTTTCAGACTTTCATCTCAAAAAATGTAGTTTCAAAGAATGCAAAAAAAGCAGATTATCAAAAGCAACGAACAAATGCAGAGGAAACTCAGTTGGACATGCTTAAAAAACTTGAGCTTTCCTTTGATGAATTTGTAGAGTTGAGTCAGTACTGCACGGAAAAAGAAATAGAGTTTCTATCGACGGCATTTGATTTTGAAAGCATAGAATTTCTTAATGGTTTAGGTATGAGCAGGTGGAAGATCCCTTCAGGAGATATAACGAATCTACCCTATCTAATAAAAATAGCACAATTAAACATGCCAGTAATACTTTCAACTGGCATGAGTACAATGGATGATATTAGAAATGCAGTTGCCGCATTAAAAGAAAATGGGGCTGGAGATATTACAGTTCTCCACTGCACTACTGAATACCCAACGCCATATAGTGATGTGAATTTAAATGCAATGCTTTCTATCAAAAAAGAGTTTAATGTAAACGTTGGCTACTCCGATCATACAAAAGGTATCGAAGTGCCTATAGCTGCTGTTGCATTAGGAGCCAAAGTTATTGAAAAGCATTTTACATTAGACCGGAATATGGAAGGTCCTGATCATAAGGCAAGCTTAGAACCAAGTGAGTTGAAAGCAATGGTAGATGCCATTAGAAATATTGAAGTTGCTTTAGGCGATGGCAAGAAACTGCCGGCTGAATCAGAGAAGAAGAATATGGTTGTTGCTCGGAAGAGTATTATAGCGAAAAGAAATATTTCCAAAGGGGAAATCTTCTCTGAAGATAACTTATCTGTTAAAAGACCTGGAGAAGGAATAAGTCCGATGATGTGGTTTGATGTTTTAGGCAAAGTTGCCATTAGAGATTTTAAAGAAGATGAGTTGATAGAGCTATGAAAAAAATTATAAGTGTACTTACAGCTACTAGAGCTGAGTATGGTCTGTTAAAGCCAATTGTTGCAAAATTAAACGAAATAGGGGAATTTGATGTTCGTATTGTCGTAACGGGAGCACATCTTTCTTCAGAATTTGGTTTGACATACAAAGAGATTGATAAAGATGGATTCCATATAGATGAAAAGATAGAAATCTTATTAAGTTCTGATACTCCAGCTTCTATATCTAAGTCCATGGGTCTCGCTATGATTGGATTTGCAGATTATTTTGGAAAGTTGAAGCCGGATTTACTTATTTTACTTGGAGATAGATATGAGACACTTGCAGTAGCAATGACGGCAATGAATCAAAGAATACCAATAGCTCATTTATATGGTGGTGAAACGACAGAAGGTGCCATAGATGATTCTATTCGTCATGTAATTACAAAACTAAGTTACTTACATTTTACAAGTACAGATGACTATCGTAAAAGGGTCATTCAATTAGGGGAATCACCGGACAGAGTTTTTAATGTTGGTGCTATAGGTATTGAAAATATACTGAATGAAAAATTATTTACAAAAGAAGAATTAGAAGCAACTCTACAAGTTGATTTGAACAATACCTATTCGATGGTAACCTTCCATCCGGTAACATTAGAAAAAAACAGCGCTAAAAGACAAATTGAATCTCTTTTAGAAGTCTGTAAATCATATGAAAAAATGAACTTTATTTTTACAAAAGCTAATGCAGATTCCGAAGGTCGCATTATTAATCAATTTATCGATGAATATGCTAAGACAAATGATAATATAATGGCCTTTACATCTTTAGGGATGATAAAGTATCTTAGTGCGTTAAAATATAGTGCAATGGTTATTGGTAACTCTTCAAGCGGATTGCTGGAGGCTCCTAGCTTTGGCATTCCAACTGTAAATATTGGGGATAGGCAAAAAGGAAGAATACAGGCAAGTAGTGTGATTAATTGTGAACCAACAATAGAAGATATTAAAAAAGCAATTGATATTGCTCTTAGTAAAGATTTTATAAAAAAAGCAAAGGAAACAAGTAATCCATATGGCAATGGAAAAACTTCTGAAAAAGTTGTTGATGTTATAATGGAGTTTGTTTTAGATAAAAAAATATATTTGAAGAAAAAATTTTATGATTGTGAGGTGAGATAGTTGAGAAATCTGGCGATTATTCCTGCGAGAAGTGGATCGAAAAGGTTAAAGGATAAAAATATTATGATGTTAATTGGTAAGCCTTTATTGGCATACACAATTGAAGCTGCTAAGGCTTCAGGTATGTTTGATGAAATAATGATATCAACTGATTCAAATAAGTATGCTGAAATTGCTGAACAATGGGGAGCGAGCGTTCCCTTTCTTCGTAATGAAAACTTATCTAATGATATAGCCTCATCTTGGGATGTTCTTAAAGATGTTTTGCAGATGTATAAAGAAATTGGAAAAGAATTTGATACTGTGGCATTGTTGCAGCCGACTTCTCCATTGAGAACTGCCGATGATATTATATCGGGTTATGAACTAATGATAGAAAAATCTGCTAACTCCGTAGTGGCAGTATGTGAAATGGATCATTCTCCGCTTTGGACTAATACATTGCCAGAAGATAATTCAATAGTTGATTTTATTAATGAAGATATTATCAAAACTCCTAGACAAGGGTTGCCAAATTATTATCGAATAAATGGCGCATTGTATATAACAAAAACTGATTATTTTTTAAGTGTTAATAACATATATAAAGAAAAAAGTTATGCTCTGATCATGAGCAAAGAACATTCTATTGATATAGATAATATAATGGATTTTGTTGTTGCAGAAGCAGTGATGAAACACATATTAAATGAAAACGAAGTTATTAAATATGAAATTTCTAATCACTAATGTAGTCGGCTCTATAGGTGATACCCGAATGCTGAAGGCGGGATTGTAGTTTATGATCAAGGCGCATGAATTTTATGCGCCTTTGTTTATGCTTGATATGGATAACTTAAATTAAAAGAAACTGGAGAAATGGGGGCTTGTCCATTAGCATTTAACTCACTTGAGTATTTTAGCGATTCAGCTAGGTTAAGTATTTATTAAAGGAATAAAAACAGAATAAAATGTAGACACTTGAGTGACAATGTAGTATAATAATACTACCAAGTTAGTGAGGTGATTTGTATGAACTTTTATACAGTAAGAGATTTAAGGACACACCCTCGTGAGGTTTGGGAAAAACTTTCCGAAGAACATGAAGTTATTATAACCAATAATGGCAAACCAAGTGCACTTATGATTGAAATAGACGATGAAAGCCTTGAAGACGTACTGGCTAGTGTGAGACAATCTGTGGCTATGAGAGCAGTAAATAAACTGCGTATTGCTTCGATAAGAAGCGGCAGATCGGAAATGGCAGCTGAGGATATAGATAATGAAATATCTAAAGTGCGCACGGAGAAGCACAAATGTTAATGGCGGTAATTGATACCAATATTCTAGTTTCTGCACTTTTATCGCCTTCTGGCAGTCCGGCAAAGGTCCTTGACCATGTGTTGAACGGTAACATTGTCATGTGCTATGACAGCCGGATGATAGTAGAATATCAAGAAGTTCTTCTCCGCTCTAAATTTGGATTCGACAAAAAAGCTGTTAAGCAGGTAATTGATTTTATCATCATTTCAGGGATTTCAATTGTGCCCGTGCCTATATTGGAGGCCTTTAAAGATGAGGATGATAAAGTGTTCTATGAAGTTGCCAGAACTGCAGAAGCATATCTGGTGACGGGTAATGCAAAGCATTTTCCTAAAGAACCGATGATTATTTCCCCACAAGAGATTTTAAGTGTTGTTAATAGCATGTTATAGAGTAAGAAAAAAAGACTTTCGAGATATTTCCGAAAGTCTTTTCTGATATCTTTAGAGGGTTAAAGAAAATGGTCTCTCGTCCCATTGTAAAGAACAGGCAGTGTTTATAGCTTGTCCTCTTACATTTATCTCACTTGAGTTTTCCGGAGAATTAGCTAGATAGCCTCTAAGCAGACCAGCATAGAGCAAATTGAGATTTGTTGTCTCCGCAAAATCTCTCGGCATTGTGAAGTTAGCTGGTTTATTAACAATGGGAATACCTCCGTAATTAAACGTTGCCGCAACAAACTGTGAGCAAAAGAGGGCGTTCTTTCGTTTAATATTTTTATTGAGTGGAATTCCTAACAAGCCAAGCAAATTATATTTATACTTTTTTTGCTCTTCTTCAATTTGGTTAATATATGATTGCATCAGCTCGTACTGAATAGGAGTAATCGAACAGCTGTAGATTTCGCAATAAGC
>Ga0209347_1002445_pt1 | contig 24626 bp, 24 predicted proteins | sample AutmiccommuBRH23_FD_187382 | JGI IMG/M metagenome (GOLD analysis project Ga0209347, IMG submission 187382) | Deep subsurface microbial communities from Mt. Terri, Switzerland - Autotrophic microbial communities BRH/23 (SPAdes) (version 2) | ecosystem: Environmental > Aquatic > Deep subsurface >...
CTGCGCGCATCTTGCTGATGTTGACCACACAACTGAATTTCCAGTTTTCTATGGTCAAATAAATACCCCACGTTCCATTAGTTTTTTGAACTCGTGGGGCAGAAACTACATTAATTATACGAGGAGGGAGTGAACTCGTTCAGCTAAAGCTGAACATCGAGACTTCGGTGACGAAAGCTTCCAGTGGATGGTTTCGACGAGCCGCATATCCCAAAAGGAATACTTCGCGGGAAGGAGGAGTCTACCCCCACCGAAGTGGAATAAGGAACACCCACTTAAAGAAGTGGGTGTCTCGGAATTGATAAAAGTAATATGTGGAATTTTTAAGAAATATATTATTCAGGGTTGCTTTGAAAACCCCTCTCCATGAAGATCAATGTATAACTGACGTGATTCCCTCATTAAAAGCTTCCCAGCTCAATTTCTCGATCCAAGCGCATCCATTGACGAAGCTTAGGGCAACCTTAGAAAGTGAGCAGATAGGGATGGGCGGTGGAAACTCAGCAAAGCTATTGACGAAAGTACAACAAAAGTAACCAACTTCGGTGTGGAGACATATAGTTATAGTGTAGTGTTGAACAAGTAGGGCTTATCATTCTATGAGGCATGATTCGTATGGCCATAACATGCCAAGGAGAAAGGCTGTCGTGGTATTAGATAGGGAAAAGGAATCTTAATAGAATTCATAAAATAAAGGTATTTCAGAATTTGTCAAGGGTCCAATCGGCAAGATATCCTAGTTTATTTACTATGATTAACAAAGGCGGTGACCTATGAAAAAGTTTTCATTATTCATTTTTTCAATTCTAATTCTATTTATTTTTTGCCATTTCATCCTTGGTGCTAAAATCTCGGATAATACTGTTAAAATACCTGAAACGACGACAGATTATTCTGTCCCTGCGTCGTTACAGGAGGATACTGTGACTGTGAAAAGCTTCGGGGCCAAGGGCGATGGGTCAACTGACGACAAACTTGCGTTCATTAATGCTTTATCCTTTTCAGTGGCAAATGGCATGTCTTTATATATTCCGAACGGAACATATAATTTAAATGGTCTAACTTTTAAAGCCACAAGTGACTTGAAGATTATCGGAGAAAGCACTGAGAACACAATTCTCAAAAATTTAGGGGTTATCGCAGGAAACTCAAATATGCAAATAGAAAATTTCACTATACTGGATATGGTTGGCAAAAACGCTATTCAAATAATCCCTACTAACTTTAGTAAGGTTATAATTAGAAACATTAAAGGTTATAATACTAATTCTGCTTTTGTGAGTAGGTCAAGAGCTGACTCATTCATTGAGTATACAAGCCCTACTAAAGATGTTGGAGTCGAATGGATTGAGATTGATTCTTGTGATGCTACTAATTTTGCCTCCTATGGCATTAGACTTCGAGGATACGTCAAAGGTGGAGTAATAAGCAATAATAGGATTAATAATATCGGATATGATACAAACACAGGTGTATGTGGTATTTTAGGTGGTAACCAAGGCGACGGCAATATTGTCTTAGGGCCTATCGAAAAAGTTACTATTAGAGATAATATTATTGAAAATATATATAGTGCTTACGGAAACAACGAGACGTCAGAAGCTCATGGCATTTTATGTTACGGTTCATTTCTTACTATTAGAAATAACACGATTAAAAATTTATACGGAAGTGGTCGTGAAGAAATTAACTTAGATTCAGGTTATGATCACGAAGCAATTTATGTAAAAGCATCCGATACCACTATTGATGGAAATATAATTGAAAATGGGTCGGGGGATTTTGGTCAAGGAGCTATTGCCGTCAAGGGTGGGTCTAGAAACAAAGTTATTGGGAACAGTATCAAAAACATGTACGGGATGGGTATCACTTTTGAAAATTCACAAGGAGGAATAGAGGTTACTGGAAATACCGTATTATTGGAAAGTAAAACTATACCTCGTTCTAAAGTAGTAACTTGCTTAACAATAAGCGGCATAGATGGTGGTAGCGAACTCTTAATAAATGGTAACACTTTCATAAACAGACGTCCAAGAACGGTGGATTCAAAAGGAGCCTGTTGTTTAAACATAAGTGTTAGTAAGTCGACTAATATTACGAACAACTATTTGTACTCGACTACAGATGAGGTTATTCGTATATCTAAGAATGCGGCTAACAGTACACTTAAAATTGCGAATAACGACATTGTATCAATTAATTCTAGGATTATTTATTTAGGGGATGTTGCCGCAATGACAGAAATAACTAATAATAGATTTATTCAGAACTACACAAGATCAGTTATTGACTTTAACGGAAATCAAGGTACTATTCCTAAGGGGATTCTTAAAATAACTGATAATCATTTCATGATAAATGGGTCGGTTTCAGAAGTTATAAATCTGGACAATATATCGAGATTTACTATTATAGGTAATAAATTTCAATTTAATAATACATCTATTTCTGGAAGGATTATTTTAGTTAGACCAAGGCATGCAAATTCTGAATTTTGCCTTGTAAGTAAGAATAGTGTTGTTGGCTCACCTAATGTTACGAATTTCATGGTGTTTGCGACAGGTAGACTTAATATTGGCTCTCTTTTAGTTAGAGATAATAATATAACTTTAGCTAATGGGAGACTTCTAGCCATAAATGACGGAACTACTATGATTGCTGATTATACGGGAGTTATTAACAATTATTTAAAAACAGGTATTGATTCTGACAAAATTATGCTTACTGCCTACAAACCAGCTAAGAACTATACTGAAAGTGGTAATGTTGTAGAATAAATGCAAGCTTTTAAATGTTTCCTGAAGAATCGATAGTACCGAAAGGGGATAAGGAAAAGGCGATCGGATTATGCTTTGTGAGATGATGGAAGGTCCATCGAATCGGCATTCAGGTGTCGGTTTCAAACCACCTCTGGGGGGTGCAGCAATCAAAAGTTGAGGTACAGAGAATTAGACTATAATTATTCATTTAAATAATACTAATAGCGATTTTATGAGCATAGCAATACTACTTTCTGAAAAGGAACTTCTGTTACCTGATATTAAAAGTATGAAAAGCAGTAAATATACAGCATCCTATTTAAGTGATATTGACGAGACAACGTTAAAATCTATCAAAGCATTATATTCGTTAGCCGAAAGAAATATAAAGTAATAAAGTTGCTATCCTTGACCGCTATATCGAAGAGCGGATATATGCATTTTTCAAGATGTTCGTTATGGGTTTATGTACTTATGGAGCCTAATTGAGCAAATGTTAGCTAAAAGAAGCACAAACTTGCACGTTTCCCACTAGTCAACACATATATGTCTTAGCAGTATGTTACAATAAAAGGGATTTATATGTGCCAAGACAAGGGGGATATATTGATATGAGCGAGAACCAGAAAATCCGCCAGCGGTCTGAAAAAGAAGAGGAAGAACGTCTCTCGCCCTATGCTGCAAAAAGTAAGGATGCCAAGCGCGAGCGCTTAGAAGAAGAGTGCCAAATTCGCACTAAGTTTCAAAGGGATCGAGATCGGATTTTGCACAGCAAACCGTTTCGTCGTCTTAAACATAAAACTCAAGTATATATTGCTCCTGCGGGAGATCATTACCGGACCCGCATGACGCATAGCTTGGAAGTCTCCCAAATATGTCGAACAATCGCTCGTGGGCTACAATTGAATGAAGATCTAATCGAAGCAATTGCCTTAGGGCATGATGTTGGCCATACCCCCTTTGGACATGTCGGCGAGGAAGCTTTGAGACGAATCATCAGTCATTTTGAGCATAATGAACAGTCAATTCGCATTCTAATGGTGCTAGTCCAGGAGGGTAATGGATTAAATCTTACAGAGCCTGTTCTCGATGGGATATTACATCACACTGGAGAGGGTATTCCTAAGACCCTAGAAGGACAGATTGTAAAAACGGGAGATAGGATTGCTTATCTTTGTCATGATTACGACGATGCCTTACGTGCCGGTTTGCTAACCCAAAGTGACTTGCCTGAGACTGTTATACGGATGCTTGGTGTGAAACCAAGTGAAATGATTACCACGATGGTGGTAGACATGATTGAGGCATCTCGTGGGCAAGATCACATTGAACAGTCTGTTGAGATAAATAGTGCTATGCAGGAATTTCGACATTTTATGTTTGCGAGGGTGTACAACAGCTTGACTTTACGTGAAGAGCGCCGTAAGGGGCAATACATTATTCAGGCTCTTTTTGATTATTATAGTCAGGATATTTCCAAGTTGCCGCAGAACTTTTTAGTTTGGGCAGGTGGCGACAAAACCAGAGCAGTTGTTGACTATATATCAGGACTTACAGATAATTATGCGATTGATCTATTTCAGAGCTTGTTTGTTCCTCGAAAATGAGATTATTAATTAATAGAAAGCAATAAAAGTGGTTGAGGAAGAGTCTCAACCACTTTTGTAATATATTCCATTTATAAGTATAAGTTTTGAATATCAGAAGTAAAATAAAGCTACGGCACACGAGAGACTATCGTCACCGAAGACTCGATGTTCAACTTTAGTTGAACGAGTTCATTGAGGTTTGATAATTAAGCTCTCATTAGGTTTGATTGGAACTGTGGTATCTAAATGACCAAGTATGCCATCGTGTTTGTTACCATCCAAGAGAAATTGGACACTTTGAACGTTAGGGAGGGTCGTTAGTGTGTTTACGATACTATATATAGTCATTTGTTCACCAGCAGAACCTCCCCCAAAGTTCTTTTGAAACTCTGTGGAGAGATCAATCGTGGCTATCCCATCTGCGCTGATAGTTGCTTCCAAAAGAGTTGTTCCTGAAGGAAGTGGTTTTTCCAATCCAGAGGGGGGAGTGGCCAGCTCTATGAACATTGCTTTTATTACATCTTGATCATTCACTTCGACTGTTCGAACCGTGGGGATTAAACCTGTAGCGTCTGAATTGGGGAAATATAGGGTTAACTTTACGGAGTCTGTAGCGGGAAGGACTGGGGGTGTTACACTGTCTGATGGTTTGTCAGTTTGTGTTTTGGTATTACACCCTGTTAGAAAGGCTCCAGCTAGTAACAAGCAAAGGATAGTTACAACAATAGTGCTAAATGACCGTCTATACATATAGTGCACACCTTTCTTAAAAAGCTTTTTTGTACTCATTGTGAACCTTGCTAAGTTTGCCTTATTGCCATCGACTATATCTGTTCTAGAAAAATGGCAGAGTTTATTATATATACTATCATGCATTTCAAATGTGCGAAAGGGCTTAACCAACGGCTCCAATTCTTGGATAGTAATCCTAAGCAAAAAACTTCGTATAATTATTGTCGAAGTAAGCAGGTATGTTTATAAAAAAGAAGAATTAATATAATTCGGAAAGAGTAGCATCCCTTCCTAAAAACAGATTCATCGAATGAGGAATTAAAAAGAGGATTTAATGAAGTTTCGGCGAAAGAAATGTATAGGTATAGGGTTGACAAAATAAACAAAATGTGGCTAAGAACCGAAAGGCGCTAGAGAAGTGGATAATAGGCTTCATCAAGAATTTATGCCGGAAGAGGTTATCGAGGAAGTGCGATTGCGCACGGATATTGTTGAGGTTATATCTGAATATGTCAGCTTGCAGCGTAAGGGGAAAAATTATTTAGGACTTTGTCCTTTTCATGCAGAAAAAACACCCAGTTTTACTGTGACCCCTGAGAAACAAATGTTTTACTGTTTCGGATGCAATGTTGGAGGAAACATTTTTTCCTTTCTTATGAAAAGGGAGAATTGGTCTTTTGTTGAGAGTATTCAGAAATTAGCCGCGCGATACGGCGTGTCGCTTCCTGAGAAAGAACTTTCTCCGCGTGAAAGGGAAGAAAATCGACTTCGACGGCGTTTTGAAGAAATCCATGAATGGGCTGCAAGCTACTTTAATGACCTATTACTAAGATTACCTGAAGGAGAACCTGGACGACTCTACTTCGCTAAGCGTGGAGTTGACCTAGATACGATGAAAAGCTTTCGTTTAGGGTATGCGCCGGAACGTTGGAATGGATTATTAGCTTACATGCTGGAACGAGGGGTTCAGCCCCATGAATTAGCAGAGAATGGGCTAGCCTTAGAAAGAGGGACAATAGGGAAAGGAGAAGGGTATTATGATCGTTTCCGAAACCGGGTCCTCTTTAGCATTCTTGATCGGCGAAACCACGCGATTGGATTTGGTGGTCGAGTGTTGGATGATTCACTTCCAAAGTATCTTAATTCCCCAGAGACTGCGTTCTTTAATAAGGGGCATCACCTCTATGGAATGCATCGTGCACATCAGGGAATCCGCGAAAAAGGTTTTGCCCTATTAGTTGAAGGTTATATGGATGTCATTGCGCTCCAAAATGCTGGTTATCCGAACACGGTCGCTTCTTTGGGGACAGCGTTAACACGAGATCAGGTAAAACTCCTGAGACGGTATGCCCAGCGTGTTGTCCTGCTCTATGATTCCGATGAGGCGGGAATTCAGGCTGCCTTAAGAGGAGGAGAAATTCTTCGAGATGCAGGAATCCGCGTGGATATCGCAACTTTAATTGGAGCTAAAGATCCTGATGAGTTCCTTAAAAATTTTGGTGTTGAGGACTTTGAAAAAACTTTAAGTCAGGTATTGACCTATGTTGAATTCAAATATCACACACTTGTTCAAGAAAAGCCACCACAGGCCATTCAGGAAAAAGCAGAATTAGTAGCTATACTTGCTCCGGACATTTTGAAAGTTAGCAGTCCAATTGAACGAGAAGGATATGAACGCTTTTTAAGTTTAGAACTGGGTCTTACTTTAGAAGCCGTACAACGAGAAATCGCTAGACTGGAACAGAAAAAGCCTAAAAAAGGGCACTTACAAGAATATTCTCGACAAAAACAGGTTAGTTCTGGAAAAAATAGAGATAATATTAAGGATGCTATTATTTTTGAAGGGGATACTTCGTCCCCTTTATCGACAGTCTATTTAGGGGTTTATCGAACAGAGCGTACGCTTTTACGTTTGCTGATAGAAGATATGTCGTATTTGCCGAGAATCAAGGCTAAGCTGGGAGAATCTTTTTGGAAGGTACCAGCACATCAACAAATCTTTAATTATCTCAATCAGGAAGGCAGATTGCCTATGCAGAGCGACGAAACGGTTCAAAGCCGGTTGGCTAGCTTGCTCCTGGAAGAGTTAGATATATCCGAGCGGCTGCTAGAGGATTGTATAAAAGGCATTCTTTCTACTCAAGCAAAGGAAAGGGTAGAAGATCTTCAAGCCCGCATGGTAGCTTTAGAAAAATCCGGTGACATGGCAGGCGCTATGGCTCTGTTGAAAGAGATAGGAGAGCGGTTGAAACGTGGCGAATAGTAAGGTTATAGGCTCCCAAAAGAATGTTCCGGGGGAAGGTGGGGGACAGATGAACGAAGAACAGAAAATGGACAACGTCCAAGCCCTCATTCAAAAAGGAAAAAAGAAGGGATCTCTAACATATAGGGAGATTATGGATGCTCTCCAAGGGATTGAACTTTCCGCGGATCAAATTGATGAAATCTATCAACAACTTGGACGGATGGGAATAGATGTGCTGCCAGAGCCTGGAGAAGTTGAACTGGAAATCTTAAGTAGTGTTAAAGTTGATGAGGATGATGATATCACAGAGGAGTCTGAAGACGAAGTAGAGGAAGAGGCGGAAGTGGACCTTTCCGTGCCTGAGGGCGTAGGAATTGATGATCCAGTTCGTATGTACCTGAAAGAAATCGGACGAGTTCCCCTGCTCTCAGCAGATGAAGAAATAGAATTAGCGAAGCGAATGGAAGACGGCGACGAGGAAGCTAAGCGCCGATTAGCGGAGGCCAACTTGCGACTTGTGGTGAGTATTGCGAAACGCTATGTTGGACGAGGGATGCTTTTCTTGGATCTGATTCAGGAAGGTAATCTCGGGTTGATTAAGGCTGTAGAAAAATTTGATTATGTTAAAGGATTTAAGTTCAGTACGTATGCCACCTGGTGGATTCGCCAAGCGATTACGCGTGCCATTGCTGATCAGGCCCGGACAATCCGAATTCCTGTTCATATGGTAGAAACGATCAACAAGCTAATTCGAGTGTCAAGGCAACTTTTACAGGAATTAGGGAGGGAGCCGGCTCCAGAAGAAATCGCCAAAGTGATGGATATTCCAGTCGAACGGGTACGAGAAATTATGAAGATTGCGCAGGAACCCGTTTCCTTAGAAACACCCATCGGGGAAGAGGAAGACTCCCATCTGGGTGATTTTATCCCAGATGAAGATGCTCCGGCCCCAGCGGAGGCTGCTTCGTTCATTCTTTTAAAGGAGCAATTGGAAGAGGTCCTAGAAACCTTAACACCACGGGAAGAGAAAGTGCTTAGATTGCGTTTTGGACTTGATGACGGGCGAACTAGGACTTTAGAGGAAGTAGGACAGGAATTTGGCGTTACTCGCGAGCGAATTCGTCAGATTGAAGCCAAGGCTTTGCGGAAATTACGTCATCCAAGTCGGAGCAAAAAGTTAAAGGATTACTTGGAGTGAATCAGTATTAAAACTAAGTAGAGTAAATTAAGAATAATCTAAACGAACAAAATTTCATTAAAGACTTGACTATAGAGCACGAATTACGTATAATAACCCGTGCAAGAGCATTCCTCGATAGCTCAATGGTGGAGCAACCGGCTGTTAACCGGTAGGTTGTAGGTTCGAGTCCTACTCGGGGAGCCATTATTCAAGGGCCCATAGCTCAGCGGTAGAGCCCCCCGCTCATAACGGGTTGGTCCTAGGTTCGAATCCTAGTGGGCCCACCATTTCGAAGTACGTGGATCGAGGTTCGTGGCTCGAACGGTGGAAGAGACATAATGAAGTTCGAGGCGCGAAATGCAAAATGGCGGAATGCGATATATGAAGTTCTTGTTCGAATGGTTAACGAACCATGAACTACTAATCTCGAACATCGATACGGGTGATTAGCTCAGCGGTAGAGCGCATCCTTCACACGGATGAGGCCACTGGTTCGAGACCAGTATCGCCCACCAATAGACTATTTGCAAAATATGGAGACTAAAAGCCTAACCCATTGACTAAAGTCATTGGGTTCTTTTATTATCTCAAAAGCGAAGAGGCATATTAGATCAAATGACTAAATATTTATGTCAGAAAGATTGGTGAGCTTAGCAATGATTACCTTATCATCAAAAATTGAATTCGTGAGATTTCTTAGGGAGAAGCTCTTGGGCAAGAACTTAAAGTGTATTGAAATCCTTGCTGTCGTAGAATGTACTATTGATTTTGGAGTTGTAGGAAACATTGACGTAGCTGATGAGAAGGTCTCAGTATGGAGCGATAAGAATGAAGTGTTTTGGATCAATCTAGAAGATGTTATTGAGGTTAATTACAATCCAATTGAAGAGGATGCATGCTTACTGATTGAGGCTAAGAATGATGTCAAAGTACAATTTTTTGTTGGATAAGTGAATGCACAAGCACTTTGTCCGATAGAGTGATATAATTTAGAAGGCATTATATATATTCAGTATTGCTAACTAAGAAGTAGCTTATCTTGGACCCATAAGATTCTTTTTGGGTATAATAGTTTTAAATGGGTATTAAGGTTAATCTAACGGCCTTTGCGGGAGCAAGTTTCCGGCGCTAGCCAAGTTTTCTAATACTATCGAAAGTACAAACTTGCATTATATACTGCAAGAAGAATAATTCGTGCAAAGACAGTGTCTGCAAGAAGGACTAATACGTGCAAAGACAGTGTCTTCGTGGGCGACAGCCAAGTTTTCTAATACTATTCAAGAAAGTATAACGTATCGTTATATACTGCAAGAAGGCGAATACATGCGAAGACAGTGTCTTCGTCTGTAAGCATCAGTGCAACTAAGGCTGCCGCCTGCGCCTGCGGCTTTGCGACAGCCAAGTTTTCTAATGAGGAGAGAATATGACAATATCAGTTATCTTAGGTCCGCGGCTTCAAACCGTCGCGTCATTTGTTCCGGAGGGCGCGGAACTCGGAGACATAGGGACAGATCATGCTTATTTGCCTATATCCCTCTATGAGGCTCGGCGAATAGCCAAAGCAGTAGCTATTGATGTTCATAAAGGGCCGTATTTATCTGCCTTGGCTGCGGTGAAAGGTCGGAACTTAGAAGCCGTCATTAATGTGAGGTTTGGTGACGGGTTAATGCCCCTCGAGGTCGGAGAAGTAAATGTCTTGACCCTTGCGGGAATGGGTGGAAGAACAATGCTGGAGATCTTTTCTGCTCGGCCAGACATTATGAAGGGTGTGACGGATCTCATCGTTCAGCCTCAGGGTGCGGAAGGAGCCGTCCGTTTGGCTATGTTAGATAAAGGATGGCGTCTTAAGGCTGAGCGATTGGTGGAAGAAGAGGAGCGAATTTATGTCGTGATGGCTTTTTCTAAGGAAATAGGATGGGATATAACCGAACTGCTAGAGATTGAACGTGTTTGGGCTCAACGTTTGCACCCCTTTCTAGAGAAAGAGCATATGCTGGAAACGGAGTTTCAAAACTTGGTACATAGACTTATTTGGCATTTCGGACCTCTCGTCTTGAAAGAGCGTACGAAACTTTTGGAGGAGCAGTTTAACGAATACAGCGGTAGGTTGTTGAGGCAAATGCAGCAGATGAAAAAATCGAAGAGCACAGAGATTGTGGCGAAAATCAGAGAAGTTTCGCTTAAGCTAGTTTTAGTGGAGGGATTGCGAAGATGGCAGTAACCGTTGGATTAGTAGCTCAGTTAATTGAGAAGGTAGCTCCAAAATCCTGGGCCGAAGAATGGGATAACGTTGGATTACTCGTTGGAAGTGGCTCGAAACCTATTGAGCGCATTCTCATCACCTTAGATGGAACTTTGGAAGTAGTCGAAGAAGCGAAAGCCTTTGGGGCCCAACTCATCGTGGCACATCATCCCATTATTTTTCGTCCCCTAAAAAACTTAAGAGCAGATAATGCTACGGCAAAAGTCCCCCTACGACTTTTGCAACATGAGCTTGCGTATTATGCTGCACACACGAATTTAGATCAGTCTACAGTTTCCTCAAGCCGAGTCCTGGGTGAGCTACTTGGGTTGGAAAAGATGGAACTCTTGGAGCGAGTGTATGACGTTAATCCTGGCAGCAATTATGGTGAGGAACGCGGATATGGGGTGGTTGGATATTTAACGCATCCGGAAAGGTTAGGGGTTTTATGGAAGGACTTTTTGGATAAGTTAAAACAATCTCAGGTCTATTCCCAGACCTATGAGTTAACCGGAGTTCGGCTAGCAGGATCCTTAGAGAGGAAAGTGAGGAAAATTGCTATCGTTAATGGCAGTGGGGGGCGATTTGTACCCAAAGCGTTGTTTAAAGGTGCTGATCTTCTCATTACTGGAGACGTTGACCATCATTCCGTCCACGATGCACTTGAAGGAAGTATGGCAGTTGGAGATCTTGGACATTTCTTGAGTGAGGCACCCATGCTTCGAGCAATATATGACTATTTGTCGGCAGAGAAATCCCTTCGGGGAATTGAGATTCGAGTGAGTTCTGCTAATCGCTCGCCATGGCTTTGAACACTCCTCTGCCCATCAGCAGGAGCCTCTAGGTCTTAATAATTTATCAAAAGACTCAACAAAATTATGTAAGGGAACGCAATTTATCCCAGACTTAAACACTGCTGAGTTATGAAGTCGAGGCTTCTTTCTGACTTTGATAAATAAGGAACAAATAGTACAAGTTTTTACTTGTGAATGTAATTCCTTGCACTTGACATCAATTGTGAAACATATTACGATATTGTTGAAGGAATAATCTGATAATATAGTCCTTCTTAAGAAGAAATATTAAAGGCCTATTTAGAACAGTTACTGATCCTTCGATACAAATAATTTGAAAGGAGAAATGCGAAATGAACCGAACTGAAATTCTACGTCTTCAACGTGAAAAGGTATTAGCTAACATTGTAGAGGATAATGTTAATCGTGCCAAGTGGCTAACCGAGCTAATGGACATTGATGATGAAATGGAAGAAATGGCAGAACTGAAAAACAAAGTTAATTAACCAATACTATCCATTTGACCAAAACGAATTATTCTAGTAAGATAACTAAGCGAAGCCAACCAGATGATCGCGGAGGTAGGGACCGAAAGGTCGCCTCTGAGGAAAGTCCGAGCTCCATAGGGCGAGGTGCTGGGTAACGCCCAGTGGGGGAAACCCTAAGGAAAGTGCAACAGAGAGACACCGCCGATAACGGAGGTCAGTTGCCAGAGGCCAGAGGTTAGAATAAGTTTGTTCTAATCCGACTTCCGGTTTCTGACGACTGACCTCCGAGTAGGTAAGGGTGGAAAGGCGAGGTAAGAGCTCACCGGCAGTCAGGTGACTGGCTGGCCATGTAAACCCCACCTGGAGCAAGACTGAATAGGGGAACTATGAACGGCCCGTTTTTGTTCCCGGGTAAGGTCGCTAGAGGCCGTCGGTAACGGCGGTTCGAGATAGATGATCATCACCTCCATACGGAGGGACAGAACTCGGCTTATAGGTTGACTTCGCAATACTTGTGGGAAACTAATGGTGCAGAAAATGCATCAGTGGTTTCCCATCAATTTTTAATGAAATGAAAAGTTGAAGCACTTACTCAACGACTTACACTTGACTAGAGGTTCTTCTTTACTCGCGCTTCTCCCTGATTTAAAGATATAATTTACTGTTTGTTGAAGGATTATAATAAAAAATGTCGAACCTTAGTAGAATACTGTTTTATACTGTTTACAGAAGATTCAGAACCTTGGAGTCTATAGTTTGAATAGAGAATTATTAAGCCAGCTAAAACGGCGATTGGTAGAGACTTATCTGCGCTAAGGGATCATTTATTGCGTTAGATAGACGCAATTGTCAGCGCCCTTCGTCTTGTGTGGCTTAAAGGAAGGGGGCTTGTTGCTGATATGTTAAGAGACGTTTTTCTAAACGTAACAACCATAATCGCTGTGGTAAGTATAGGAAACCAAATTCTTATTAATCAGGAAATAACACCCTCTTCGCCCTTAAAGTTAAGGGTATTCTTTAGTTCAATGGCTGGTTTATTAGGAATACTCTTAATGCTTAACAGTATTCAAGTTATGCCTGGTGTTATTATAGACCTTAGACTCCTAGCAACAGTTTTATCAGCAACCTACTGCGGTTTTACATCTGCGATTATAACAGGTGTAATTATCGGTGTGTTTCGATTGCTTTTTGACGGATTAACCTTTTCTTCAATTATATCGGCAATAACAGCAATAGTGATAGGGATTGGCTGTGCATTTATAGTCAAATACACAGCAAGCACCCTGAAAAAATGGGTGATTATGAGTATATACATTCTAATAATACCTAGCGTTTCTTTGGCCATCTTGATTGATGACCCATCGCTATTAATCAGAACAATATCTATCTATTGGCTAGGTACCTCTGTGGTCTCCATCCTTCTTTATCTTTACATTAGAAATCTTGATGTATCAAGATTTCTTTATAGAAAGTACCAAATTGATTCTTCAAAAGACCATCGTACTGGTCTGAATAATGTTAGACAGTTTGATAATGAACTAAATAACATTATAAATAAATTCCCGGCGCTAGATTTAGTTACATTGCTGTTTATGGACATTGACCATTTCAAGAAGATTAATGATACTTATGGACATCAAAATGGAGATAAGATACTAGAGGATTTAGGCAAGATTTTATTAAGCTCATGTAGTTTTTCAGATATTGTTTCTCGTAACGGCGGAGATGAATTTTCGGTATTGATGACGGATTGCCCAAGAGATAAAGTTCTGGAAGTAGCAGAGCGGATCAGGTCAACGGTGCAAGATCATAAATTTCATTTAATTGATGGTCAAGCCATAAATATCACAGTGTCGATTGGGATTGCAATTTATCCAGACACTGTCGACGTTATTCATTTAATTGTTGAGAAAGCAGATTTAGCATTATACGAGGCCAAACGAGCAGGGAGAAATCGAGTGAATCTATCAGCTAGTCACCTGTAATGTTTTGAAGATTTTGATTCGATAGTATAAAAAAACCGTATATTGAGAAAACTTAATTGAATACTATAGGACCTAAGAGTTAGAAATTTCAAGGAGTATTGATTTCATGTCTTTAAGTTCTGAAGTGCGTCCTATAGCGGTTGCCTTATTTTCAATTCTATTAGGGGCTACAGGACAATTTTTGTTTCGTCTGGGTATGGTTGAGTATGGAAAAGTTACAGTTGCAGGGATTTGGAGACAATTAGGCTCGATTATTTTAACCCCGGCTATTTTTGTTGGCTTTGCATGCTTTGGAATAAGTTCTATTCTTTGGCTCGTTGTAATTTCACGCTGGGAGCTTAGCTATGCGTATCCACTTGTATCGTTGGGATACGTGATTGCCATCCTTTATGGGACTCTTCTTCTCCATGAAGATCTCACGTTCCCCAAAGTCTTCGGATGTTTACTGATTTTGGCTGGGATCAGTGTTTTGGGATTATGTGGACAATCCTAAAGAACAAATTGAAGAAAGCAATAAAAAAATCGAATCTTTAATTATGAGAGTTGAAAGGATACCGTGAATAGGATATGATAATCTAAAGCTGAGCTACTTGAAATCCCTATTGTTTTTTCTGCCTTGATACAACTTCATAAGCGTTTCCAAATGGAACACCCATTATCTTTTTGGAGTCATTAAAGACAAGAAAAAGGGGCGTGTATTGGATGCATTTACAAGATCTCGGGCGAGGCACGCGGATCGAATTATCCAAAATGGCCAAACTACTCGGAATGAGGTTTATTGGTTTCAATCCAAATGCTCAACAGGTATCGTTAGAGTTTAAAGGCAAAGGGGTTACTTATCCTCTTGAAGAATTTATTCAACAGTATGAACGAGAATGTCCTACGTCTTTTACATGAAGCACTTAAAGGGCTCTGACTCATGATTTAATGAGTCAGAGCCCTTTTTATTACCAGTCTCAGCCCCCATGCCGCTAATGCTTCTGATAAAAGAAGGAGGATACGGGTTTAAGTCCGAGATGATTTATTCCGAAGAGATGTTCTGTGCTGCCTGTAAAAAGGATTCCACCGGGGCGTAAGGAATCTGTGAATTTTTTATAGAGCATTTCTTTGGCTTCTTCTGTGAAGTAAATTACGACGTTGCGGCAGGCAATAAAATCGAAGTTGGTTTGAAAACGATCGGTTAACAGGTTTTGGTGTTGAAAATTAAGTTGTCGTTTTACTGAATCTTTAATTTGATACCCTTTGTCAGATGGGGTAAAATACTTTTGCAAGAATTCTGGTGGAGTACTTGCAAAATCATTTTGTTTGTAAAGGCCATCTTTGGCTTGTCGCAGTACATTGACATCAATATCCGTACCCAGTATGCTAAACTTGGCACTTGAGAAATACTCCATCATTGTCATGGCTAATGAGTAAGGTTCTTGACCGCTTGAACACCCTGCACTCCATAGTTTCAGCGGGGTTTTGCTTTGGAGAAGCAGGGGGATAATCGTTGTTTGCAGTGTTTTCCATTGGTTTGCATCCCGGAAGAATTGAGAGACATTTATTGTTAAATGTTTGAAGAAGGCGTCATATAAGACGGGGTCAGAATTGAGTGCATTTAAAAACAAAGGATAGGTTTGGTATCCATGGGAGTTCATGAAGCTAAGAATTCGACGCTGCATTTGGTTTTGCTTATAAAACTTAAGGTCTAAACCACTCTTGGGGTGGAACCCTTTAACAAAGTCTTCGTAGGTATTCAGTATTGATGCGTTGGACAAAGGGGTTACACCTCTTTCAATATTAATTTCGCAACAACGGCCTTAGGCGAAAAGGTCGACGATTAACCCGCGAATTTGATCAATCTTAGTTAAAACTTCGAGGGGTTTTGCTTGCTGATCCAGAAGCTGTTTTCCAAGTTCGTCTAAGGCTTGATCGATTTTCCCGATTCGTGCCATGACTTTGGGGCGACCTTGATAATCCCAGGATGTATCCTCCTGCATTTTGCGGCTTTGTCCAAAGGTTGAACGAAGGAAGGATTTAATCATATCACGGAAATCTTTTAGATCACCGATTGAGAAGGAATGAGCTAATTTCTTTCCTTGCGTTTCAAGCCGACTGAGAAAGGCTTGGAGTTCAATGCGCTGGATTTTTTGAGTCTGAGATAAGACACCGATAAAATCGTCGTTACGTTCCAAGGAACTTTGAGAATCAAGATTAGGAGCAAGGGTTTGATGTGAGGAATTGATGCGTAAAGACATAGTCATTTCTCCCTTAGAAAGGATTAATCATGCAGACGCGCAGAGTATTTATAAAAACAATACTGGGTATTGGAGCGATCATGTTACCATGGAGTTTTTTGCCGACTCGTTTTGTAAAGACTATAAAAACGGGGCTAGGCCGTCCGCCAGTTGAATTGTTGCTGCCCCCTGCGACTAAACCAAATAAGGAGATTAATCTAGAAAGCCTAAATCTAGAAAGCCTAAATCGTACCGCCATGGATGATATCTACGTTTTAACCGCACCTGAGATGCAAGGGCGCAAAGCAGGGTCTGTAGGGGAGACTAAAGCCGCAGAGTACCTGGCCACACAATTAAGCATGTTAGGCTTACGACCAATGGGTGACATCAAATCAGGCTTTATTCAGGCATTTACGATTCCTTCGATGGTGGAAACAAGGGTCAATGGCCGGCTGACCTTTAAATCCGGGGAAAATAGGAATCTAAGATCTCCTAGTGTCAACCTAATAGGAGGTCTGATGGGTGAAAAAGCTCAGGAAATTATACTTTTATCAGCGCATTATGACCACTTGGGGATCTTCGAAGGACGAATCTATCCGGGAGCCAATGATAACGCTTCAGGTGTAGGATGTATTCTAGACGTCATGCGGCGAATCCTCCGCGAAGGGAAAGTTCCAAAGCGCACGGTGGTGATTGCTTTTTGGAGTGCTGAAGAGATGGGATTTATAGGGTCTCAGGCGTTTGTCCACTCTTCGACCTTTCCCCTAGACCAGATTCAAGTAGTACTGAACGCGGATACAGTAGGAAATGGAATGATAGGAAATTTTGCGCTTTGGGCGGATGGAGAAAATACCGCTGTCAAAGCTATTCGTCAAGCAGCATCAGAATGTGGGGCAAGTGCTCTATTAACCCCAACAGCTGGTCATAACAGTGACTCCGTCAGTTTTGCCTCGGCGTATATTCCAGCAGTAACTCTAATGACCCAGGACTGGCTATATAAAAATCATACCCCAGAAGACACGATTGCGCTGTTAAAGCCTGAACAGATCACTTTGGCTTCTGAGATAATGTATAGGGCGGTTCGTATGCTTGCATTCTAAGGAGTTAGCGTAATAGCGGAGGCAAGTGGGTCGGAAATAGGAGTTTAGCTATTGGGCTCCGTCACGTCATATTTGGAGCGTAGAATTATTAGGTCAATCCGACGGTTTTGGCTTTGCCCGGCGGCATTGGTATTTGAAGCTAAGGGTCTATATTCTCCGTAACCCGCTGCGGAAAGTCGGCTGGGAGTAATCCCCTCACGCTGTAAGATTAGTACTACATTGGTGGAACGAACTACTGAAAGTTCCCAATTGCTAGGGAACTGTGCAGTGTTGATTGGCAGATTGTCCGTATGACCTTCAACTCTGATTTGGTTGGGTGCTGAGGCAAGGACAATGGAAATATTCCGAAGGATTTCACGAGCTCTCATATCGATATCGGCTGAGCCACTTTCAAAAAGTAACGTTTCCTGAATGCTGATCACTAGACCACGCTCCTCCATGGAAGACATCAGCTTAGTCTGAATTCCGTTATCTTCCGCAAACTTATCAAGCTTGGCCTTAATCCCTTCCATGCTCATTTTTTCAGCATTGGTATTTTCCTTCCCAGGAACAGTGGTAGTAGAGGAAGGGGAGCCGGCCTGAAAGAGAGACGGTCCGACTGGGCTTGTGGGCATCTCGATTTTTGCGGGAGTGCCTCCGCCAAGTGCCTTGTTGAGGGATTCTGCAATAGCTTGGAATCTATCGTCATCCACTTTGCTCATCGAATAAAGAACGACAAAGAAAATCATCAGCAAGGTAATTAGGTCCAAATACGTAAGCATCCAACGTTCACCATGATCCTTTTCGGCTTCAGGTACACGTTTTCTACTCATCGGCTTTCACTGGCAGCAGTACGCCCGGGTGCGGCTGAACCTTCTAGGGCGTTTGCTTTAGAGGGTAGCATTGAACCTAAGTGAGTCTTTAATCTTTCTTTCAGGATCGAGGGATTCTCACCCGCCTGAATGGAAAGGATTCCGTCTAAAACCATCTCCAAAGCCGATACTTCGGCCTTGTCCTTCATTTTGAGTTTTGTGGCAATGGGAAAATATATAAGGTTAGCGGAGGCGACCCCATAGAGAGTGGAGATAAATGCAGCAGCAATAGAATGGGAGAGAGCATCAGGATCCGAAAGATTACCTAACACCATGACTAGGCCCAGAACAGTCCCGACAATTCCCATGGTTGGTCCATATCCACCGGCAGCTTCGAAGACGGAAATTCCAATCTTATGCCGTTTTTCGAGAACTGCGATGTGGGATTCCAGGATTTCGCGGGTAATTTCCGGGTCTGTTCCATCGATGACGAGTTGCATCCCTTGGCGAGTAAAGGGATCAGTCATGGTTTGAAGTTCTTGTTCCAGGCTGAGTAATCCTTCTCGACGGGCTTTTTCTGCAAGGTGTACGAGGGTCTTGTAAGCCTCTGCAGTCCCAAATGTCTGGGAGGTGAAGGCAATCTTCAACCATTGAGGAAAGTTCCTAAGGTTGGAAAGTGGAAAACTTGTCAAAATGGCCCCGGCTGTTCCCCCAAAAACGATCAGTGCTGCGGATAACCCGCCAAGTGAGCTGACAGCTCCTCCTTCTAGAAGATATCCGAAGATAATGAAACCGAACCCTACGATAATACCAATGATAGTGGATAAATCCATGTTGCTGTTGCCACAATCCTCATACTATAAGAGCTCAGTTGGCTTAATAAAGGGATGTGACGTACCTCCCTTGTTATTTTTATGTAGGTGTATAGGTAAAATTTTGATTTTTAGTTTTCAATTAATACACTTATTATACAGGAAAAGCAGAGTGACAGCTATAATTCTCACCTTCCCCTGAAAAAATTCCATAGACAAACAAAAAGTTCTTCTTTAGTTTTGTCAGGTCATCTTCGATATAGAGAATAAGACTATGTGTTTTGGAGTGAGTAATATGAAAATTGAAGGGACATCCATGTCTCCAGTTGGGATCGTTCAAGCGGCCAATCGTATTAAACAAGTAGAGATGAAAACGGCAGTTTCAGAAGGTGACAAAATGGCCGTTTCGGATAAAGCGCAAGTTTACCAGGCCTTACTTCAGAAAGCCAAAGAAATTCCTTCTGTCCGTGAGGAACGTGTACAAGCCCTTACTGAACAGATCGAACGGGGAGAATTCAAAGTGGATGTACAAAGGATAGCTGAGAAGTTATTTGTGTTATGTCAAGAAGATTAAGAACCCATACATTTCAGAGGGGGAGATTTCCGTGTCTGAAGCGCTTCAACGCCTTAATGAAAACTTAAGAGGACAAGTTGAACTTTATAATCAAATCCTAACCCTTGAAGGGCACAAACGAAGAGCTTTGGTTGAGAATAATCTTCAAGAGATTGAATCAATAACAGCTCAGGAAGAATCCCTCATAATTATGGTCAATCGATTGGAGAAAGAGCGACTCTTATGGGCTGAGCAAATCGGAAGTGAACTCGGGAAAACACCTGAAGACCTCACTTTGGCTGAACTGGCGGAGCATTATCCTGCCTTGGATGGGGTTAGCAATGATCTCGACCAGGTTGTCGGCCATTTACAAGAAATTCATGGGATCAACTCCCAACTTCTCCAGCAGGCTATAAAGATTGTCGATTATACAGTGGGGCTCTTGACACATCAGCAGAGTCACACCTATATAAATCCAGGTCAAAAAGTAAATGAAGAAAATAAGAAACGACATCTTATGGATTGGAGGGTTTGAGACATGGGTTCCACCTTTGGCGGTCTGAATATATTATCACGGAGCCTTTATGCTCAGCAGGCTTCGCTTAATACTGTTGGCCATAATATTGCAAATGCTAATACTGACGGGTACTCCCGTCAGAGGGTCAATACGGTAACTATGTCACCGACAGGAGAAGTCTATGGTAGTCGGGGTTTGAATCAAGCGGGCACTGGTGTTGCTGTGGGCTCTATTATTAGAGCAAGGGATGCTTTTACGGATAGGCAATTGTGGAAAGAATCGTCCACCCTCGGGTACAGTCAAACAAGCAGCGAAGGGTTAAGTAGAATTGAAGATGTATTTAGTGAGCCCTCAGATACTGGTGTTCAGACAGTACTTAACCAATTTTGGACGTCTTGGCAAACACTCTCAACCAATGCTTCTGATTCTGGAGCTCGTACGACTGTAGCGCAACGGGGAGTGGCTGTCGTTAATGCTATCCAGCATGCAGCCCAGCAACTATATGAAAGAGTCGAAAATATTAACTCGTCGATTGCTCTAGATGTTAGTAATATTAATCAGATCACGGCAAACATCCATACACTAAATCAGCAAATTGCCTTCACAGAGGTAGGTGGTAACGACCACGCCAATGATTTGCGTGACTCAAGGGATTTGCTTGTTGATCAATTAGCGAAGCTCGTCAATGTTTCAGTGCAAGAAGATAGTGCGGGAAACTATACGATAAAGTCAGGAGAGTTAGGTAACTTGACCTTATTGGATGACACTGGTCATACCGAGTTAGGCACCGAAACCACATTTGACCCGACATTTGGTTATGAAGTGACGAAAGTTATTGTTGCTGCAGATTCTTCTGCGGTGGATTTTACTAACGGGGAAGTAAAAGCATTGATCGATTCCCGAGATTCGTCAACAACAGGGATTTTTGCTTATATGACAAGCTTGGATAAGATTAGTCAGTTCTTATTGGAGGATTTCAATGACGTGCATAAGGCTGGCTTTGGTACGGACAATGTTACGGGACGCAATTTTTTTGGGACTGATAGCAGTACAGATTATTCGACTGCCCCAGCTGGCGGTTGGATTAACGCTTTAATGGTAAATCCTGAAATAACTGATTCGACAGCCGGACTAGCTCTCATTGCAGCAAAAACTGCAGCTAATGGAATTGCAGTTACAACTGGTTCAACAAATACTGACAGTGAGGTCCCCGTGGTTTCGACTACGGGTACTTATAGTGGTGGATCTACTTCGACGGCTGTTGTTGTTAAGGTTGATTCTGTTGACGGTATAGGCAATGTCAGTGGTATCACTTATTCTACGGATGGCGGCGCTAATTGGAGTTCTGCCTTAACTGGGTCAAGTCCATATACATTATCAATAAACGGTCTGACTATTAACCTAGATACTTCCACGCTCACCGCTCCCGCTGTTGATAATATCTATAACTTTACCTTATCCGCTGGTAATAATGCTAGTGGTGATAATGCGATTTTACTAGGGAGGTCTTTAAAAAATGATGTTTCGGCTACTCTAGGGGACATTTCCTTAGATGCATTTTATACATCAATGATTGGCGCTTTGGGAGTGCAAGCCCAAGATGCTCAGCGTCTAAATACCAATCAGCAAACCGTGATTGACCATCTTACTAACCTTAGGGCATCAACCTCTGGCATAAATATGGATGAAGAAATGACCGATATGATTAGATTTCAAAAAGCCTATAATGCGTCTGCTAGAGTCTTGACTGCAATGGATGAAATGCTGGATAAATTGATAAATGGGACTGGCATAGTGGGCCGATAAGGAGGTAAGCTTGATATGAGAATCACTAATAATATAATGAGTTACAACTTTTTGAGTAGTCTAAATAAATCATTAGAGAAGTCAAATAAGATCCAGATGCAACTAGCTGATGGAAAGGCCATACATTCTCCCTCAGATGACCCGATTAAGGTAGTTCGGAGTTTGCGGTATAGTACCAGTATGGAGTTAAATGTTCAATTTACTCAGAATGCTCAAGATGCGTTAAGTTGGATGAATACCACGGACGATGATATGCAAGACTTGAGTGCAATTATGATTAGTATCAAGGAGCAGGTTGTCCAGGCCAGTAATGGTACTAATCCTCAAACTGCCGTCCAAACGATTGGGGAATCAATCGATAATTTGATCAACCAGATGATTAGTATTGGCAATTCCCAAGTGGGGGGGCGTTATATATTTGCTGGACAGAATGATAAAACTGTTCCCTTTACCCGTATTGGGGATGATATTTTCTACAGTGGGGATAATCAAAAGATTTCTATTCCAATTCATCCGGGAATCGCTACTCCAAGTCAGGATAGCGTGAATCTCACTGGAGAAGATGTTTTTGGCCCGGATTTAAAAATCTTAAATGATTTAATTGAAATCAAAAACCGCCTCATGTCTGGAACGCCTGAAGATCAGCAATGGCTATCCGCCACAGGAGTAGAGAATATTGAGATTGCCCATAACCAGATGCTGCAGTCACACACGCAGTTGGGAACTCGTATGTCCATGTATGAGATGGCAAAGAACATGTTAGATGGCAACTATAATATTATTGCTGAGGATCAAGCAACCAATGATTCTATAGACATTGCCAAAGGAATCATTGATTATAAAAATGCTGAGAACGTCTATAAAACAGCCCTTCAAATTGGCGCAAGAATTATGCCCATGTCTTTGGTTGATTTTCTATAAAGGATAGCGTTATAGCGAAAGGGAGTCACTTCCATGCTCCGAATTAATATTTCTACCCAGCCTATTCGCTTGGATTATACCATTAATAATGCCAAGTTAAATATGCAAACTACTCTGCCCAAAGTGCAAATAGAGACGACGGAGGCAACCGTGGAGATTCATCAGTCAAAAGGGGAATTGACAATTGATCAGACTCCTTGTCGTTACTCAATCGGATTCAAGAATATCACTGATTTTGCTCAGGATAATGCCGCACTTGGCAGACAAACTGCTATTGATACCATTGGCCGAATTGCTCAAGAAGGGGACCAATTGGCTCAGACAGAGAGTAAGTCCAATGTGATTGCTAATTTGGCAGCCAATTCTACCATTTCCGAGGTTCCAGACATTACCTATGCGCGTATCTCCTTACCGGACATTCATTATCAAGCTAATCCAGTTCAATTTAATCCTAAGGCCGGAAAAGTGGATATAAATTTTCTTCCGGGGATCGTCAAAGCAGACTACCAACCCGGGAGTGTAGACATAAAGGTCGTTCAATTTCCTAGTGTTGAGATATCCACCGTAGATATTAGAGTTTAAAGAATGTAAACTAGCAAAAATGCAAATTTGAATGAAGTAGACCCCGCCTATAGGACTAAATGGATAAACTCCCCCAAGGAGGAAATACTATGAAGAAAATATTGTCAACGCGATTTGGAGAACTAGAAGTGACAGAAGAACAACTATTTAATTTTCCTAACGGAATTCCGGGCTTTCCTGATGAAAAGAATTTCGTTTTTATCCCACATGGGGAGGAAAGTCCTTTTTATTATCTTCAATCTATAACTCAAGCCAATCTGACATTCTTGTTAGCTGATCCTTTTGCTTTTTTTAAGGATTACAAACTTATTCTCAAAGATGAAATAGCTGAGGAATTAAATCTTTCCTCAGAAAATCTGCCTCAGGTGTTTTTGATTGCTTCAGTGAAAGAGAAACTGGAGGATATGACGGTGAACTTGTTGGCGCCTTTGGTGATCAATAAACTCAGTCATACTGGTAGGCAAGTCATCTTAGACAAACCGGAGTATTCTATCCGGCATAAACTATTTCCTAACAGCTTGTCTCCAGAAGTTGTTAAAGGGGGAAAAAAGTAATATGTTGGCACTTACCCGTAAAGTTGGCGAGCGAATCGTCATCGGTGACAGCATCGAGGTGACGGTGATCAGTATCAAAGGGGATAGCATCCGCTTGGCTATTGAGGCCCCCAAAGATGTCAAGATCTACCGTGGCGAGATTTTCGATGCCATCGCAGCAGAAAACCAACAGGCTGCCGTTCCCCATGATATATCGGGCTTGGATATGTTGAGAACATTAAAAATCAGGAAGTAAGGTGCAAAGTCATACCTTACTTCTTAACTAGTTGACAATGAATTTTAGAGGCGTGGGATGTGCATTGAGCAGTATGCTTTAATCCGAAGATGCAAAGAATCAATGAGCAGAATATTTGAAGCGTGGGAATAACCCGGGCTTTTGTTTTTTTTTGAATTTTATTATCCCAGGATGAAATTCGATAGGAATAATGAGACTCTATGGCGAAAATAATGTAATTTAGGGCAAGAAAGCCATCGAAAGGAGTATCGTTAAGCTACAACTCTTGTATTATCAAACCTACATACCGCTCCGCGGCACCATCAGAGGATGAAAAAGGGTCGCTTGGGTCGGGCAGCTTCTCCCACATCCGTTCACTCAACACTCCGAGGCTCGCCCACACGCTTTCGCGGGAGCTTCGCCAAACCTCAGGGTAATACCTGATGTGAACCACTGGCTACGCTTCCCACGAAAGCTTTGTGGGCTTGTATTGCCTCTACGTGAGATTCGTTCACTCCTGTGGGAGAAGCTGCCTTTGGGTCT
>Ga0209347_1002446_pt1 | contig 24609 bp, 19 predicted proteins | sample AutmiccommuBRH23_FD_187382 | JGI IMG/M metagenome (GOLD analysis project Ga0209347, IMG submission 187382) | Deep subsurface microbial communities from Mt. Terri, Switzerland - Autotrophic microbial communities BRH/23 (SPAdes) (version 2) | ecosystem: Environmental > Aquatic > Deep subsurface >...
TTTTGATCTTTACCGATGGCTGGCGGAATATGGATGATTCAACCCCTGTATTCAATGGGAATCTTTATATAGTCAATAGTTCGGATGCCTTCAATCCCGGAAATTTAAACCTGCTTGCTATTTTGAATGATGGTGAACTGATGAACCTGGCCCCTAAGGGATCTGCGCCATCCGGGAGCGATGGCACCCTGTACTATGGGATGATCTTTGGTGACCAGACGGAAGGTTCTTCCATCAGCCTGCAGATAAAGGGGAGGGGATCAGAGGCGGTAAGGCCCGATGCCAGCGGGCGATTCGCGATTAAGGCGATCCCCGGGGAGGTGCTGGAATTTCTCGTGGACGGAAGACAAACCGCCGAAAAAACCCTGGGCGATCAGGAAAACATTAACATCTGGCTGGAGGGGTCAGGGGAAATCCGCCTTGAAGAAGTAGTCGTCACCGAACAAATCAAGTCAGGGGATGAGGAAGATGCTCAACCCGGAAGCAGCACCGGAAATAGTGATGGGGTGGGTTATGCGGTACAGTCTGTTTCAGAAGAACGGATCCCGGACGCTTCAACAAACGTATCTAACGCCGTACAGGGCAAATTTTCAGGGGTCCATCTGGGGCAGAATGATGATGTAAGCCAGTTTGAAACCCGCACCAAATGGTCCGCCCTTTCTAATAATTATGGCCTTATCGTAATAGACGGGGTGCCTATGGCCAAATCGAACTCAAGTGTCTTTGCTTCGGCAACCCCAAACCAGAACACTGGGTTCATCGATCCCAGGAATATCGCGGATATTACTGTGCTTAAAGGGCTGGTGGCCACCAACCGTTTTGGCAGTGCAGGCGCAAACGGGGTCATGTTGATTACCACTAAAACCGCCTCAGTTGCGAAAGGGAAGCAAAAAAAAGATCTGGCATTACTTACGGACAACCTCTACGACGGCCGGATTAAAGCGAATGATAAGCAGCTCACAGCAGGGTATATTAAAACCCTGCAAACAGCCAGGAATATCGGGGATGCTTATGAGGTTTATCTGAAGCAGAGGGCTTCCTATCCGGATAACTATAATTATTTTATTGATGTTTTTGATTATTTCCGGGAAGCCAGCCCAGATTTGGCGCTGCGTATCTTATCAAATATCCTGGAAATGGAAAATCCGGAATATCCGGGGCTTAAGGCACTTCTTTTTAAAGTACGGCTGGTAGGCGATGCGGACCTGGAACTACAGGTGGCCAACAGGATTATGCAGGAATTTCCGGGGCGGACGGATGCGTACCTCGACCTGGCCCTGGCCAACAAGACAGCGGGAAATCACCAGGCAGCCCTGGATATATTACTGGGGATGGATTCGGGTAGCTTGAATTCTGAACTGGATTTTAGCATCCTTAAGAAGACGGTTGAAAGGGAGTTAAGGAACCTGGTTTTCCTGCATCAGGGAAAGCTTGACCTTACACGGCTACCCCCTCAATACATGAATAATGTACGCTTTAATGCCAGGATCGTTATCAGCTGGAACCAGCCCGAAGCAGCATTCGGACTTCAGTTTGTTAACCCGCAAAAAAGATTTTTTACCTGGGAGCACAGCAAGGCCGAAAGCAGCCAGCGCATCGGGCAGGAAATTTCGCATGGTTTCAGCATCGAAGAGTTCGAGATAGTTGGGCAGGGGGTTGAAGGCGATTGGATCCTGAATGTAAACTACCAGGGAAATGGCAGGGCCGCCAATACAAATCCTGTATTCCTGAGTTGCCGGGTTACCTTCAATTTCGGTAAACCTGGCCAGAGGACGGAAGAATTCATCATCCGCCTCGAGGAAGCGGGAAGTGAAGCGCAACTTGCGAAAATCAGGTTGGAGTAGGGGCTAAACCTGTAAGATTCCCATATTGAATGCTTTGCTTATCGGGGCATGGTTTGCTGCCTCAATCCCCATGGAGATCCATTTACGGGTATCCAGGGGGTCGATGATAGCATCCGTCCAAAGATGAGCTGCCGCGTAATAGGGAGATATCTGCGCATCATAGCGTTCCTTGATGTTGTTAAAAAGTTCGTCTTCCTTTTCCCTGCTTATGGTTTCACCAGTTTTTAACAATGAGGCTTTTTCGATCTGCAACAGGACTTTAGCGGCCGAATTCCCGCTCATCACGGCGAGTTCGGCGCTGGGCCAGGATACGATCAGCCGCGGGTCGTAGGCCTTGCCGCACATGGCATAATTACCAGCCCCGTAACTGTTGCCGATGATAACCGTGAATTTGGGAACCACCGAATTGCTTACCGCATTCACCATTTTGGCACCATCTTTAATGATCCCCCCATGTTCACTTTTACTCCCAACCATAAAGCCTGTAACGTCCTGAAGGAAGAGCAGGGGGATCTTTTTCTGGTTACAATTGGCAATAAAACGCGTGGCCTTGTCTGCGGAGTCAGAATAGATCACTCCCCCGAACTGCATCTCACCTTTTTTGGTTTTCACGACTTTCCTCTGGTTGGCCACTATCCCCACGGCCCAGCCATCTATCCTTGCGTAGCCTGTGAGCAGGGATTTCCCGTATCCCGCCTTGTACTGCTCAAATTCAGAATTGTCGACCAACCGCCGGATAATCTCCAGCATGTCATATTGCTCGGTGCGTGAAACAGGCAATAAGCCGTAAATATCATCCGGATTATCTATAGGTTTTTGGGGCCTGGCCCTGTTGAACCCTGCCTCATCAGTCGACCCCATCTTGTCTATGAGCTTTTTAATGGTATCGAGCGCATCCTTGTCGTCTTTTGCCTTGTAATCCGTCACCCCGCTGATCTCGCTATGGGTGGTGGCCCCTCCCAGGGTTTCGTTGTCTATTTCCTCTCCTATGGCCGCCTTAACCAGGTAGCTGCCTGCCAGGAAGATGCTCCCGGTTTTGTCTACAATCAGGGCCTCGTCACTCATAATGGGCAGATACGCCCCGCCTGCAACACAACTCCCCATGACCGCGGCGATCTGGGGGATACCTGAACTGCTCATGATGGCATTGTTCCTGAAAATCCTGCCAAAGTGTTCCTTATCGGGAAAGATCTCATCCTGCAGGGGTAGGTACACCCCTGCGCTGTCTACCAGGTAGATGATAGGAAGCCTGTTTTCCATGGCAATTTCCTGTGCCCGAAGGTTCTTTTTAGCCGTAATGGGAAACCAGGCCCCGGCCTTGACGGTCGCATCGTTGGCCACTACCACGCATTGCCGCTTGCTGATATAGCCGATTACAACTACCACCCCACCGGAAGGGCATCCGCCATGTCCGGAATACATGCCTTCCCCGGCCAGGGCACCGATCTCGATACGGTTTGAGCCGCTGTCGAGCAAATAATCGATGCGTTCGCGGGCTGTAAGCTTTCCCTGCTCATGGTGTTTGGCAATCCTTTCCTTTCCTCCGCCCAATTTAATGGCGGCGAGTTTTTTCTTAAGTTCCGATAGCTGTAATTTATGGTGGTCTTCGTTCTTATTGAAGGTAATATCCATGCCCTGCTGCTGTTTCTGTGTCAGCGATAAATATAAGGAGTAATATTGATTAACTTTGCCTAATTATATAAGCAAGCATGGAAGAAAAGCTACGTTGGGGAATTATCGGCCCTGGAAAAATTGCCCATAGTTTCGCGAAGGATCTGCAACTGGTAAAAGGCAATGAACTGGTTGCCGTGGCATCCAGGAGCCTGGAAAAGGCGGTCGACTTCGGGAGGCAATACAACGCTAAATTTACCTTTGGGAGTTATGACGAACTGTTCAAATGCGATTCGGTTGATGTCATCTATATTGCGACCCCCCATATGGCACATGCCTCGCTGAGCATCCAGGCTATGGATCACGGCAAGCATGTATTATGTGAAAAGCCGCTCGGCGTCAATACATCCGAAGTGGAACAAATGATAGCGGGTTCGGTGAAGAACGAGGTGTTCCTTATGGAGGCCCTCTGGAGCCGTTTCAATCCCAGTATCCGCAAGGTTAAGAGCCTGATTGATTCCGGGGCCATTGGTGAACTCCGTTACCTCTACGCCACCTTTGCCTTTTACGGGCTCGACAAGGAACCGGCAGGCCGCCTGCTCAACCCGGACCTCGCCGGGGGTTCACTGCTCGACATTGGAATCTATCCCGTGTTCCTGGCCTACCTGATGATGGGTAAGCCCGAACGGATTTTTTCCACCTCCAAAGTCCTTGCAAACGGGGTTGAAATCCAAACCGCCATGATTTTTGACTACCCGGACAGCCAGGCCGTGCTTTACAGTGGCCTGAGTTCCAAAACGGAAATGAGGGCCGAGCTGGCAGGTACCGGAGGGAACCTTTACCTCCAGCCCCGCTGGCATGAAACCCAGGCCTACATCCTGGAGCAGGACGGACAATCGCAAACACATGAACTCCCGACCCTTGGAAAGGGCTACACCCACGAAATAATTGAGGTACAGGAATGCCTTAAAGCAGGTAAAACCGAGTCGGAAATGTGGTCGCATCAGAACAGCCTGGACCTCATTGGCCTTCTTGATGAAATAAGGATGCAGAATTCTGTGGTATTTCCATTTGAGCAATAAAGGCCTGCGGTGCCGGCGAAGTTATTTGAAATTTCCGATATTTGAATTTCACTAACCTTTTATAGTCCAATGGGAATGAATAAAAATACCGTACTGGCCTGGGCAACTTTTATAATGATCGTCGTTGGGGTGTTACTTATTGCATTAGGGGCTTTCCGATACGATGATGTGGCGGGCTGGGGCTTTGCTTCGGTGGGGGTAGGTTTTTTTGCCATTGCCTGGGTTTTTAATGCCCTTAAAGGCAGGGTGTAGTTTTCCCTTATTAAAGCTTCACGCAGGCCAAAGTTTTTCTTATCCTTGCATTTAAATAATTGTAAATTTTATCTGTTTCCATCACTATGTCTGACGATAAAAAAGTCATTTTTTCCATGTCGGGGGTTACTAAAACCTATAAGAATGCCAACACCCCGGTACTTAAGGATATATACCTCAGTTTTTTTTACGGGGCAAAGATCGGCATCCTCGGGCTCAATGGTTCCGGGAAATCAACCCTGCTCCGGATCATTGCCGGGGAAGACAAGAATCACCAGGGGAATGTGGTTTTCTCACCCGGGTACAAGGTTGGTTTCCTGGAACAGGAACCAAAACTCGACGATTCCAGGACCGTACTGGAAATTGTGAAGGAAGGGGTAGGGGAAACTGTCGCAATCCTGGATGAGTACAACAGGATCAACGATATGTTCGGGCTGCCGGAAATCTACGAGGATGCCGACAAGATGCAGAAGCTCATGGACAGGCAGGCCCAGTTGCAGGACCAGATTGACGCCTCGAATGCCTGGGAACTCGACACCAAACTGGAAATTGCAATGGATGCCCTCAGGACGCCTGAACCCGATAAACCCATAGCGGTCTTGTCAGGCGGGGAAAGGCGCCGGGTTGCCCTTTGCCGCCTGCTGCTGCAGGAACCGGATATCCTCCTGCTGGATGAACCCACCAACCACCTCGATGCCGAATCGGTGCATTGGCTCGAACACCACCTGGCCCAGTACAAGGGAACCGTAATAGCCGTGACCCACGACCGGTATTTCCTCGACAATGTAGCCGGCTGGATCCTGGAGCTCGACAGGGGGGAGGGTATCCCCTGGAAGGGTAACTACAGTAGCTGGCTCGATCAGAAATCCAAGCGGCTTGCCCAGGAAAGCAAGCAGGCTTCCAAAAGGCAAAAGACCCTGGAAAGGGAGCTGGAATGGGTCAGGCAAGGGGCCCGGGGCAGGCAGGCCAAACAAAAGGCCAGGCTGAATAACTACGATAAACTGCTGCAACAAGACCAGAAACTACTGGATGAAAAGCTCGAAATCTATATCCCGAACGGGCCGCGGCTTGGCACCAATGTAATTGAGGCTAAGGGCGTGAGCAAGGCCTATGGGGATAAACTGCTATACGAAAATCTGAACTTCAAATTACCCCAGGCGGGCATAGTGGGCATTATTGGCCCCAACGGGGCGGGTAAAACTACCATCTTCCGAATGATCATGGGGGAGGAAAAACCCGATAAAGGCGAGTTCATTGTGGGGGAAACGGCTAAAATCGCCTATGTAGACCAAAGCCACTCGAACATCGATCCCGAAAAATCCATTTGGGAGAATTTTAGCGGGGGGCAGGAACTGGTCATGATGGGTGGCCGCCAGGTGAATTCAAGGGCCTACCTGAGCAGGTTTAATTTTTCCGGGAGTGAGCAGAATAAAAAAGTGAACATGCTTTCGGGAGGGGAACGAAACCGCCTGCACCTGGCCATGACCCTGAAGGAGGAAGGAAATGTGCTGTTGCTGGATGAACCTACCAACGACCTCGATGTAAATACCCTCAGGGCCCTGGAAGAAGGCCTCGAAAACTTTGCGGGCTGCGCGGCCATTATCTCGCACGACCGTTGGTTCCTCGACAGGATATGTACCCATATCCTGGCCTTCGAAGGGGATTCAGAGGTGTATTTCTTTGATGGTTCCTTTTCGGAATACGAAGAAAACAAAAAGAAACGGCTTGGGGATATTACCCCCAGGCGCATCAAATACAAGAAACTTATCAGATAGTCATGCCGTAGCGGGGAATATTCCGCACCGCAGCCGGGCTTATCCGGCCTTCATGGCTTTGGCCTTGCTATTGTTTCAGAGGCTGAACTATAGTTTCAGGGATCTGACTTTCTATTTTGGCCTTGTCGCCAACCACAATCAGCAACATTTGCTCAGGGTTGAGGTACTTTTTAGCAATCTCCTGTACTTTTTCCGGGGTTAAGGCATGGATGTTCCTTACCCGGTTCTGCAGAAATTCCTCGGGAAGATCATGGGTATTGAGGAATACCAGCTGGTTGATAATACCGTTGGGCGTGGAATTCTGCAAAACAAAAATACCGGATTCATAATTCTGGAAACCTTCCAGTTCTTCAGCGCCGGGCGGGGTTTCCCTCAGTTTGGCGATTTCCTTGTTGATCTCTTCCAGGGAGGCACCCGTATGTTCGGTGGTTACATCGGCAACCTGGTACCATAGCCCACTCCTGTAATTTTCCGCAAGTACACTGTAGGGCGTATAAGTATACCCTTTGTCTTCCCGGATATTGCTTGTTATCCGCGAACCGAAGGAACCTCCGAGAAGGGAATTGGTAACATCCATCGCAATAAAGTCGGGATGTGAAGGATCTATTACCGGCAGCCCGTAATATATGGTAGACTGGCTTGCCCCGGGGCGGTCTATGATCTTCGTTCCCGGATTTGCAACCGGAGCCCCTGCATCAAAGGCAGGCTCATTTCCTCGTTTCCAGCCTCCGAAAGCCGCCTTTACCGCATTTGTAACTGCTGCCATGTCAAAATTACCGGCCACATATACCGTGGTGCGTAACGCCCCGAAATGATCATCATAAAATCCTTTGATTTCGGTTGTAGTGTAGGAATCCAGTAGTACTTCGGAGGGATACGGCCTGCCGTAGGGGTGATCGGGATACAGGCCGGTATAAAAAGCCTGATATGCCTGGGCCTGGGGTGTTGAAAGCTGAACCGCCAGATCGCGCTTCATGTCGTTTTTTAGACGCTCCAGTTCGCTTTCGGGCCATAGGGGATGTTGCAGGACATCAGCCATCAGCCTGATCGCATCCGGTGCAAATTCATACAAAACAGAACTGCTGACCGAGAAGGAATGGGCACTGGCGCCTATGTTGAGATTTCCCCCCATACTGGCCATTTCATCTGCCAGCTGTTGGGCGGAGCGGCTGGTACTTCCTTCTTCCATCAACCTAGCCAGCAGGTCTATCAGCCATACCTGGTCTTCATCTTCTTCAATATTACCAGTTTTCACCGCAACCCTTATGGTCGCCTTCGGGATAGAGCCATAGGGTATCATAACCAGGTTAATCCCGTTGTCGAGCGTGATGGATTCTTTATCGGGGAGTACAAAATCCTTTGGCGTACCGCCTATGGGCGGGAGTTCTTTTTGTTGTGCCGGCAGTAGGGCACAGATAAGCAAAGAAGTGGCGAAGGTTAAAACTATGTTTCTCATTGTGCGCTTGATTTATCGTTTTCTGCAAGCAGGGGATTTACCCTCAGGATGGTCCTGTTTGTCTTCCTCAGGAAATTATCAACGGTTTGCAGTAATTGCTCCGGGCTGATAGCTTTAAATTCCTCCTCAAGTGAATTGATCCTGCCGGGGTCATTGTCGAAAAGTGCGAAACTGCACAACAGGTCTGCCCTGCCCAGCCCAAAAGTCCCGCCAATGTTGTCGTACAGGTCGGACCTCAGCTTCACCACAGCCTGGTCTATCAGTTCCTGGGTCACCTTATTTTTGAGGTCTGCCATAACCTCATCCACCGCTACCAGAATTTCATCATGTGAGGTCTCCTTGTCGTAGGTAAAATCGAACATCCAAAGCATCGGGCCTTTATAGTTAAACATATTCCCCAGGTAGTTAATTCCTCCGTTTACATCAGCGGTATAGCCCTTTTCATTTTCCAGTTTCTGAACCAGGAGGCCATTATCACCCTGTAACAGGATCTGGTCCAGAAGCCCCATGGCATAGTAATCAGTTGTGTTTCTTTCGGGCATATGATAGGCAATGGCCAGGGCAGGTTTGTTAGCCAGCGAATCGTTTTTTACAAAGGACTTTTCCTCCAGCTGTTCCGGCTCCGAAATATCCGGTTTTTCGGGAAGTTCGGCAGGTGCGATGCCAGCGAAATATTCGGAGATCCATGATTTTGCCTGCTCTATGTCAAAGTCCCCGACAACTGAAAGCGCAGCGTTGTTAGGGGCATAATAGGTCTTAAAGAATGATGCCACATCTTCCAGGCTGGCTGCGTCCAGGTCTTCGAGGTCACCGTAAAAATTATGGGCATTGAACCAGTTCGTATTGGCGTACTGGGGCATATCGAGCCAGGGAAACCCCCCATATGGCTGGTTGAGTACATTTACCTTTACTTCATTTTTAACAACCCCCTGCTGGTTGGTCAGGTTCTCCTGGCTGATATCCAGGCCACGCATCCTGTCGGCCTCCGCCCATAAGACGGTTTCCAGCTTATGGCTAGGGACTATTTCGTAATAATTGGTGAAATCAAACCGCGTGGAGCCATTCAGGACCCCTCCATTTTCCTGGACCAGTTTGATGAATTCCATTTTACCCAGGTTCTCGGAACCCTGGAACATCATATGCTCAAAAAGATGGGCAAAACCGGTACGGTCTTTGGGTTCGAGACGAAACCCGATATTGTAGTAAACCGCAACGATCGCCGTGGGGGAGGTGTTGTCGGGCGAGAGGATGACTTTCAGGCCGTTATCCAGTTCGTAGTAATGTACGGGGACCTGAAACTGCCCCGCCTGCTTTACGTCCTCCTTTTCCCCGCAAGCGGCAAAGAGCAATAGTGCCAGGGATGCGAGGCCGGTTATAATTTTAACATTCATTACAAATAGCTTTAGTGTCGTTGATATATCAATTAAAGATATTTCATCGAACTAAAAGACGCTACTATGCTCCGATTGTTACAAATTTTAACATAAAGCTTAATAAGGTTCGTTCGGATACCAGTCGAGCTGTACTACCTCGATGTCCGGATTCCCCTCATTTACAAGGCGCTTGAATTCCGATACATCGCTAACATCGGGCCTTCCACGGAAATGATAGGGGTAAACCTGTGCCGGGGCAAATTCCAGGACGGCGTCTGCGGCGCTCTGCACGGTCATGGTGTATGGCAAATTCATGCAAACAAACGCTTTATCGATGTCTTTTAGCGCACGCATTTCGGGGATATCTTCCGTATCTCCGGAAAAGTAGATCCGTATCTCGTCTTTCTCCAGCACATATCCGTTACCGCGCCCTTTAACATGGAAATCCTTTGCCTCTTCCCTGAGGTTATACATCGGTATGGCCTCAACCATAATCCCGTGTTCCTCCATGGTGTTCCCGTTTTCCAGGATATGGGTTTTTGCCTTCAGTTCTTCTGGCAATTCGTCGGCAACGGCAACCGGCGCGATGATTGTGGCTTCCCCAGTGACAAGCCCCTGGAGGGTCTCCACGTTCAGGTGGTCTCCGTGGATATCGGTAATAAGGATAAGGTCGGGGGCTGGTTGATCTTTAAAGGATGAAGCCCCGCCCACCGGATCTATATAAATGGTGGTATCGCCCCATTCTATTACTGCAGTGGCATGTTCTACGGGGTTTACCACCGGTTCCTTTATGGTTTCGGTAACGGCTTCGGCAGCCTGTTCGTTGGCCGCCACCGGTTTGGGTCCCGATTGATCCTTACAACTTGTATATATCATGCTGAAGCCCAGGAGGGCGGGGAGGAAGAATTTCATAGCTGTGTGATTTTTAATTATGTAAGTATTAATTCCATTTTGATGTCGCTTCGCTCATAGGGCAGGTCCTTTTCCAGGGCTACTTCCCTGAAACCGAATTTCCGGTAAATATGCAGGGCGCTGCCTAGTTTGGAATTGGAGTACAGTATAATTTTATCCCACTGCCGCCTCTGTCCGTAGCTTATGGCATAACGCATCAGTTCCTGCCCGATATTTTTGCCCTGGTATTCAGGGTCTACCGCCATTTTTCCCAATTCGTAAAGCCCTTCATCCAGTTTTATAAGTGCGAAACAGCCCACAATCTCATCCCCAAGGGCGGCAAGGAAAATTTTGCCGCCGGGTTCGATAATTTGTTCTTCGCATTGCTCGAGCAATTGCCTGTCTTTCTCTTCCACCCGGAAGTATTTCTCCAGCCAGTAAAGGTTAAGATCCCTGAACCTCCCGGCGTGGCGGGGTTTAAACGGGATTATTCTAAAAGCCATCCGATTTTAATTGTTGCTGGCCCTTAAAGGTAAAGGTTAGCAGCTATTAAGAGGGAAGGCTTTAAGAAATATTTTATAATAAATAATCTAAAATGTTAATTGCAACGTATATAGAACAAACAGAAGCGCAACCCTGAAGACAGGGAAACTAAAAAGCTAATTAATTTTTACATTATGACTGAGACAAAAAGTAACAACGGATTAAAGGTAATCGCAGGATTGCTCGGTGTGGTTTTGTTGGGAACCATCATCTACACTGTGAGTCTTTATCAGGATAAGAAAAAGACCACTGCAATGCTTACCCAGGAAAAAGAATTGGTCGTTGAGGACCTTAACAGCCTGAAATCTGAATACGACAAGGCAATCCTCGAAAGCAACGCGACCAATGAAGAACTTGTTGCTGCAAGAGACCGGATTGCGAAGTACATCGATTCGGTTAAGACCATGAAGGCCGATATTGGCGCATTATCGCGTTACAGGAGGCAGGTTGATGTGCTGAAGCAGGAAAGGGAGCAATTATTACGTACCGTGGATTCCTTAACACAATCCAACGCCCTGATTGCCATGCAGCGCGACAGTACCTTTACGGAACTCGAAAAACAAACTGTATTCAACGATTCGCTTGTAGTACAGAATACCCAGCTTGCCGATGCAGTTGAAAGGGGTTCTGCACTTAACCTTACCCAATTCAACGTGGATGCCGTTCGCGAACGCAATAACGGAAAACTCGTATCGACCTCCAGGGCCAGAAGTACAGATAAATTTAAAATCTGCTTTACCGTTGCCGATAACGTGATTGCCGAGGCCGGCGACAGGGAGTTCTTCATTGAAGTTCTCGATCCTCAGGGAAATGTAATGGGTGGCGGTACAACCACTACCAATGAAGAAGGCGCTTCCATCAGCTATAGCAAAGGGACTAACTTCTACTATGAGAACAAGAACCTCGATGTTTGCGACTTTATCAATAAACCCAACGGGGATTTTCCTGAAGGAAACTACATGGTAAACGTTTATGATGACAAGTTGAAATTACTGGGAACCTCCAAGTTCACCCTTAAGTAAGCAACAGCTTTAAAGAATACCTTAAAAAGGGTCAATTCAAACGAATTGGCCCTTTTTTATTGTTTCGGGTTGTAATGTCATGCGGGGTTGCCCCCGACTGTACGCAGGGATGTGGCTATTTCTTTAAACTGCCCACCATGTCTTCCGGGCGGACCCACTCATCATATTGTTCCGCAGTAACATATCCCAGCTTAACAGCCTCCTCTTTAAGGGTGGTGCCATTCTCGTGGGCCCTGTTCGCAATTTCGGCCGCCTTATAGTAACCAATTTTGGTGTTTAAAGCAGTTACCAGCATCAGCGAATTATTAAGTAACTGCCTGATGACCTTTTCATTGGGCTCTATGCCTGTGGCACAGTGGGTATTGAAACTCTGGCAGGCATCGCCCAGGAGCCGGGCAGACTGGAGGATGTTGGCCGCCATCATCGGTTTAAAGACATTCAGTTCGTAATGGCCCTGGGTTCCGCCTACAGAAAGGGCCACATCGTTGCCCATGACCTGGGCACACACCATGGTGAGGGCCTCGCATTGGGTTGGGTTTACCTTGCCGGGCATGATCGAGCTGCCCGGTTCATTGGCAGGGATTGTAATTTCCCCGATGCCGGACCTCGGTCCGGATGCCATCATTCGGATGTCGTTCGCAATTTTGTTCAGGGAAACGGCAAGTTGTTTAAGGGCACCGTGGCTTTCTACCAGGGCATCATGGGCAGCCAGCGCTTCAAACTTATTTCCGGCGGTCGTAAATGGTTGCCCGGTAAAATCGGCGATATAGCGGGCAACCAGGACATCGTAGCCTTCCGGGGTGTTCATCCCGGTCCCCACAGCAGTTCCCCCCAATGCCAGTTCGCCCAGGTGTTCCAGGGTATTGCGCAAGGCCTTCATCCCATGGTCGAGCTGGGAAACATAGCCCGAAAACTCCTGGCCGAGCGTCAGCGGGGTAGCATCCATCAGGTGGGTCCGTCCGATCTTCACTATATTCTCAAACGCTCTGGATTTGGCGTGAAGGGTATCCCTTAAGGCCTGCACCCCAGGGAGGGTGACCTTCACGATCTTCAGGTAGGCCGCTATATGCATCCCTGTTGGGAAAGTGTCGTTGGAAGACTGCGATTTATTGACGTCGTCATTCGCTTGTATGGTTTTTTCCCCTTCCCCGATCTTTTTGCCCGCGAGTTCGTGTGCCCGGTTGGCAATAACCTCATTGACATTCATATTACTCTGGGTACCGGAACCCGTTTGCCAGATAACCAGGGGGAATTGGCTGTCGTGCCTGCCTTCGAGGATCTCGTCGCACACCTGGCTGATCAGGTCGCGTTTATTTTCAGACAACACCCCCAGTTCATGGTTGGCGTAGGCAGCCGCCTTCTTAAGGTAAGCAAAGCCGTAGATGATATCAAGGGGCATGGAGGCTTCCGGCCCTATACGGAAGTTATTCCTGGAGCGTTCGGTTTGTGCCCCCCAGTATTTATCGGCCGGTACTTCTACCTCGCCCATGGTGTCTTTTTCTATTCTGAATTTCATTTCAATTGGATTATAACGGATGGTGCTGCAAAGGTAGGATTTTGAGTTATCAATTCCACCGGCACCCGGTTGAAACTGCAGCTGCGATTTTTTGCACCCGGGATTTGCAGGTTTACCAATTTTAAAAGTATCTTTGTTGTGCAAAGAAATCAGTTATGTTTGAATTTGATCAGTATTTGGGTTTTTTGGCATTTTTAACCATCCTCACCATAGGGTTTTGGCTGATGATGTTCCTGCTAATGTTCGTAGTGCCATACTGGCTTGGCGGGAACCTGATGGAACTTTGGAAAGAAAGGCGCGAAGCCCGAAGGGCCAGGCGCAATATGGAATAAAAAAAAACAGCCAACCGGCTGTTTTTTTATTGTTTGTTATCCTTCAAAATCGCCTTCTCCGTCGCCGTCGCCCCCGTTTCCGCGACCTTCCCCATTTCGTTTTTTGGCCTGGTTAAACCGATAGATAAAAGACAGGGTGATCTGCCGCTGCCGCCATTGGAACTCGCTTTCGGAAGTAAAGAATTCCGTTTCGGTCAGGGACCTTCTTTTACGGCTGTTGAACAGGTCGTTAACGTTGAGGGAAACAGTCCCGTTATCGTTCATGATATCCTTACTGAAAGCCAGATCCAGTGAAAAAATCCCATCGGTTTCCGTTTGGGCGTTCTGTTGCGGGCCCCTGTAAAAGGCGTTGGTCTGCCAGTCGATCTTGGCCGGGAGCGACACTTTTGAACTGAATCGCGCAAACCAGCTGGTATTCTCTGCCCCGTAATCCACATTGTTAAAAGTGCCTTCCGTAACAAAGCGGAAGATATTGAAACTGCCGTTAAGGCGCAGCCATTTAGTTGGATTGTACAACATCCCTGTTTCTGCCCCTATCCGCTTGTTAGTGGCCAGGTTTACGGGGATGGTGCGGATGATCTCAATCCCGTCTGTTGTGGTCTGCCCGGTAGATTCCTGCACCCGTTCAAAAGAATCCGTTTCCTTCTGGTAGTATACCGAGGAAGTAAGCGTCAGCTTATCCCAGCGTTTCAGGTATCCCAGGTCATAGGCATTGGAAAAGGCCGGGTTCAGGTCCGGGTTGCCCTGGAAAATATTGGTACGGCTCGAGCGGGAGGGGAAAGGGTTAATGAACCAACCCCTCGGTCTGTTGATCCGCCTGTTGTACCCTATGGAAAAGTTCTCAAATTCGCTTAACTCATAAATAAGGTTGACAGTAGGGAACAGGCCGAGGTAGTTCTTGTCAAAATTTACGTCAACATCAACCCCCAGCTCCTCTTCGAGTGCGGAAGTGTCGAATTCCGATTCCAATTGACCCTTAAGTTGGGTATTTTCCAAACGAAGGCCCAGCAGGAACGACAGTTTTCCGAACTTATTCCCGTATTGGGTGTAGAGGGCGTTTACATTTTCGTCATAGGTAAACTTATTGGTAAGGTTCTGGTTGGTAACAAACTGCCCGCTGCTCTGGTCCAGGGAATCGAGCTGGTAATCGGTAATAGATTGTTCAAATGTGCCCCGGTAACCGGCTTCAAACTGGCTATCTCCCATGGGCAGCACATAATCTGCCTGGGCCAGGATTTCCCGTTCTTTTTCCGTCTGATAAATATTTTCCAGAATAATCAGTGTTTCGTCAGGAAAGGTGCTGTTTTCTTCAATAACCGTGTTATTCGTCTCATCATCTTCAGAAAACTGGAAGTCGGCGGTCAGCTCGTGGCCGTCTTCGTTGAACTTGTTGATATAGTTCAGGGCTACCTGGTAACTGTTGTCTTTTTCATTCTCGAATTCCTGCCTGAAGGTACGGCTGTCTAACAAAGAGTTGTTAAAACGCTCATTGGTGTTGTCTGTAACATCCTCATCCCTGGAACGGCGGAGGAAGAAACTGCCTGTGATGGACGATTCTTCGGTGAGAAAGTATTCCATGCCTATGTTGGTATTGAAGCTCTTGTCGAGGCGGTTGTAAATCCGGTTCTCCAACACCCTGTCGAAACTGCCGGAAGTATAGGTATTGTCGAAGATGGCGTTTCCGGGGGCGTCGCGATAGCGGTATCCCGTGGTATTGAAGATGTTGAATTTATCCGTCCTTATATTGGCATTCAGGGTAATGCCACTCGTGGCAGGATGGCCGATGAAGACATTGGCCGAGCCGTTTACCCCCAGCGTTTTCTCCTTTCTCAGGATAATATTGAGGATCCCTGCGGTGCCTTCGGCATCGTAGCGGGCCGAAGGACTGGTGATCACTTCCACCTTTTCGATGGCGTCTGCAGGGAGTTGCCTGAGCGCATCGGTAGAACCGAAGCCCGCCAGGGCAGAGGGTTTTCCATTTATCAGGATCCGTACGTTCTCATTACCCCTGAGACTGATGACCCCTTCGACATCCACATTAACGGAAGGAACGTTGTTAAGGGCATCTGAAACGGTACCCCCGCTTGTGGTAATGTCTTTACCTATATTGTAGATTTTTTTGTCGAGCCGTACCTCCACGGTGGTCTGTTCCCCGATGACCTCCACCCCGGCAAGTTCTTCCACGGCAATTCCCAGCCTGATGGTCCCGAGGTTGGTAGGTTTATTGAGGTTCTGGTTGTTGAGCCTGTAGGTTTTATAGGAGATGAATTCAACACTTACGTTATAAACACCCGGGCTGGCTTCTACTTCAAACTTGCCGTTGGCGTCTGTTATTCCTCCTGTCAGTCTGGCCGGGTCTTCGGCGCTTTGGAGTACGAGGGTGGCGTATTCCAGGGGTTGATTGGTTTCACTGTCGATTACAGTACCACTGACTGTAATGCCGGCCGAAGCTTGTGATGGCCGCTGTGCGAATGTAAATATGGTGGGAAGGAGGAGTGATAACAGGAGGTAATTACGCATATTAGTCTTTAGGTTTTTTCCCTTTTTTCTTCTTTTTCAGAGTCTTTTTAAAGCCATTTTCCTGAAGATCCACAAGGGCATTGTATTTCTCTTCCGGCAGCCCCGCCTTTAATTCGGCTTTTTGGTTTTGCCTGATTTTTTCCATCCCTTCCCGCAATTTTTCAGCTTCCGGGTTCAGTATCTGTAACTCAATGCTTTGCTGCACATATTTGGTAAGGATGGAAGAGACCACCGCCTGCTCAAATTCGTTCAGTTCCAGGACTTCGGTGATCTTTGGCATTTCTATTTCAACAATCTCCTCAGCGGTTTTGGGTTTGGCTTCCTTTTCCGGTTCCGGTCCCTGGGGAACGATGCTCCGTTGCCTTCCGTAGGAATACGGGTTTCCGTAACCGTATCCGTATTGGGCGCTGCTGATGGTTACACCAAGTACTAAGGCGAAAATGCTTAAGAAAATGTTACTTTTTGTTTTCATGACAAAGCGGTTATAGGATAGTATTATGAGCTAAAGGTTTAGGTGGTACTGGTTAAAAGTTTGTTAAAGTGGCAACGATGATCGCCCCTTAATGCTGTCACCCAATTTATTAAGAATTCAGGAATTCCCTGATTTTTTCCGGTGGCCGGCCAATAACGGCCTTATTTCCTTTAATAACAATAGGCCTTTCTATGAGCTTTGGAAATTCGGCCATGGCTGAAATGAGTTCTTCTTCGGTAAGGTTCATGCCCTTATAACGTTCCTTCCAGATGGCTTCCCCGGTACGTACAAGGGCCATGGGTGGCAGATCCAGTTGTTTTAGCAGTTGCATGAGTTTTTCCTTCCCGGGTGGATCTTCCAGATATAGGATTACCGAAAATTTTTCCCCCGAAGCTTTTAGTATCTCCAGTCCTTCCCTGGATTTGGCGCACCTGGGATTGTGATAGATAGTTGTCATTTTAAAATCAAAATCAAATTCAAATTCAAAAATTGTTTATTGATAATTGATTATTGAAAAGTACTGCCAACTGCCACTGCCTACTGCCAACTTCCTTCACGCCTCACATATGTTGTACCTAAAGGCACAATTATTTTCCTGTCATTTATCATTCTACCGATATGTAGTCCCTAACGGGACATTTTAAAATCAAAATCAAATTCAAATTCAAATTCAAAAATTGTTTATTGATAATTGATTATTGAAAAGTACTGCCAACTGCCACTGCCTACTGCCAACTGTACTTCGTACCTCTAACTCTGCTCTTCCTTCTGTCCGGCCATCATCAGGTAGGCCTTGAGAAAGGCATCTATATTTCCGTCCATCACGGCATCAACGTTGCCGGTCTCTTCCCCGGTACGTACGTCTTTCACCAGTTTGTAGGGGTGCATCACGTAATTACGGATCTGCGAGCCCCATTCAATCTTCATCTTGGAAGATTCTATTTCAGCCCTGGCTTCCTGTTTTTTTCTCAGTTCTATCTCATAGAGCTGCGATTTAAGCATTTTCAGGGCGGTGGCGCGGTTGTCGTGCTGGGAGCGGGAGTCCGAACAGGAAATCTGGATCCCGGTAGGTTTGTGGTAAAGCTGTACCTTGGTTTCCACCTTGTTTACATTCTGCCCCCCCGCACCGCTGGAGCGTGCTGTGGTAATTTCTATATCCGAAGGGTTTATGTCTATTTCAATGCTGTCATCTACCAGGGGATAGACATATACGGAAGCAAAGGAGGTGTGTCTTTTGGCATTACTGTCGAAAGGGGAGATTCGCACCAGGCGGTGGACACCATTTTCACCCTTCAGCCAGCCAAAAGCAAAATTACCCTCAATCTGGAGGGTTACTGTTTTGATTCCTGCCACATCGCCTTCCTGATAATTGAGCTCTTTTACCTTATAGCGGTTTTTTTCACACCACATCAGGTACATGCGCATAAGCATGGAGGCCCAGTCGCAACTTTCGGTCCCCCCTGCGCCTGCGGTGATCTGCAATACGGCCGGCAGGTCGTCTCCTTCTTCGGAGAGCATATTTTTAAATTCCAGTTTTTCTATGGCATCGACACACTTCTCATAGTGTTTCTCTACCTCTTCCCGGGAAACTTCCCCTTCTTTCTGGAATTCCAGCAGCACTTCAAGGTCGGCCATAAGTGATTGGGCCTCCTCATATTCCTCTACCCAATCTTTCTTGGATTGTATTTGCTTCATTTGCTCCCGCGCCTGTTGGGGGTCATCCCAGAAACCGGGGGCGAGGGTTTTTTCTTCTTCGTTTTCTATTTGTATTCTCTTGGCATCTATGTCAAAGATACCTCCTCAACGCGCCAAGGCGTTCCATAAGATCTTTTTGCTGATCCAGGGTTACCATAATCTGTGTATTTTATGCCAAAAGTACATTTCTTTTTGCATTTTTCCGGATTTGGACCCGGCTTATTGCTGGGCTTGCCGGGCGGATACTTCCACCGTGTGTGAAGTCTCGTTCTTGCCAGGGGCGAAGATCACGCCTTTTAAGGGTGCACAGTCCTGGTAATCCTTCCCGTGTGCTACCTTAATATGGTTATTGCCTGCAAGGATGTCGTTCGTGGGGTCGAAACCTACCCATCCCACATCCGGCACACAGGATTCTGCCCAGGCGTGCATCTGGGAATCCCCGAAATAGCCGTTGCCCTGGTGGAGGTATCCGGAAACATACCGGGCAGGTACCCCGTTCCTCCTTGCCAGGGCACAAAACAGGTGGGTAAAATCCTGGCATACCCCTTTTCTGCTGGTTACGATTTCCGGCAAGGTGGTACCCACGTGCGTTACCCCGGGCTGAAAATACAAGTGCAGGTACACCCAATTGTTCAGTTCCAGCAGGTTGTCAAAAACAGACTTATCCGGGTCGAAATCATAGAGGCCATCGAAGTTTACCGGAAGCTCCGTAAACTTCGTGGTACGGAGGAAGGGCTCGTAGGTTACCTGAAAGTCGAGGGTTTCAAGTTTTAAAAACCCTGCCCGCGGGTCTTCCGCAGGAATAAAATCAAAAGGGTTTACCTCATATTTACGAAGTTTAAAACTACCCTTGAAGCTGATATCCTTAAAAGGGACCCTCGGATTAAGCCTGAATGTCTTAAAACCAAATCCATTGATGGAAGCCTGGACAGGGGTATGGAGGGAATTAACGAAATCGGAAGTTATAAGCTCCTGATTATCATTATCTTCAGGAATTATAAGAAATTGCAAGACCGCATCATTTACAATCCTGTCATAATGATTTTCTGCCTTGTAGACGATAGTGTATTCAAGAGGCATATTTCGGATATCTCCAGGCGAAATTAGACTAAAGCGGCTGGAATCAATAGTTAAAAAATTCCTTTTCCATTTTTTGTGCGATGTGCACCAGGTCATTCAGCTTTTTTTCAATAAAGTAGAGTATATCTTCCTGTATTTCTTCAACATATTTAAATTTCAGGTCGGCCCTGACCTTTTCAACGAGGAAAGCGGTGGAATCCTTGGCAGGGTATTTACTCCTGTCGACCACCTTGATATGCCGGGTTACCTGGTTCAGGCTGTTCATCACGGATCTCGGGCAGTCGGGATTCAGGATTAAGAATTCGAGGGTGCTGATACTGTTCGGGGGTTTTTTATAGTAACGGCGCATCATATCATAGGATTCCGCACATTTAAGCAAAGTGACCCACTCGAAATTGTACCCTGGTTCTTCTTCCCGCAGATCGCCCCTTGCGAGCATGGCATCGTTGTATTTCGTATTGATGATCCGGATTATCTGGGTTGCCCGTTCGAGGTTCATGCCCATCATGATGATGGCATATACTTCGTCGTGCAGCAGGGTACCTCGTATTTTACCCCTTAGGATGGTGGTCATTTCCGTGATGTTCATACAAAAGTCATAGAGTCCCCTTTTTACATAGGTCTCCACATGGTAGTTCACCACAAAATGATAGAATTTGTTGATCGCTTCGTAAAGTTCCGTAGAGATAAGGTCCCTGGCGCTGTTGGCATTTTCCCTGGCCCATTTTACATTGCTGATAATGGAATAAGGGATATCGGGGTTCATGCCCAGGTTGTAAAGCACCTCTTCCTCATCTAAAATAACCTCCTCGTCTTTTACGGGATCACCTATCATAAAGCGCATAGAGCGCAGTACGAACTGCCGGTCCTGTGAGCGTTCATTGGGGGCGTCGAGGGAGGAGAAATAATTTACCTGCATAAAGCGGGCAACATGTTCGGAACGTTCAATATAGCGCCCCATCCAGAAAAGGTTGTTGGCTACTCGTGCTAACATGGGCCTCTGTGGTTTTTAAGCACCCAGGTGTCTTTTGAACCGCCCCCCTGGGAAGAATTAACCACCAGGTTCCCCTTTTTCAGGGCGACCCTGCTGAGCCCTCCTTTCAAAACAAATTCCTTGTCCTTGCCAAGCAGGGTGAAGGTCCTTAAGTCTACATGCCTTTGTTCGAATGATTCACTTTCGTCTATATAGGTGGGGTGTACCGAGAGCGACATAATAGGCTGGGCAATATATTTGCGGGGTTCTTTGCGAATCTCCTCCTTAACCCTGGCAATTTCCTCCCTGTTAAGCCTGTTGCCTATGGAAATCCCGTAACCGCCGGATTCATCAACGGGCTTGATCACCAGTTCATGTACGTGCTCCAGCACATACCTGAGCTCATCGGGCCTGCTGCAATGGTAGGTATGTACGTTTTTCAGGATGGGCTCCTCATCCAGATAATATTTTATAATCTGCGGCATATAGGTATACACCGCTTTATCATCGGCTACCCCTGTACCAGGCGCATTTGCAAGACAGACATTCCCTTTGCGGTAGGCCGAGAACAGGCCCGGGACGCCCAGGGTAGAATCGGGCTTAAACTCCAGGGGGTCCAGGAACAGGTCATCAACCCTTCGATAAATTACATCCACCCGTTCCGGCCCTGAAATGGTCTTCATGTATACAAAGTCGTTCTCCACATACAGGTCCCGTCCTTCCACCAGTTCCACGCCCATTGCCTTTGCCAGGTAGGAATGTTCATAATAGGCAGAATTATACATCCCTGGTGTGATGACTACGGAGTTGGGGTTATCTACCCCTTTGGGCTTAACGCTTTCGAGGATTTCGAGCAGGTTCTCGGCATAGTTGGTAACCGTACAGGCCTGGTAATGGTTAAATACGCCAAAAAGAGCCCTCTTCAGGGCGGTACGGTTACATATCACATAACTTACGCCTGACGGGCAGCGGATATTGTCTTCCAGCACATAGTATTGGCCGTCTGAATGTTTAATGATATCGGTGCCGGATATGTGGTTATAGACCCCGCCGGGGGGGTCCAGGCCGAGCATCTGCTGCAGGTAATTCGCCGAGGTACTTAATAGTTCCAGGGGAACAATCCCGTTTTTAATGATCTTTTTGTCATGGTAAATATCCCAGAGAAAAAGGTTAAGTGCCCTGCTCCTCTGAATAGCCCCCTTTTCGATATGTTCCCATTCTTCCTGACCGATGATCCTTGGGAACAGGTCGAAAGGAAAGATCTTCTCCTTGGTTTCATGGTCGCCGTAAACCTGAAAGGTAATGCCCTGGTTGAAGAACGAGGCTTTGGCCTTGTTGTTCAGGTGTACATAGTCTTCGATGGAATGGGTTCCATAAAGCTCAAATAATTTTCTATAGACCTCCCTGGCTTCCCCTTCCGTATCGAATACTTCATCAAACAGGCCGGGATCTCTCTGGTAGGAGGCAAAAATAGGGTTTTTGGTATTTAACATCCCTTAAGAACTTTTCCCATAAGATACATGATTTTTTTTAGCAGATAGCGATAGCCGGTGTTTAGGCCTGCCGATTTGTTAACTTTCTAATCCTGTAGGGGGGAGAATCACAATATCGATAAAAAGGCGGCATAAAAGTTACGGGCTGCATTATTAAAGGGTTTTTATCTAAATTTAACGCTCCAAACCATAATTATGAAATACAGTGTTCTGCTTCTTGCCCTGGTTGCTTTCCAAACCATGGGAAGTGCCCAGTTTTCAGAAAAAAGTAAAAACTTCCAAAAATATGATGGCTTTTTTAACTTCTATTATGACGAAGGTAGCGGGAAGGTTTATTTGGAGGTGGCAGACCTTGAGAAGGAATTCCTATACGTTTATTCCCTGAGCAGCGGGATCGGAAGCAATGATATTGGCCTCGACCGCGGGCAGCTGGGCAGTGAACAGGTTGTTTATTTCCGGCGGGCAGGCAATAAGTTGCTGCTCATTCAGCCTAACCTGAAGTTCCGGGCACAAACAGAAAATGCCCTCGAGAAAAAGTCGGTTGAACAGGCATTTGCCAAATCGGTGCTGTTTGGGTTCCCCATAGCGGAAGACAAAGGAGGGCGTGTGGTTATAGACATAACAGAATTCCTGCTGCAGGATGCCCATGGGGTTGCGGCAAGGCTGAAGGAAACTGAACAGGGAAATTACGTGGTAGATACCTCCAAAAGCGCGGTTTCCCTGGAGCGGACACGCGCATTCCCTAAAAATGTGGAGTTCGATGTATTCCTTACCTTAAAAGGGGAACCCAAGGGGGAATTATTACGCTCAGTGACCCCTAATCCCGGGTTGCTCACGGTGGCCCAGCACCATTCATTTATTGAGTTGCCCGACAGTAGTTATAAACCACGGGCATTTGATCCGCGTTCCGGCGCTTACCCCTTTGGTTACTATGACTATGCCACCCCGGTAGACGAACCGATTATGAAGCAACTGATTACCCGGCACCGACTGGAGAAGAAAAACCCCGGGGCCGCTATGAGTGAAGCGGTGAAACCTATTGTGTATTACCTGGACAACGGGACTCCCGAACCGGTCCGCTCGGCCCTGCTGGAAGGGGGCCGCTGGTGGAATGAAGCCTTTGAAGCCATTGGCTATAAAGATGCTTTCCAGCTAAAAATGCTCCCCGACGATGCCGACCCCCTGGATGTGCGTTACAATGTGATCCAATGGGTTCACCGTTCAACCCGGGGATGGAGCTATGGCAGCAGCATAACCGACCCTCGTACCGGGGAGATCATTAAAGGGCATGTAAGCCTGGGGAGTTTGAGGATACGCCAGGATTACCTCATCGCCCAGGCCCTGACCAACAAACCTTTCGCAGGAGAGAACAACCGGGGGCCAGCCCTGCTTGAAATGGCCCTGGCACGGATACGGCAGTTGTCGGCCCATGAAATCGGGCATACCCTTGGTTTTGCCCACAATTTCGCGGCGAGTACCAATGAGAAGGCCTCTGTAATGGACTATCCCCACCCGGGTTTCAGCATCCGGGAGGGTGAGATTGATTATTCGCAGGCCTATGACACGGGGATGGGCGCATGGGATATGGTAACCGTTGCCTATGCCTATTCGGATTTTCCGGAAGGGACAGATGAACAGGCAGGCCTGAATGCCATACTCGATAAAGCCCGGCAAGTTGGCCTCCGTTACATTTCAGATCAGGATGCCAGGCCGCAGGGCGGGGCGCATATTTTGGCACATCTCTGGGATAACGGTGCAAATGCGGCCGATGAACTGGAACGGGTTCTGGAAGTAAGGAAACAGGCCATAACCAATTTTTCTGTCGACAATATCCGCGAGTTTGAACCCTATTCGGTATTGGAGGATGTATTTGCACCCCTTTATTTTTTTCACAGGTACCAGGCCGAAGCCGTCTCAAAGCTGATAGGCGGCCTTGATTATAATTATATTGTTAAAGGCGATAAGCAGTTCAGCGTAAAAACAGCGGACCGGACTGAGCAACTCACCGCCCTGAAGGGGCTGCTGTCTACCCTGGATGCAGCTGTGATAGCCATCCCCGAAGATAAACTTACATTGTTTCCCCCCAGGGCGATCGGGTACCCCAGGAGCCGGGAATCCTTCAAGGGACGTACCGGGGTTGCCTTCGATGCCTTGTCGGCCCCGGAAACAGCCGCCGAACTTAGCCTGGAGTTGCTCCTGCACCCGCAGCGCGCTTCCCGGCTTATCGAGCAAAAAAGCCGGCAGGACGACCAACTGGGCCTGGCAGAACTCCTGCAACAACTTTCGGCAGGCACTTTTGACAGGAAACACGGGAATGCCTACCTGCAGGAAGTTCAGAACACCATTAATTACCGGGTGCTTTATCATATCCTGCAACTTGCCGCCAATAAAGAAGTACATCCGCAGGTCCATGCAATTGCCAACCAGCATCTACAGGACCTTAAGGATTCATGGACCGCAGCTGAGGGCGGTATCCACAAAAGGGAAATGGCCCGGCAGATTGATGCCTTTTATGCACATCCGGACCAGTTTAAAGTCCCCGCAGCACCTAAAATCCCCGATGGTTCCCCCATTGGGATGGAATGTATGTTTTAATCCAGGCCATAGATGGAAGTAAACCTAATCAGCGATACGGTAACCAAACCAACCAAAGGGATGCTGCAGGCCATGATGTCTGCG
>Ga0209347_1002449_pt1 | contig 24591 bp, 21 predicted proteins | sample AutmiccommuBRH23_FD_187382 | JGI IMG/M metagenome (GOLD analysis project Ga0209347, IMG submission 187382) | Deep subsurface microbial communities from Mt. Terri, Switzerland - Autotrophic microbial communities BRH/23 (SPAdes) (version 2) | ecosystem: Environmental > Aquatic > Deep subsurface >...
TGGGATCCGTGGTCGGGTCGGTCGTGGTGGGATCCGTGGTCGGGTCGGTCGTCGGCGGTGCCGTGGTGGGAACCGTGGTCGGCGGTGCCGTCGTCGAGCTCGTGTCTGACGGGCTGGGAGTGGTGCTGCCGGAGGGCTGCGAGCTCGGAGCCGAGGACGAGGTCGGGGACGGGATGGGCACGTCGCCGTCCTCCACGGTGTGGAACGGCCGGCCCGAGTCGTCCCGGACGACATGCGGTGCGGCCAGGAAGGGGATGCTCGGAGCGTGCGACGACGGCAGGCCGAGGTAGGGGGCCGGGTCGACATAGCGGTCGTCGAGGATGACGTCGAAGTGCAGGTGGCAGCCGGTGGACCAGCCAGTGGTCCCGACCAGTCCGATGATGTCGCCCTGCTTGACGACGTCTCCCTCCTTGACGAGGAACTTGGACTGGTGGCCGTAGGCCGTCTTCAGGGTCGGACTGTGCTCGATGATGGTCCGGGCGCCCCAGGACGCGGAGACTTCGGCGTAGACGACGGTGCCGGACGCGGCGGCACGGATCGGTGTGCCACAGGCCGCTGCGAGGTCGATGCCGGTGTGGAACATCGGCACCCCCAGCACGGGGTGCATGCGCGGGCCGAAGGTGGACGACAGTCCGCCCGGAACCGGGTGGATGAAACGCATCTCGGCCTGTTGGTCCGGAAGCAGCGACCCGAGGGCGGGCGCCAAGGCGGGGGAGAGCGAGAGCCCCGGGAACTGGAACAGCCCTCCGCCGATCGCTGACGAGAGCCCAGAGAGCGACCCCGACATTTCCGGCGTGACGCCTTGGGGGTAGGCCGGCGCGGGGATGCTCGGCGCGGCTGGGACTGCTGCTGCGGCTCCGGCGGCGAGGACCACGGACTGCCGCTCGAGCTGGGGCGCGCTGCCACCGAGGAAGGGGAGCAGGGCAAAGAGCGTGACACCGGTCGCGAACGTCAAGGTCCGACCGCGCATCCGGATGTGAACCACGGTCGGGCCGGTGGTCGGCCTGATCGGCTCCTGCACGGGCAGGCACCCCCATCGGGCAGATCGAGAATCGGACCGGGGTCTCCTGACGGTGACTCCGGACCGGCCGCCAGAGCGGAGCGCCCCCCGCGCCGCGCTGCCAGCCGGTGTCTCCACCATAAGATGATCGGGCGGGCCTCGGGGCCGGAACCAGCCGAAGTTTCGAGTGATTTCGCCGACTCTGTGAGATCGACGAGGTGGTCCACGGCGTCAGCGGACGCGTCCCCCGACCTCCCGGGCCGCGCTGAGGGCGGGCCAAGGAGCCGGATCCTGCAGGGTCCGGATCGTCCTGGCGAGCAGGCAGGCCCACCCGAGGCACCAGGCCAGGACAGCCACGGCGTGGCCCGTCGGCGCGTCCGGCCACGGGACGAGCCGCGGGACCGGACTGAGCAGGACGAGAAGGAAGCCGATCTGCTGCGCTCGCGTGGGGACCAGGACTCCGGGCGTGCGCAGCATGGTCGCTCGGGCCGTGAAGGCATAGATCATGCTTCCCATGGCTCCCATGGTGAGGGCGTGCACCGCGGTGCCCACCGTCACGGGAGCCGGCGCCCCCGCCCCGACGATCAGGGCCGCGCCGAGGAGGCCGAGCCCTGAGCCGAGCCAGAGCCACGCCAGCACCAGCATCGCCACGCCGGGGTGCGTCCGGATGCGGGTGACCGACCAGTGCCCCACCCGTGCCAGGGTGAGCAGGCCGACCACGGCGAGCAGGACACCTGCGGCCCGCTCGGCACCGACCAGCACCGCGCCGGTCGCCCCTGCGATGAGCGCCGGTGCCAGGGGCCCGGCTGCAGGGGGAGGGGCGGGCGAGCGAAGGGCCGCACCGACGAAAGCGGGGACCGCCCGGCCCCCGACGAGACTGATCAGCGCGGCAAAGAGGAGGACCGCCGCCACCGGGAGGGCTGAGCCGTGCGGCGCCGACGCGAACGCCAGCTCAGCCGCACCGAGAACAGCGGGGGCGAGGGTGAGTGGGACCTTCCTCCAGAGTCTGCGGCGAAGGACGGGGACGGCCAAGGCGGTCATGAGGACGGCGTGGAAGGCGATGTCGGCGACGATGAAGGCGAGGTCGGCGGGGCATCCGAAGGTGGCGAGGAGCCGCGTGACGAGCCACAGCGACACGAGTCCCCAGACGGTCGCCGCTGACGCTCGGTGCCCCGTCCAGCTCGGCAGCGCGGTGAGGAGATAGCCGGCCACGGCGGCGCTGCCCATCCCGAAGACCAACCACGTCAGGTGCAGCCGGATCGGCTCCTCGGTGGGCAGCAGCCACACGAGGCCCCCGACGATGGCGGCGGCCTGGGCGAGGAGGAAGAACGGCCGGTGGGCCGGAAAGCCGTGCGACGGCGGGCTCGCCGGCATTCAGGCGCCGACGTAGTCCGACAGGTGCGTCCCCGTCAGGGTGCTCCGCGAGGCCACCAGGTCAGCGGGCCTGCCTTCGAAGACGACCCGGCCTCCGTCGTGACCGGCACCCGGCCCGAGGTCGATGATCCAGTCGGCGTGTGCCATCACCGCCTGGTGGTGCTCGATGACGATGACTGACTTTCCGGAGTCGACGAGTCGGTCGAGCAGGGCGAGCAGCTGCTGGACGTCAGCCAGGTGCAGGCCGGTGGTCGGTTCGTCGAGGACGTAGACGTCCCCCTTGCCGCCCATGTGGGTCGCGAGCTTGAGTCGCTGCCGCTCGCCACCCGACAGGGTCGTGAGCGGCTGGCCCAGGCTCAGGTAGCCGAGCCCGACGTCAGCGAGCCGGTCGAGGATCGTGTGGGCGGCCGGAGTGCGGGCCTCCCCCCGAGCGAAGAAGTCCACGGCCTCGTCGACCGGCATGGCGAGCACCTCGCTGATGTTCCGGCCGCCGAACCGGTACTCGAGGACCGCCGCCTGGAACCGCCGCCCCTCGCACTCCTCGCACGTCGTGGCGACGCCGGCCATGAGGGCGAGGTCGGTGTAGATGACCCCGGCGCCGTTGCACGCGGGGCAGGCGCCCTCCGAGTTGGCGCTGAAGAGGGCCGGCTTCACGCCGTTCGCCTTGGCGAAGGCCTTGCGGATCGGGTCGAGGAGGCCGGTGTAGGTCGCCGGGTTGCTCCGGCGGGACCCACGGATCCCCGCCTGGTCGATGGCGATGACGCCGTCACGCCCGGCCACCGAGCCGTGGAGCAGTGAGCTCTTCCCCGAGCCCGCCACACCCGTCACGACCGTCAGGACGCCGAGGGGGATGTCGACGTCGACGTCGCGCAGGTTGTGCAGGTTGGCCCCCCGCACCTCGAGGACACCGGACGGTTCGCGGACCGACTCCTTGAGCGAGGCACGGTCGTCGAGGTGGTGGCCGGTGATGGTCCCGCTCCGGCGGAGGTCCGCGACGGTGCCCTCGAAGCAGACGGTTCCCCCGGCTGCGCCCGCCCCCGGCCCGAGGTCGACCACGTGGTCGGCGACGGAGATCATCTCCGGCTTGTGCTCGACGACGAGGACGGTGTTGCCCTTGTCGCGCAGCTGCAGGAGCAGCCCGTTCATCCGCTGGATGTCGTGCGGGTGCAGCCCGATGCTCGGTTCGTCGAAGACGTAGGTGACGTCGGTGAGGGACGACCCGAGGTGGCGGATCATCTTGGTGCGCTGCGCCTCCCCGCCGGACAAGGTCCCGGCGGGCCGGTCGAGCGACAGGTAGCCCAGCCCGATCTCGGCGAACGAGTCGAAGAGGTGCTGGAGGCCGGCGACCAGCGGGCGGACGGACGGGTCGTCGAGCTGTCGGACCCACTCTGCGGCGTCCGTGATCTGCATGGCGCAGACGTCGGCGATGCTCTTGCCGCGGATCAGGGAGGAGCGCGCCGTCGCGTTGAGGCGAGTGCCGTCGCAGTCCGGACACGTGGTGAACGTGACGGCCCGTTCGACGAACGCCCGGATGTGCGGCTGCATCGCGTCGACGTCCTTGGTGAGCATCGACTTCTGGATCTTGGGGATCAGTCCCTCGTAGGTGAGGTTGATCCCCTCGATCTTGACCTTCGTCGGACCTTTGTGGAGCAGGTCGTGCAGCTCCCGCTTGGTGTACTTGCTGATCGGCTTGTCGGGGTCGAAGAAGCCGCAGCCGCGGTAGATGCGCCCGTACCAGCCGTCCATGCTGTAGCCGGGGATCGTCAGCGCGCCCTCGTTGAGCGACTTGTCCGCGTCGTACAGGGCGGTGAGGTCGAAGTCGGTGACCGAGCCCATCCCTTCGCAACGGGCGCACATGCCGCCGGTGATGGAGAAGCTGCGTCGTTCCTTGGTCGTGCTCTCCCCGCGCTGTATCGTCACGGCTCCCGCGCCGGAGATGGAGGCGACGTTGAACGAGAACGCCTGGGCCGAGCCGATGTGGGGCTGGCCGAGCCGGCTGAAGAGGATGCGGAGCATCGCGTTGGCGTCCGTGGCCGTTCCGACGGTGGACCGGGGGTTCGCGCCCATCCGCTCCTGGTCGACGATGATCGCCGTGGTCAGCCCGTCGAGCAGGTCGACGTCGGGTCGGGCCAGGGTCTGCATGAAGCCCTGGAGGAAGGCGCTGTAGGTCTCGTTGATGAGTCGCTGGGACTCCGCGGCGATCGTGTTGAAGACGAGGGAGCTCTTTCCCGAGCCGGAGACGCCGGTGAACGCGGTCAGCCGGCGCTTGGGGATCTCGACGCTGATGTCCTTGAGGTTGTTCTCCCGGGCGCCGTGCACGCGGATGAGGTCATGGCTGTCAGCGGGAAGTGGGGTCGACGGCTCCGGGCCGGTCTGCGTCTCAGGGCGCGTCATGACGGCCAACCTAGTACCCGACCGACCGCGGGGGGGGGGGGGCCTAGCCCGCCGGGATGGGGACGAACGGGCGGATCTCGTCGGTCCCGGGTCTGACGATGCCCGCTGAGCCCTCGGGGACGCCGGTCCACGCGCCGGGCAGGTTGAGGAGTGGCTCGGAGACGATGAGTCGCGTCTCCGGGCCGAGACCCTTGAGGACGGCGACGTCCGGGTGCAGCCGGCGCAGCTGGGCGACGTCCTGTGAGTAGTACAGCGACCGGCTCCGGCCCTCCGTGGAGTAGCGGAACCCCCAGAGGCAGTCGCCGTTCGCCGTCGCGACGGTCATCTGGACGGCGTTCTCGACGCCGTGGGCGCGGGCCACGTCCTCGACCAGCCCTACCGCGCGGGCCACCGCCTCGAACGGGTCGTCCTCGAGCCCGAACGTCAGGGCGAGGAAGAAGAGCACCTCGGAGTCCGTGCTCCCCTCGATGGACGGGTAGAGACCCGGGTCCACGGCGAGGACGAGATCCCGCTTGAGCGTGGGGAACTCGGCGATCTGACCGTTGTGCATCCAGAGCCAGCGGCCGTGGCGGAACGGGTGGCAGTTCGAGCGCTGCACGGCGGTCCCCGTCGAGGCGCGCACGTGCGCGAAAAGGAGATGGGTGCGCACCTGCTGGGCGAGCTCGCGCAGGTTCGGGTCGCTCCACGCCGGCTGCGTGGACTTGTAGACGGCCGGCTCGGGCCCGGCGCCGTACCAGCCGAGTCCGAAGCCGTCGCCGTTCGTCGTCGTGGCGCCGAGCCGCGAGTTGAGGCTCTGGTCGATGAGGGAGTGGTCAGGGCGGAAGAGCAGGTCGGCCGCGAGGACCGGGTCGCCGAAGTAGGCCATCCATCTGCACATCCATCCACTGAACCAGAAGGGGTCGGGTCGGCGACAGGGGCGCGGTGCGGCGCGGGGTCGCACGTCGATGTCGTATGCCGCTGGGCTCGCTCCCGAGTGCCCCTCCCGACCGCGCGCTGGAGGTTCGATGTCACTTCCCTGAAGGTTCGGTCAACATGGCCCCGATGGGCTGCAGACCGGGTTCGACCACCCCAATGATGAGAACCGCGACGGGTCACCGTCATCCTTCGAGGAGCCAGCCATGCATCGTCGTCTCATCATCAAGGTCGGTCTGTACCCGTTGGTCGCAGCCGGCACCCTCCTTGCCTTCGGGGCGGTCACGGAGTCGGCAGCCGCGGCACCTCCCGGCATCGCCGTGGCGTTGCCGCAGGACTGTGACGTCTCGGGCGGCGAGCCCGGCGGCGAGCACGCCCCCGGCGGGCACGACACCCATGGTGGGGGCGCCGCGGGTGAGGGCGGCATGGACCACAGCCAGATGGCGGACGACGAGATGGACCACGGCCAGATGGACGAGGGCGAGATGGACCACGGCCAGATGGACGAGGGCGAGATGGACCACGGCGCAGGCGCCGCCGGGGGCGATGACCACGGCTCGGGGTCGGTGTCGGCCCCGGATGACGCGTCGCGGAACCTGGTGCTCGGCGGCTTCGCCGGCGTCAACGCTGCCGTCCTGGCAGGAGCGGGCCTGCTTCGCCGCCGGACCGCCTCACGACGTGAGCGGCACGTCTCGGCCCGCGCAAACGCTCGGCCGGCCCGGCGCATCGTGGAAGGTGACGACCAATGAGCGCCCCGGCCCAGACCCGCCCGAACGCCGAGGAGCGGCCCGGGCCTGACGTCACCCCGCCGCGGCGGGGCCGCAACCTCATGGAGCTGGCGGTCGTTGCCCGGATCATGCGCAGCCGGCTCTACCCGGGTGTGCTCCAGGTCGCCGTCGCGGCGGTGTTCGGCCTGGTGGCGTATCAGCTGCTCGTCGGCCCGGAGAAGGCGCACGACAACGCCGGTACAGCTCTGATGTGGGTGCTGTGGTGGCCGGTGATTCCGATCGTCTTCGTCGTGCTCGGGCGGTTCTGGTGCGCGGTCTGCCCCTTCGGGTGGATCTCCGACCAGGTGCAGAGGCTCGTCGGGGTCAACCGACCCGTCCCCACCTTCCTCAAGCGCTACGGCATCTGGATCATCGACGCCCAGTTCATCCTCATCACGTGGGCCGACCATGTCTGGGGCATCGTCGAGTCTCCTTGGGGCTCAGGCGTTCTCCTCCTGCTGCTGACAACCGCGGTCATCGTGTCCGGCGCGTTCTTCCAGCGGCGCACCTTCTGCCGCTACCTCTGCTTCCTCGGGGGCCTGTCCGGCAACTACGCGCGCACCGGCATGGTGGAGCTGCGAGCCAACCAGGACATCTGCCGCACCTGCACGAGCCGGGCCGCCTGCTACAACGGCACGGACAAGGTGGCCGGCTGCCCGCTCTTCACGTTCCCCCGGACGATGGAGTCGAGCGAGAACTGCAACCTCTGCGCGAACTGCATCAAGGCCTGCCCCAACGACGCGCTCGAGCTGCGGGTCCGCAAACCCACGAGTGAGCTGTGGTTCATCCGCACCCCACGCGTCGAAGAGTCGTTCCTCGCCATGGCGATCATGGGCATCGTCATCATCCAGAACCTCACGATGCTCGAGGTGTGGGGCACCTTCCTCGACTGGATCGGCGCCACCACCGGCATCACCAGCCCGTCGGTCATCTTCACCCTGGCCTTCACCATCGCCGTGGGCGCCCCGGTCGGCATGCTCATGCTCGCCTCGCAGATTGCCGCCCGGGGCAACCTCGAGAGCGTCAAGCTGAACTTCGCACGGTTCGGCTACGCCCTGATCCCCCTGGACGTCGCCGGTCACATCGCGCACAACCTGTTCCACCTGCTCGCCGAGGGCAAGTCCGTCGTGTTCACGCTGATGGCGCTCTTCGGCGGCGCACCGAGCGACGAGTCCGCCGCGCTGCTCGACACCGGCACGATCCAGATCCTGCAGTACGTCGTGCTGGCGCTCGGCCTTGCCGGCTCGGTCTACGCGGCCCGCCGCATCGCCTACGGCCGCTACCGGACCCAGGCCCGCCGTCGCGTCACGCTCGTTCCGATGACGTTGCTCATCGTCGTGCTGGCCGCGCTCAACGTGTGGATGTTCGCCCTCCCCATGGCCCACCGTATGTGAGAGGGAGCCCGACACCACCGGGCGTCCCCTTCAGCGCCGCCGAGGTTCGACCCCTCCGAACCACGCGGCGACCGCTGGAGGGGACGTCGCACGTCCTGGGCCGATTGGTGTCGGCCAGGCTTCAGTGCTCCCACTGCGCTACACCGGGGTATCGGTGCCATCAGCTGAGGCAGTTGGTGACCCTGAACATCTGTTGAAGAACGGGCCCAGACGAACCGCATCGGTGCTGGCGAGCGTGGCCGTGGGTAAGCGGTCAGGGCGGGCTTCGTTGACCGTCGGGCACCCGGCCCGACACGGTGGCCCGGAGGAGAGGACGACATGCATACCGTTGAGGCAATGCTCGAGACCTATCCCAAGGACCTCGGTGCGATCGATCAAGACAAGCTGGTTGCCTGCATCCAGGCGTGCTACGAGTGCTCGCAGACGTGCGCTGCGTGTGCCGATGCGTGTCTGAGCGAGGACATGGTCGCCGACTTGGTGAAGTGCATCCGGACCAACCTCGACTGCGCGGACGTGTGCGCTACCACTGGCGCCGTCCTGTCGCGTCACACCGGCTACGACGCCAACGTGACCAGGGCCGTGCTCGAAGCGTGCGCTCAAGCGTGCAAGGCGTGCGGCGACGAGTGCGAACGCCATGCGTCGATGCACGAGCACTGTCGCGTCTGCGCCGAGTCCTGCCGTCGGTGTGAGCAGGCGTGCCGCGACCTGCTCGCCGCCCTCGGTTGAGGGATGACGGGCGAGCTCCTCGCCCTGCCAGTCCATCCGCGACGCGGAGCTCGAGGAGATCGCCACCTGCAGAGCTGGCTGCAGCAGTGGTAGGACCGTGCGGGTGGTCGTCCCGCCCACCCTGGTAGCGGAACGGAGATACGAGCAGCCCTCGCCGGCTGACCCATCGGGGGTCGGCGAGGGCTGTCCGTCGCGTCTGGTCAGTGCATGTGGTGGTCGTGCCAACCGGTGATCCCGAGGTGCACGCCAGGGTTGCGCTCTCCGTCGAAGCCCATTTCGGTGCACTCCGAGACGTGTTGCCCGAAGTCGTCGTTGGTCACATCGGCCTGAGCGGGTGCCGCCGAGAGCAGGCCAGCGCCTGCGAGCGAGACGACCGCTAGAACCCTGAGCATGATGCGCATCTCCATCACCTTCCGTCTTGTCGGACGACTCACCGTCGCCCGTTGCAGCCATCATGGGCCGGAGCAGGATGCCTCGGTACCCCCGTGAGGAATCCTTCACTGATACTTCAGTGTTCATCGGGGTAGACCTCCATGAACGAGAGGAAAGGTCAGGCTCGGAGAGCTCCGTCGTCAATCGCGTGCGAGGGCGACGTCCTGAGGGGACGAGCTACCAACTTCTGCTCTGCGCACTGGGTCAACGTGTTCGAGCACGACCCGGACGCCTACGTCGGTTCCGGCAGCTGACATCATCCGGCGCTTCAGGCCGCAGCGCTGTCAGCGGGTGGTCCGGACGACGCCCATCATGCCGCGGTCCTCGTGGTCGAGGATGTGGCAGTGGTAGACGGTGCGGCCGCCGAAGTCCGCGAAGGCGATTCGCACTCTCACCGCGGCGTTGGCGGGCACGATGACGACGTCACGCCAGTCCGGCCGGCCGTCGGCGGGCGCCTCCGGGCCCTGCACGATCTGCATCGGCCAGACGTGCAGGTGGAAAGGGTGGTCCATCGGCGTGGCGTTGGCAATGGTCCACTCCTCGACGGTGTCCAGACGGGGGTCCTGGTCGATGCGTTCCGGGTCGAACTCGCGGCCGTCGAACCCGAACGTCATACCCTGCGGCCGCATGCCCATGCCCATGCCCATCGTGAAGGTGATTCTCCGACGCCGGTCGACGGCACGCTTCCGCAGGTCCGGCAGGACTCGGTCGGGCCAGGACCGCTGCGGGAGAACAGCGCGGGGGGACCGGCTCGAGTCCTCCACGCGCACCTCGGCGAGCACGGCCTGCGCCGAGGTGTGGTTGCCGCCCATCATTCCCATGCCGCCCCGGTCGACCGGGAGCGTCCGCAGCGCGTGACTGCCGGCCCGGGGTGCCACGACGATGAGGTCGGCGCGGTTGCCGGGGGCGAGTGTCACGCTGTCCACCTGGGTCGGCGAGGCGAGTGCCTGCCCGTCGATCCCGAGGACGCCGAGCTGGTGGCCGTCCAGCTGGAGCCGCAGGAAACGTGACACGCAGGCGTTGACCACACGCCATCGCTCCTCCACGCCGGCGGTCAGGCTGATCCGGGGGCGGTGCATCCCGTTCACGAGGACGTGCGAGCCTTCCCGACCCGTCATGACCTCGGGAAGTGAGGGGGCCGCCGGGACGCCGGCTGCGTCGAGGGTGATGTCACTGACCGTGAGGAGGCGCTCGGGGAGATCAGGGTCCCCCTGTCCGGCCACGATGAGCGCCCCGAACAGTCCCCCGAAGACCTGGTCCGCGACCGTGCCGTGATGGTGCGGGTGGTACCAGAACGTGCCGGCGGGATGCTCGGGCGGGATGGCGAACTCATACTGCGCCGACTCGCCGGGCGCCACCATTCGGAAGGGGTTGTCCCCCTGACCTTGGGGTGACACGTGGAGGCCGTGGGTGTGCAGGTTCGTCGCGGCACTGAGGCGGTTCGTGAGGCGGACCCGTAGCGTGTCGCCGGGACTGACGCGCAGCGTGGGGCCCGGGCTCGTACCGGCGTAGCCCAGGGCCTGGGTCTGCCTTCCCGCCAGGCGCACTCCCGAGGCAGCGACGAGCTCGACATCGAGCCGGCCGCCCACGCTGCTCAACACCTCCGGCTCGGTCAGCAGCGCCCCCGAGTCGGTCGGCTGCCGGTCCTCGTCACCGGCCGTTCGCCAGAGGCCCACGGCGCCGACCGTCACTGTCACTGCCCCGAGTCCGGCCAGCTGCAGTGCGGTTCGCCGACTCAGGTCAGCCATCCCGGAGTGCCCGGAGCCGTTGACGGAAGTCCTCTTCGGTGATCTCCCCCCGGGCAAAGCGCTCACGGAGGATGTCCTCCGGTGAAGGCGCCGTCCTTCGGCCGGACCCCGCATCGCGGCGACGGACCTCGATCAGGCCCCAGGCCAGCACGGCAAGTCCCACCAGGAGAACGACGAGCCACACCCCACCGGCCCCCATGCCTGGTCCGGAACCGAACATCGTCTCGCCACCTCCTGGCCCTCGCGGGCGCCTCGACCGGCAGCAGGCCACCACCGGATCCACCCCGACATTACCCCGTGGGGTATGCGCAAGTCGTCCGGCGCGTCAGTCTGACGGTGCCCGCAGGCCGAGGCTGAAGACCTCCGGCGGTGGCTTCTGGCCACTCTCGAGCCGGCGGTACGCCGTCGGGGTCGTGCCGACCTCGGCGAGGAACTGGCGGTTGAAGTTCGCGATGTTGTGGTAGCCGCTCATCGCGGCCACCTGGGACACCGAGTGCTCCGTCGTGTCCAGCAGGCGGCGGGCGTAGGCGATGCGCAGCTTCTTCACCATGCTGGAGAACGTGGTCCCCGTCGCGGCCTTGAAGTACTTGGAGAACGTCGGCTCGGACATGTATGCGAGGCGCGCCGCCGTCGACAGGCGGATGTCACCCGTGAGGTTCTCGAAGATGTAGCTCAGGCCCGCACCACCCGCGTCGCGGGCCGTGGCGTCGGTCGCCCGGCCCAGCCACTCGCTCGCCACCACTTCATACTCGTCGCTGGGGGCGTGGGCGAACAGGGCGAGGACCTTGAAGAGGTGGCCGAGGCGCTCGACCCCCACGCTGTGCACGCACGCCAGGATCGCCTCGGCGGCCCTCCAGGCCGTGGCCCCCGAGAACACGAGGCCACGGGTGGAGCGGTTGAGCATCTCCGAGACCTCGGCCAGCTCGGGCAGGTGCTCCATCGCGCGGCGGATCCACTCGTCGCTGAACTGGATGACGGCGTCACGGTCGACCGCGACCTGTCCCTCGACGAGGTCGCTGACCCAGTCGTGGGGCAGGTTGGGGCCCATCAGGCTGACGTGACCGGGCGCGAAGGTCCCGATGTGGTCACCGGCGATGAAGCTGCCCCGCGTCTTGGTGATGAGGTGGATCTCGTACTCCGGGTGGTAGCCCCAGCCGCAGATCTCGCTCGGGAAGTCATGGGTCAGGACCCGCACCGAGGACTGCGGATGGGGCGGGATGACCTCGCGCCGGAGCGTCGGCCCCGACGTGGTGCTCGGCGCGTGCTCGACCATCGATCCCTCCCGTGCGCGAGTCCAGCCGCGGCACCACCTCACCGGCCCGCCGCAATGTGACCTGGGTCGCATCCGAGAAAAATAGTATCAACATCACGTAGGTGATGGTGCTTGTTGGCGGCCTCCGGCCGCTCGTACCGTTCCGGGAAGTTCCTGTTACGAACCACGGCGGACGTCTCGTCCGAACACCCGCGGGCCTCGCCACGAGGGGCCCGTCGAACCGGGCCAGACGGAACGAGATGAATTGCCTACCAAAGGAGTTAGGAATGCTTGCGAACAGACGCACGCTGATCCTCGGATCCGGCCTGACGGTTCTGACCATGGCGCTCGCGGCGTGCTCGTCCGGCGCGGTCTCGACCGGAGACGGCGGCGCCACGGGAGGCGCCGGCGGAGCGGTCACCCTCAACCTGGCCACGGTGAACAACGGCCAGATGAAGGACATGGAGAAGCTCAAGACCGAGTACGAGGCGGCCAACCAGGGCGTCACCGTCAACTTCCAGGTCATGGAGGAGGGGGACCTGCGCAGCGCGGTCACCGCCGACGTGGCGAGCGGCGCCGGCCAGTACGACATCGTCACCATCGGCGCCTACGAGACGCCACAGTGGGGCGCCAACGGCTGGCTGCTCGACCTCACGCCGGAGCTGCAGGCGGACTCGGCCTATGACGTCGACGACATCCTGCCGCCCGTCCGCGACGCGCTGACCCACGAGGGCAAGCTCTACGCCGTCCCCTTCTACGGTGAGTCCTCGATCCTCATGTACAACAAGGAGGTCCTGGACAAGGCCGGCGTCAGCCTCGGCAACAACCCGACCTGGCAGGAGGTCGCGGCCGCGGCGAAGCAGGTCAACAGCAGCGACATGGCCGGGATCTGCATGCGCGGCAAGCCGGGCTGGGGTGACCTCTTCGCGCCGCTGACGACGGTCGTCCAGACCTTCGGCGGCAACTGGTACAACGAGCAGTGGGACGCGACGGTGGACACCCCGGAGTGGAAGGAAGCCGTCACCTTCTACAAGACGATGCTCGACGAGTCCGGCGAGAAGGACCCGGTCTCCTACAGCTTCAACGAGTGCCTGACCGCGCTCAAGGAGGGCAAGGCCGCGATGTGGGCCGACGCCTCGGTCGCGGCGTCGATGCTCGAGGCGGACGACTCGCCGGTCAAGGGCAAGATGGGCTACGCCCACATGCCCGTCATCAAGACCCAGGAGTCCGGCTGGCTCTGGAGCTGGAACCTCGCGGTCCCGGCCACGACGAAGAACAAGGACGCGGCGGTCAAGTTCGTCAAGTGGGCGACGAGCAAGGACTACCACAAGCTCGTCGGCCAGAAGATCGGCTGGTCCAACGTCCCGCCGGGCGCCCGCACGTCGACGTACGAGATCCCCGAGTACAAGGAGGCCGCCAAGGCCTACGCGCCCATCACGCTCGAGGTGATGAGCGCGGTCAACCCGAAGCAGCCGGGCGTCAACCCGCAGCCGTGGGTCGGGATCCAGTACGTCTCGATCCCGGAGTTCCAGGACGTCGGCAACAAGTGCGCCCAGTACATCGCGGACTTCCTCGCCAACCGCGGATCCGTGGACGACGCCCTCGGCAAGTGCCAGGCCGACGCGCAGGCCGCTGGGGCCAAGCACAAGTGAGCCCCACCTCGTGAGGTGTGGTGCCGGACCCGGCGCAGGCCGGGCCCGGCACCCCCTCCGTTCATGCCACCCGGTCGTCTATTCATTCGCCGGTCGCCCAAGGGAGTGTCGACATGACCACGACCAGTACGAAGTCTCCGCACACCAACCTCGACGAGGTGGCGGCGCGAGCCGCGACGGATGCCCGCCGCGTCCAGCGCAAGCAGCTGTGGACCAACCGCGGCCTGCTCCTGCCCGCCGTGATCTTCCTCGTCCTGCTGACGCAGGTCCCGTTCATCGTCACCATCGGCTACTCGACGATGAAGTGGAACCTGCTGTACCCCAACGACCGTGGATTCAGCGGTCTGGACAACTACAAGTCGGCGCTGACCTCCGGTGAGCTCTGGCCCTCCGTGGTCGCCACGGTGCTCATCACGGCGCTCGCCGTGGTCCTGTCCCTGCTCCTCGGCCTGCTCTTCGCCGTCCTGCTGGACCGGAACCTCCCCGGCCGGGCCATCGCCCGAACCCTGATGATCACCCCCTTCCTCGTCATGCCGGCCGCCGCTGCGCTGATCTGGAAGTTCTCGATGTTCGACACGAACATCGGGATGGTCAACTGGATGTTGCGCACGCTGGGACTCGACACGGTCTCGTGGAGCACCAACTACCCCCTGGCCACCGTCGTCATCGTCCTGACGTGGCAGTTCACCCCGTTCATGATGCTGATCCTCCTCGCCGGCCTGCAGGGCCAGTCCAAGGAGACGCTCGAGGCGGCCGCCGTGGACGGCGCCGGCCCATGGCGGACGTTCACCTGGATCACGCTGCCCCACCTGCGGATGTACATCGAGATCGGGGTGCTGCTCGGCACGGTGATCATCCTCCAGGTCTTCGACCCCATCGCCATCCTCACCAAGGGCACGGGTGGGACGAAGACCCTCGCGTACCTGCTCTACGAGCGGGCCTTCATCGGCCTCGACGTGGGCCAGGCGGCGGCCTACGGCGTCGTGACCGTGATCCTCACGATCATCGTGGCGACCATCGCCCTCAAAACCCTCTTCAAGGTCTTCATGGCAGGAGGCAGCCGATGAACGCCCAGCTCAAGAACGTGCTGATCAACGTGCTCACCTGGGCGTTGGTCCTGATCTTCTTCTTCCCGGTGTTCTGGATGTTCATCAACGGCTTCAAGCCGGAGTCCGTCGCCTCGTCGATCAACCCCAAGGTGTTCTTCACCCCGGTGACCGATGGCTACCAGCTGGCGATGGACCGCGGGATGGCCGGCTACCTGCAGAACTCCCTCACGGCGTCGGTGACCGCGACCATCATCTCGGTCGTCATCGCCATCCCGGCGGCCTACGCGCTGAGCATCCGGCGGGTCAAGTCGGTCGAGGGGGCGCTGTCCTTCTTCATCTCGACGCGGTTCATGCCCCTCGCGGCCGTCGTCCTGCCACTCTTCATGATCCTCAAGACCTTCGGCATGCTCGACAACATCTACATGCTCGCCATCGTCTACGGGGCCATGAACCTGCCGGTGACCGTGTGGATGATGCGCTCGTTCTTCCTCGAGGTCCCCTTCGAGATCATCGAGGCGGCCAGAGTGGACGGAGCCGGCCTCTACCGCGAGCTGGTGCGGATCGTCCTGCCGCTCGTCCTGCCCGGGGTCGCGGCAGCAGCTCTCATCTGCTTCATCTTCGCCTGGAACGAGTACTTCCTCGCCCTGCTGCTGACCAGCTCGGCGGCCCGGACGACGCCGCCGTTCCTCGGCAGCTTCGTCGACGGGCGCGGACAGTTCCTCGCCGTCCTCTCGGCCGCGGCGACGATCGCCGCCCTGCCGGTGATCATCGCCGGCTGGGTGGCGCAGAAGCAGCTCGTGCGCGGACTGTCGATGGGTGCGATCAAGTGACCGTCCCGGAGGTACCGAGCAGAGGAGAACGACCCGTGGACCACTACACCCGAAGCCTGGCGGACACCGTTGTCCTCGTCACCGGAGCCGGTGGAGGGATCGGCGGTGCCATCGCTCGGGCCGTCCTCGAGGAAGGTGGCCGGGTCGTCGCCGGGGACCTCCGGGCCGAGGCGCTCGAGCCGCTGCGCCGGGAGTGGGACGAGAGCCGACTCGTCACCGGGCTCGGCGACGTCCGCGAGGAGGCGACCGCCGACGCGCTCGTCGCGGCCGGTGTCGAAGCGTTCGGACGGGTCGACTCCGTGGTCGCGAACGCAGCCATCGGGTACTACGGCGGACTCCTCGACTACTCCGCCGAGGAGTGCGCGCGGATGGTCGACGTCAACGTCAAGGGCACCGTGTGGCTGGCCCGGGCTGCCGTGCGGCAGTTCCGGGCCCAGGGTGAGGGCGGGGACATCGTCATCATCGGGTCGGTGGCGGGCCTGCTGATCGGCGGCGGCAAGGAGGCGGTCTACGCTGCGACCAAGGGCGCCCAGATCAACCTCGGCTACGCCCTGGACCGAGAGCTGCGCAGCGAGGGCATCCGGACCACGACCATCGCACCGGCCGGCGTCAACACCTCCTTCGCCGCGGCCGACGGCCGGTTCGGTGGCCAGGACCCGTCGCAGGGCTCCTTCATGGAGCCCCAGGACATCGCAGCGGCCGTCGCCTACACCCTGCGGCAGCCGCGGCGGATGCGGACCGAGCTGTGGACCATGTGGAGCCTCTCCGAGAACCACTGACCCGCAACCGACCACTCCACGGAGGAGACCCGATGAGCACTGCCACTGGGAGCGGGACCGCCGTTCCCCTCTCCGCCACGACGTTGGCCAGCCTTCCCCCGGAGGCGAGCCCAGCGGCATACGACCGTTCCTCCGTCACCGCGAGCATCGTCCACTTCGGCGTGGGCGGATTCCACCGCGCCCACGAGGCGATGTACCTCGACCGGCTCATGCGGGACGGCACGGCCCTGGAGTGGGGGATCTGTGGGGTGGGAGCCCTCCCGCACGACCGGCGGATCGTCGACACGCTCACTCGGCAGGATGGTCTCTACACGCTCGTCGTGAAGCACCCTGACGGGCACCGTGAGCCGCGCGTCATCGGGAGCATCGTGGAGATGATGTTCGCGCCCGACGACCCGCAGGCCGTCGTCGACCGACTCGCGGACCCGCGGACGCGCATCGTCTCGCTCACCATCACCGAGGGCGGGTACCTCGTCAACCAGGTCACCGGTGAGTTCGACGCCGACGACCCCGCGATCCGGGTCGACCTGGCCGAGGGCGCCGTGCCCCGGACCGTCTTCGGGTACATCGTCGCGGGGCTCGCGGCGCGCCGGGCCGCCGGGTCGACCCCCTTCACCGTGATGTCGTGCGACAACCTGCCCGGCAACGGTGATGTCGCCCGCCGGATGATGACGGCGTTCGCGCGTCTCAAGGATCCGGGCCTCGCCGACTGGATGGACGAGCACGTCGCCTTCCCCAACAGCATGGTCGACCGGATCACCCCGGTGACCGCGCCCGAGGACATCGAGCGGCTCGCCGAGGAGTTCGGCATCGAGGACGGGTGGCCGGTCGTGTGCGAGCCGTTCACCCAGTGGGTGCTGGAGGACCGCTTCACCGACGGGCGGCCGCCGCTCGAGGACGCCGGCGTCCAGCTCGTCGACGACGTCGTGCCCTACGAGCTGATGAAGCTGCGCCTGCTCAACGCCAGCCACCAGGCCCTGTGCTACCTCGGCCACCTGTCGGGTCATCGGTATGCCCACGAGGTGTGCCAGGACCCGCTCTTCGTCGACTTCCTCCTCGGCTACATGGAGCACGAGGGCAGCCCGACGCTCCCCGACGTGCCCGGGGCCGACCTCGACGCCTACCGACACCAGCTCATCGAGCGGTTCGCGAACCCCGAGGTCCGGGACACCCTCGCACGCCTCTGCGCCGAGAGCTCCGACCGGATCCCCAAGTGGCTCGTCCCGGTGATCCGGCGCAACCTCGAGACGGGCGGCGAGATCGAGCGCTCGGCCCTCGTCGTCGCGTCGTGGGCGCGGTACGCGGAGGGCGTCGACGAGCAGGGCGCGCCGATCGAGATCGTCGACCGGATCAAGGACCGCGTCATGGCCGCGGCCGCCCGGCAGGGCGAGGACAAGCTCGCCTTCATCCGCGACCGTGACCTCTTCGGTGACCTCGCGGACGACGCGCGGTTCACCGAGGCGTATGCCGCTGGGCTCGACTCGCTGCACGCCAAGGGAGCGCGCGCCACCCTCGAGGCCCGCCGACCGCTCGACCTCCCTGGGTGAGCGGGCAGAAGGGGGAGGCCGGACATGAGTGATCGGACCCTCGTCGCGGGCATCGACAGCTCGACACAGTCGACCAAGGTCGTCGTGTGCGATGCAGAGAGCGGGGACGTCGTCCGTACGGCCAGGGCGCCACACCCGGACCGCACCGAGGTGGACCCCGAGCGGTGGTGGGAGGCCTACCGCACCGCGTCCGGTTCCGGGATCCTCGAGGGCGTCTCGGCCATCGCCGTCGGCGGACAGCAGCACGGCATGGTCGTGCTCGACGAGCAGGATGCCGTGGTGCGGGACGCCCTGCTCTGGAACGACACCCGCAGCGCCGGTGCCGCCGCTGACCTCACCCGTGAGCTCGGAGGCGTGAGCGCCTGGGTCGATGCCGTCGGGCTGGTCCTCGTCGGGAGCTTCACCGTGACCAAGCTGCGCTGGCTCGCCCAGCACGAGCCGGACCACGCCGCGCGCGTGGCTCGGGTCCTCTTGCCGCACGACTGGATGACCGGCCGGATCCTGCAGCACGGCAACGGCTTCGAACGGTGGACCACGGACCGGGGGGACGCCTCGGGCACGGGGTACTGGTCGGCGGCGACGGGGGACTACCGACCCGACCTGCTCGAGCTCGCCTTCGGGCGGCGTCTCGCCGTGCCCGAGGTCCTGGCCCCGTCCGCACCCGCGGGCCGGACCTCGGACGGGATGCTCGTCGCGGCAGGCACGGGCGACAACATGGGTGCTGCGCTCGGCCTCGCGCTCTCACCCGGGGACGTCGTCGTGTCGCTCGGCACGAGCGGCACCGTCTTCACCCCGCACGACCACGCGATCCGCGACGAGTCGGGCGCCATCGCCGGGTTCGCCGACGCGACCGGGCGCCACCTGCCGCTCATGTGCACCCTCAACGCGGCGCGGGTCATGACGGCCGCGGCGGCCATGCTCGGTGTCGACCTCGACACCCTCGACCGGCTCGCGCTCGAGGCTGACTCGGGCGCCGGTGGGCTGAGCCTGTTGCCCTACCTCGACGGCGAACGCACCCCTGACCTGCCCCTCGCGACGGGGACCCTGAGCGGGCTGACGCGCACCAATGCCACGCCCGCCAACCTCGCTCGCGCGGCCGTCGAGGGAATGCTCTGCAACGTCGTCGCCGGCGTCGACGCACTGCGGGACCAGAGCGTGCGCGTCGAGCGGGTGCTGCTCATCGGCGGTGCCGCAGCATCGCGAGCGGTCCGAGCGATCGCGCCCGCCCTGTTCCGCGCACCGGTGGTCGTGCCCCGCCCCGCCGAGTACGTGGGTGTCGGTGCGGCTCGCCAGGCGGCCTGGGCCCTGTCGGGCGCGGCCCAGCCGCCCGCCTGGGGCCTCCGGGTCGACTCGGAGTATCAGGTGCCCGCGGGCGACACGAGTGACGTGCTCGAGCGGTACGCCGCGCTGCTCGCGCAGATGCACGGCCGCTGAGCCCGGTCGCCGCAGGTCGCGGTCACGGACTTCGAGATTCTGCCCCGGGGCCCTGCGTCGTGCGGAATGATCGGAGGAAGGACGACAGGGGCGTCGACGAAGAGCCACACCTGAGAACGGAAGGCGCCGTCATGCTCTCTCTCAGTCGCCGTCAGATCCTCCGGTCGGGCGCCGTCGGGGCCGTCTCGCTGGCCGTGCTCACCGAGGCCGCCCCCGCCTCTGCCGCCCCGGCCGCCAGCGCTCCCGGAGCTGCCAAGGGCGGCAAGTCGCTCCTCACCCGTTCCCGCTTTGCCAAGGAGCTCGGGGCGACGTTCACGATGAAGAGTCCGGTCTCCACCTGGAAGGCGCGGCTCGAGGAGGTCGGCGACCTCGTTCCCCTCCTTCGCGTTGGGGACGAGTCGCGCTTCAGCCTGACCTTCTCGACGACCGAACCGGGCCCGCCCCAGGGGGCGCTCGATTTCAGCAGGCCGGGCTTCGAGGCGACGTCACTGTTCGTCATCGCGGATCGCGACCGGCGACGGTATGTCGCCATCGTCAACCGCCTCTGACGGCGGTTGGCGATGGTGCCGGCGGCCTCCGCGGGCACGCCCCTGGCGCGGACGACGGCCTCGGGTCGTCGGGGCTGTGCTCAGCCGTCCTCACGACCCTGGCTGGCCGCGCGTGCCGGACGAGTCATCCCGATGTGGAACGACTGGTCGGCGACAGCGCGGAAGCCGAAGCGCTCGTAGAGGCCTCGCGCCGGGTTGTCGCGGGCCACGTGGAGAGTCATCGGAATGCCGACGGCATCGGCTTCAGCGATGAGGCGGTCGAGCAGCACGGAGCCGATGCCTCGTCCGCGCAGCGCGGGGAGAAGGGCGATGTCGACGAGGTGCAGCAGCGTGGGGGACCGGTGGACGTAGAGCCGGCCGGCCCGCCGGCCGTCCACCACCACGAGCAGGCGGTCGAGGTCGGGGAACGTCGTCGACCAGCTCGTGTCCTGGGCCGCGAACTGCTGGGCGAGGAAGGCTCGCATCGTGGCTGCGTCCCATGTCAGGGCAGCCAGCTCGGTCATGCGGGTCGACGCGTAGAGCGCCACGAGGAAGGGCCCGTCGGCGGGTTCGACGGATCGCAGCGTCACCGTTGCCTCCCGCGCCATGGTCACCCCGACCGTCGTCAGCTCCGCGGCGGGAAGATGCCCTGCAGCGCGATGCAGAAGTTGAGGGTGAGATAGGGCTGCAGGTTGTTGTGGGGGAGCCCGCCGCCGGTGGCGCTGAGCGTCTGCGGCGCGAAGTCGGTCGAGCCAGCCGGCGCCGCATACGAGTTGATCCCGCCGATCTCGTTGGCGAAGCGGCCGTTGGCGGGTGTGCGGTCGATGCCCTCGGCGGCAGAGACCTGGATCGGGTGGGTGTGCACCGGCATCTCGCTCTCCAGCAGGGTCACGTGGTCGCTCCCCCCGGTCTCACCCAGGTCTCGAACGTCAAGGCCGGGTCCTTGCCCCGGGTGCATCGGCGCGGCGCCGTTGAGGTTCGGCAGGGCGAACGTCGACCTCCCGTCGCCGCCGTACGTGGTGCCGAGCAGTGCGAAGAGCGCGGTGTTCTGCGAGATGGGCAGCAGCTGGCCGTTGCACATGGCCCACCCCTTGGGGGCGAAGCCGAAGCCGAAGACACGGATCTCGGCGACGAAAGGATCAGTCATGATGGTCCTGCTCCTCAGGTGGACTGCGGGAAGATGCCGAAGAGGCTGATGATGAAGCTGAGGCAGAGGAACGGCTGGAGGTTGGAGTGCGGCTGGCTGCCACCCGTGCCACCGATCGACTGCGGGTGCAGCGTCGTCGATGGCGCATCCGTCCCGTAGGCGAGGGTGGTGACCTCAGGGAGCGTGGCTGCCGCGTTGCCGCTCGGTGTCGCCGTCGTGCCGTTGTCCGTGGTGCCGAGCAGTGCGTGCGCGTGGGCCGGAATCTGGGTGGCCGTCAACGAGACCGACTCGGCGCCGCCCTGCTCGCCCAGGATGAAGCCGCTGCCCTGGTGCAGGGGAAGCCGCCCGCGCAGGTCGGGCAGGCCGAAGGTCGACTGCCCGTCTCCGCCATATGTGGTGCCGATGAGGGCGAAGAGCGTCTCGTTCTCGGAGATCGGGAGCAGTTGGCCGTCACAGAAGGCCCATCCGGCCGGGGCGAAGTTGCCGCCGAAGAGTCGGATCTCACCGACGAAGGGTTGCGACATGGTGGTCCTCAGTTCTGGGAGGGGAAGATGCCCTGCAGGGCGATGCAGAAGGAGAGCGTCAGGTACGGCTGCATGTTGAGGTGCGCCTGTGAGCCGCCGACGGGCCCGACCGCGGAGGAGTCCATGGCGACCAGGTTCTGCGCAGTGCCGTAGGCGAAGCTGCCGACGCTGGACGCCTTCATGACTGCGGGTCCGGTGATGCCGGTCGTCGCTGCGGCTGCCGAGGCCCGTTGGGGATGCGCGTGGGTGGGCAGCTCTGCCATCGTGAGGGTATGGGCCTGCTCGCCGCCCCTTTCACCCTGGGTGTGGCCCGCGCCCATCTGGATGGGCACCCGGCCCCGCAGGTCGGGAAGGGCGAAGTTGACCCTCCCGTCCCCTCCGTAGGTGGTGCCGAGCAGCGAGAACAACGCCTGGTTCTGGTTGATCGGCAGCAGCTGTCCGTTGCACTGGGCCCACCCCTTGGGAGCGTAGGCGAAGCTGAGGAGTCGGATCTCGCCGAGGAACGGTTCTGACATGGTTGCTCATCTCTTTCGAAAAGGCTGGGGCTCAGAACGGCAGGACGCACGAGACGAAGCTGCTGCCGCTGACGATCTCGACCCGAGCCCCGCTCGTTCCTGCTGCGCTGCCGGGATTCTGGGTGCTGACGTACGTCACGGTCTGCGACGGGTCCGCCGGACTGGGGCTCAACCCGACGATGCCGAAGTCGTTGGTCGTCGCAACGGAACCCTGCTTGCGCAGGCCGATCCCGGGAGCGGTGCTGCCGGTGCCGCTGCTGACGCTGCCTGCGGTGGTGTTGCCGGACAGCTCGAGGCAGACCGAGGTGTCGATCGACGACGTGTTGCCCGAGTCGACCCGGATGCCGTAGGCGCCACTGAGGTCTGTCGGTGCCGCCACCGTGTTGCCGGTGACCCGTGCGCGGGTGGTCCCGCTGTTGAGGGTCCCGGACCTGATCCCCGAGTTGGTGGTGCCGGAGACGGTGTTGTTCTGCACGGCGAGATCGAGCACGGCACTGTCGAGCACCGCCCCTCCCACGGTCTGGGACGCCGTTCCGAAGGTGATGCCGAAGGCCCCGCCGATCTGCGTCTGTGGCCTCACCTGGTTGTTGTTCACCTTGCCCACGAGGTGGTAGTCGCCGAAGACGTTGACCGAGATGCAGTTGCCCCGGTTGAGTCCCAGCGGGGTGCCGACCGTCCCGTTGCCCGTGATGTCTATGTAGCCGGTTCCCCGGGCGGGCATGGTGACGAGGATGCAGTTGGTGTTCATCGGGTTGGTCGTGCTGTGCCCGCGGATCAGGTTGCCCGCCACGACGACCGCGTTGCCGTTGCCCGCGGTGCCGAACGTCCCGGCCGGTGCTGCGGCAGCGGCGGTGTTGCCGCCCTGCAGGACGATGCCGCCACCGGTCGGGAACCCGGTGATGTCGTTCCCGGAGATCGAGCCCTTGGTGACGCTGCTCACCGTGCTGGCCGACCCGAGCTCGTTGACCCGGATCCCCGAGCCAAGCGAGTCAGTCTGCGCGACAGGGCTGGTGATCTGGTTGCCGGTCAGCTGGAGGTTGGCGATCGTGCCGGCGTTGTTGAGGATGTCGACCCCGTGCTGGAAGGCGCCGAACAGCGTGGAGTTCGACACGGTGACGGCGCCGCTGAGGTTGGTCACGGTCGCACCGTCGTCGTTGAAGGCGATGTTCGAGTCGTGGGGCGCGCGGCTCGTTGCGCCGCTGCCGTTGATCGAGCCGTTGGTGAAGGAGAACCCGCTGACGCCCGTGCCGTCGACACCGGGGCCCCCCGCCGTGTTGACCAGCGAGAGGTTGTTGAGGCTGGTCCCCGTCGTGTTCGTGAGCAGCACGCCCGCTCCGGTGGTGTTCTGGATCGTTCCGCCGGAGCCGTCCCCGCCGAGGACGGTCGATCCGGTGCCGGTCACCGAGAGTGAGCCCTGGCTGCCGGTGCCGTTCAGGCGGATCCCGTTGACGGCACCGTTGGCGCTGATGCTCCGGAAGGTGAGGCCCCCCGCTCCGATGGCGGTGGCGTCGACGACGAGCGCGGTGCCGGTCGTCGTGGCCAACGTGTTGGCGGAGCCGGTGACGACGACGGTGCCACCACCCGCCGCGCTGAACGCCGGCGCGCTCCCGGTCGAGGCGTTCACCCCGCCGGTCAGCTGGACCGTCGCTCCTGAGTTCGCGGAGAGCGTGACGCCGCCCGAGACCGCTCCGCTGAAGCTCGTGGTGCCACCGGTGCGGTTCGACACGGTCACCGCTCGCCCGGCATTTCCGCTGATGCCTGCCGCGACGGTGACCGCGCCGGATCCGCCGGTGAGGCTGACCCCGTCCGCACCGTTGCCGGTGACCTGGACAGCTGTCCGGGTCCCGATCGTCGCGGTCGTGACACCAGTGCCCACGACGCCGGCACCAGAGGCGCCGCTCACGGTGACACCTTGGACGTCCACGCCGCTGGCCAGTGTGAGTGCTGCACCCGCCGCATTGGTGATGACCGGGTTCACCCCGCCCGCGGTCACGAGCGCCGCACCCCCGATGGTCAGCCCGTTCGGCTGACCGAGCAGCTGCTGGTTGCCCTCGAGCACCAGGCCGCCGCCGTAGCTGCCGCCGTAGACGAAGATCGTGTCCCCGGGACCGTCGGAGTCGGCCCCGCCGAGCGCTGCGAGCGATAGCAGCGGCGAGGACGACCGGCCGTCGTGCGTGGCGGAGCCGGAGGCGCCGTTGACATACCAGACGATGTCGGACCCGATGCCCACCGTGACGGTGCCGACGCTGGTCAGCGCACCGTCGGTGACCTGATACGTGAAGGAGTCCGTCTGGCTGGTGTCCCCGATGCCCGGCAGGTATGTGAAGGAGCCGTTGCTCGCGATGGTCGCCGTGCCACCGCCGACCGAGGACACCGTCTGGGCGACGGCGGTCAGAGTGTGCGGGAAGGTGGCATCCTCATCGGTGTCGTTGCTCGTGAGGACGTCGCCGGTGAGCACCTTGTGCGGCCCGGTGCCAGCCGTCTGGACGACGGCGAGCGTGTTGCCGATCGCGTCGGCGTAGGCGTCGGTCACGGCGACCGGTGGGTCGTTGACGTCGACCACGGAGACGACGAGGACCTCCTCGTGG
>Ga0209347_1002450_pt1 | contig 24587 bp, 25 predicted proteins | sample AutmiccommuBRH23_FD_187382 | JGI IMG/M metagenome (GOLD analysis project Ga0209347, IMG submission 187382) | Deep subsurface microbial communities from Mt. Terri, Switzerland - Autotrophic microbial communities BRH/23 (SPAdes) (version 2) | ecosystem: Environmental > Aquatic > Deep subsurface >...
TAACGCTCCGGCAAGTCACACCAATGCGCGCCCGAGCGCAGCACCCACAAACATCCGTTGACGAACAAGCGGTTATCGGAACCCGTCCGGCCAGGATCCCTCGCCTTTCCCGGAAGCAGGGGCGCGACCCGCGCCCACTGTCCATCGCTCAATTCGTATCGCCTGATCCCCATCATATGCCCCGCGCCTTAACACGGATGCCAATGAATCAGCCTTCAGCAGGTTTGGGAATCCTGAATGTCGATCCGGCTTAGTTTTGCCCATTTGGGCGGGTTGGGCAGAGGGGGCTGGCGCGGAGCTTTGCGGGTTGCGCGGCGTCAGGCCCCGTTGCGGGGTGAAGGTCTGGGCGAAGGTGGCGGGCGTTAGCCAGCCGAGGCGGGAATGGGGGCGTTCGGTGTCATAGTCCGCGCGCCAGCCGGTCAGCGTGGTGCGGGGATGGTGCAATGACGGGAACAGCGTCTCGTTCAGCTTCCGTCGATAGGTTCCCCTAGCGACCGGCACACAGGCCGCCTCCGAGAGAGCGAAGAGCAGCGCAGCCCTCAGGGGGCTGCGCCGCATGGCGACGTGCCGCCGCGCCCCGACGGACCCGAGGCTGGCCAGCACAGGCCAAACTCGGGACGGCTTGCCGTATCCGAGCTGCCAAGTCCTTAAGCCGCAGTAGCATCGGCGCCGCCAAAGGACTATATCAACGCCGAACCAAAAGGCGGACCGGCAATTGGCAATCCATTTCTACAAGAACGACCTGCCCGACGGGCTGAACCTTGGCCCCGTGGTGGCCATCGACACCGAGACCATGGGCCTCGACCCCCGGCGCGACCGGCTGTGCCTGGTGCAGATGTCCTCGGGCGACGGGGATGCGCATCTGGTGCAGATCGCCCGCGGCCAGACCAGCGCGCCCAATCTGGAACGGATGCTGGCCGATCCGGCGGTGCTGAAGCTGTTCCACTTCGGCCGCTTCGATATTGCCGCGCTGCAACAGGCCTTCGGCACCGTCACCGCGCCGGTGTGGTGCACCAAGATCGCCTCGCGGATGATCCGCACCTTCACCGACCGGCACGGGCTGAAATACCTGTTGCAGGAGCTGGTCGGCGTCGATGTCTCCAAGCAGCAGCAGACGTCCGACTGGGGCGCGGCCGAGCTGACCGACGCACAGAAGGAATATGCCGCCTCGGACGTGCTCTACCTCCACCGCCTCAAGGACGAGCTGGAGGCACGGCTGGAGCGGGAGGGCCGCACCGCGCTGGCCCAGGCCTGCTTCGATTTCCTGCCGACACGGGCGCATCTCGACCTGCTGGGCTGGGATGAAACCGTCGACATCTTCAACCACTCATGACACCCGATCGCGCCACCCTGCTGGAGACCGGCCGCCGCGTCATCGACATTGAGGCGCGGGCGCTCGACCTGCTCACCGCCTCGCTGGATGACACTTTCGCCGCGGCGGTGGAGATCATCCTGAAGGCCCGCGGAAGGGTGATCGTGTCGGGAATGGGCAAATCGGGGCATGTCGGGCGCAAGATCGCCGCGACCTTCGCCAGCACCGGGACCCCCGCGCAATTCGTGCACCCGGCCGAGGCGAGCCATGGCGATCTGGGCATGGTCACGCCCGCGGATGTGGCGCTGGTCCTGTCCAATTCCGGCGAGACGCCCGAACTTGCGGACATCATCGCCCATACCCGCCGCTTTTCCATCCCGCTGATCGGGGTTGCCAGCCGCGACGGCTCGACCCTGCTGCGGCAATCCGATGTGGCGATCCTGCTGCCGAAGGCCGAGGAGGCTTGCGGCACCGGCGTGGTGCCCACAACCTCGACCACCATGACGCTGGCGCTTGGCGATGCGCTGGCGGTGGCGCTGATGGAACACCGGCAGTTCACGCCCGAGGATTTCCGCACCTACCACCCGGGCGGCAAGCTGGGCGCGCGGCTCAGCCGCGTCGCCGACCTGATGCACCGCGACATGCCGCTGGTGGCGATGGACACGCCGATGGGCGATGCGCTGCTGGCGATCAGCCAGAAGGGGTTCGGTGTCGTCGGCGTGACCGATGACGCGGGCCGCCTCGCCGGCATCATCACCGATGGCGACCTGCGGCGGCACATGGAGGGGCTTCTCTCCCGCACTGCCGCCGAGGTGATGACCGCCGCCCCCCGCACCATCGATCCAGGGTCTCTGGCCGAGGCCGCCGTGGCGGTGATGAACGACCGCAAGATCACCTGCCTGTTTGCCGTGGACCCGGCCGGCGATGGCCGCCCGCTCGGGATCCTGCACATCCATGATTGCCTGCGCGCCGGGGTTGTCTGAGCCATGGCGACGCATGACAATATCCACTCGCGGCTGGTGGCCTGGCTCAAGGTGATATTGCCATTGGCGGCGCTGGCGCTGCTGTCGACCCTGTTCCTGGTGTCCCGCGGCATCGCGCCCGAGGATGCGCTGCCCTATTCCGAGGTCGATGTCGAAGAACTCGCGCGCGAGCCGCGCCTGACCGCCCCGCGCTATTCCGGCGTCACGCTCGACGGCGCCGCGCTGAGCATCACCGCAGAGGTAGCGCGCCCGGACACCGCCGGGACCGGCCGCGCCAGCGCCACGGCGCTGAGCGCCCGGCTCGAGACCGCTGACGGCGTCACGACGAATATCGAGGCCAGCGATGGCCAGCTTGATATCGCCGCCGGGTTGCTGACATTGACAGGCGAGGTGCAGATCGACGCCTCGAACGGCTATGCCATCACCACCCCCGCCATGACCGTCGCGCTGGACCGCACCTTGCTCACCGCGCCGGGGAAAGTCACCGCCCTGGCACCGATGGGGCGGATCGACGCGGGTGCCATGCAGCTGACGTCTGAAGGCAATGACTACGTCGTGGTTTTCAACGGGGGCGTGAAGCTGGTATATGAGCCCAGGAATTGATCCTCCGACTATCATCGGACAGCCGCCGATTGAGGCCAAGGAATAGAGACGCGACATGGCACTGACCCTTCGCCTGACCCTGGCCTCGCTGGCCCTCGCCGCCAGTTGTGCCGCCGCGCTGGCGCAGGGCGCCGACCTGACCATCTCTGGCCTTCAGCAAGACACCGGCGCCCCCGTCGAGGTGACGGCCGATGCCCTGCAGGTCGATCAGACCGCTGGCAGCGCTGTCTTCACCGGCAATGTGCTGATCGTGCAGGGCACCATGCGCCTTGCGGCCGGAGAAGTGCGCGTCGCCTACGCCAAGGCCGCGGATGGCACGACCGATACCGGCACCATTGACAGCATGACAGCCGTCGGCGGCGTGACCCTTGCGACAGAGACAGAGGCAGCAGAGGCGGCAGAGGCGGTCTATTCCCCGCAATCGGGGCAAATGGTGATGACCGGCAACGTGCTGCTGACCCAAGGCGGCAACTCGGTCTCCGGCCAGACGCTGACCATCGACCTGAACACCGGCGCCGGCCGCATGGACGGCCGGGTGAAAACCGTGCTGCAGACCGGCACGGCAACATCCGGGGACAACTGATGGCTCCCGCGCCCGACCTTACCGTATCCGAAGGCAGCGCCGGCCTGCGCATCCTCAACCTGCGCAAAAGCTACAAGCGGCGGCTGGTGATCCGCGACGTGTCGCTGGAGCTGAAGCGCGGCGAGGTCGTGGCGCTGCTGGGGCCGAACGGATCGGGCAAGACCACCTGCTTCTACAACATCGCCGGCCTGATCACCCCCGAAGGCGGGCAGGTGCTGATCGACGGGCGCGACGTGACCGGCCTGCCGATGTATCGCCGCGCGCGCCTTGGCATCGGCTATCTTCCGCAAGAGGTCAGCATCTTCCGTGGCCTGTCGGTCGAGGACAACATTCTTGCCGTGCTGGAGATTCGCATCTCTGACAGCCACAAGCGGCGCGAGCGGCTGGAAGATCTGCTCAGCGAGTTTTCCATCACCCACCTGCGCCGCGCGCCCGCCCTGTCGCTGTCCGGCGGTGAGCGGCGGCGGGTGGAGATTGCCCGCTGCCTCGCCGCCGATCCCAAATACCTGCTGCTGGACGAACCCTTCGCCGGGGTGGACCCGATCGCCGTGGGGGAAATCCGCACGCTGGTGCATGATCTGAAGTCCCGCGGCATCGGCGTGCTGATCACCGACCACAACGTGCGGGAAACGCTGGAGATCGTCGACCGGGCGTATATCTTGCATGACGGCAAGGTGCTGATGAGCGGCACCGCCGATGAGGTGGTCCGCGATGAAAACGTCCGCCGCGTCTATCTGGGGCAGAGCTTCCGCATCTCATAGGCCCGTGCCATGCCCGTAACGCCCAGCCTGCGCCTCTCGACCCGGCAGCGGCTGGCGCTGACACCGGGGATGCGGCAATCGCTGGCGATCCTGCGGCTTCCGGCGTTGGAGCTGCACGAGGAAATCGCCCGCCTCGCCACCGAAAACCCGTTCATCGAGCATCGGCCGGCCGATCCGTCCCGTGGCGATTGGGTGGTGGATCTGCCCGCCGACGAACCCTCGCTGTTCCAGTCGCTGCACGGCCAGCTTTCCACGCAGCGCCTTGCGCCAGAGGTGCGAGCCACCGCGCTGATGCTGGTCGCCGAACTGCGAGAGGATGGCTATCTCGATGCCACGCTGGACGAGATCGCGGCGGAAACCGGCGTCGCGCCGGATCTGCTGGAACAGGCGCTGACCGCCCTGCAGGCTTGCGACCCGCCCGGCATCGGCGCCCGCGACCTGCCCGAATGCCTTGCGCTGCAACTGCAGGCGCAGGGCTACGCGCCAGCGCTGGCCCGGACCATCTGTGCCCATCTCGAAGACTTTGCCGAGACCCGCTGGTCCCGCCTGTCCCGGGCCCTGCCCTTTAAGGCCGAGGCGCTAACCCGCATCGCCGCACTGCTGCCGACGCTTCGCGCCGCGCCAGAACTGCCCAGTTTCGCCCCGGCCCAGCCGCTGCTGGCCGAGCTGATCGTCGAGCGTGGCCCCGATGGCAGCCCGCAGGTTCGCCTCAACCCCGCCGCGCTGCCCTACGTCACCGTTTCGGCGCGGGTGGCGGGCGGCTCTGCCGAGCTTGCGCGCGCGCAGGCAGAGGCCGGGTTTCTGGCTGCCGCGCTGCGGGCCCGCGGTGCCACCCTGCTACGGATCGGTACCCACCTGGTGACAGAGCAGGCACGTCATTTCGCCTCCACCGGCGATCTGCCGCTGCTGCCGATGACCCGCGCCGAGGCTGCCGCCGCGCTGTCGATGCACCCCGCCACCCTCGGCCGGGCCATTTTCGGCAAGGCTCTGTCCGCCTTTGGACGCACCCTTCCGATCGAGGGTTTCTTCTCTCACGGCCTGCCGGGCCGGGACGGCGCCGTTTCCGCCCACCAGATTCAGCGCCGCATCCGCGCGCTGATTGCCGCCGAGCCGCCGGGCGCCCCCCTTGCCGATGACGTGATCTGCACACAACTCAGAAAGGAGGGCGTTGACATCGCACGCCGGACTGTCGCCAAATATCGGACATGCATGCGTATCGCTTCATCGTTCGAGCGTCGGCGCCGGAAGGTCATCACAGACCGCCCCGCAGCCAGTTCGGCCATGAACCCGCCCGGATACTAACCGCGCCGAAAGCATTCAGGAGCCAACCTGAATCGTCCGGTGCACATACCTGAAGGAGGAGTCATGCGCTATCAGATCAGTGGCAAGGGAATGGATGTGGGCGACGCCCTGCAAACCCATGTCAAATCCGAGCTGGGCGAAACATTCGAGAAATATGCCGGTCGCCCCACCGATGCGACCGTCGTGTTCTCGCGCACCGCATATGAACACATCTGCGAGGCCACGGTGCATCTGTCCACCGGGCTGACCGCCTCGGCCAGTGGCCGCGCCTCCGAAATCTATCCTGCCTTCGAAGCCTGCCGCGAGAAGATGGACAAGCAACTGCGCCGCTACAAGCGCCGGCTGAAGGACCACCACCGCGACCGGGTGGACCCGGTTGAATTCGCCGGAGCGCCCTCGTATATCCTCGCCGGAACGAACGGAGCAGATACCGAGGAGCTTGAGCCGGATTCGCTTCAGCCCATGATCATCGCCGAGATGGAGATGCAGATACCCACCCTCTCTGTCGGTGAGGCGGTGATGCAGATGGAGCTGTCGCACGCGCCGCTCCTGGTGTTCCGGAACGAAAAGAGCGGCGGCGTCAATGTCGTCCATCGCCGCGATGATGGGAATATCGGCTGGATCGATCCAGCCCACAGCAGATAGCGCCCGAGGACGGGGCGTGGAACAGTCAGGTCAGATGGAACTTTCTCAACTGCTGAAACCGAATGCCGTAAAGGCATTCGGCCACGCCACGTCGAAAAAACGCCTGTTTCAGGATCTGGGCGACATTGCCCATTCTGTCTATGGCTTGCAGACCGCCGACACCGTCGACGCGCTGCAGGAACGCGAAAGCCTTGGCCCCACCGGTGTGGGCCACGGCGTCGCGCTGCCCCATGCCCGCCTGCACGGGCTCGACCGGGTGGTGGGCGTGTTCATCCGGCTCGACAAGCCGATGGATTTCGACGCGGTGGACCGGCAGCCGGTGGATCTGGTCTTTGCGCTCTTTGCGCCCAAAAGCTCCGGCGTCGATCACCTGAAGGCGCTGGCGCTGGTGTCGCGCACCATGCGCGATGCCTCGACCTGCGCCAAACTGCGGGCGAACAGCGATCCGGCGACCCTGCATGCAGTACTGACAGAGGTGCGGGGGACGCAGGCGGCCTAGGGTCACAGGCGGCGTGAGCCGCCTGTCTTTACGGAGACCAGCCACCGAAGCCGAGGGCCACATAATCGCGCTGATAGGCCTCGCGCAGCAGTGCCTCGATCTCTTCGGTCATCACCTCGGCCAGCGCAAACGGCGCCGAGGGCGCTTCTGGCGCGGGCAGCGGCGGCGCGGGCACATCCACCGCCGCTGCAAGATGCGCCAGATCCTCCGCCAGATGGTCCTCCCGCGCGATCAGGTCTGGCACCGCAAACTGCGCGAATCCCTGCAGCACCGCCGCCTGGCTGGCCCAGGCTGCGTCGATCCGCACGCTCGTTTGCCCGGCCAGGTGGCCCTTCAGGAACCGGGCGAAGCCAGCAAAGGCCGCCCGATGCTCCTCGATGCCCATCTTCGCCACCTTGGCCACGGGGGGCAGCGGCAGCTTGTAGGTCTTGCGCAGCACCTCGCGCACTTCGGCATATTTGCCGTTCAGAATGTACTCGCAGAACGCCACATGGGCCCGCGGCACCGGATGGCGCAGCACGGTAAAGCTGCGTTGCCCCGGATGGCCGCGCAGCCACTGGCGCAGCGACTTCTGGGTGAAGCCATCCTGCAGCGGGCCTTCGTCCAGCGCGGCCAGCCAGCCCCGCACCGCCGCCACCGGCCCGGCCTTGATCGGCATGAACAGCAGCGGCGCCCGCGCCGCCGCCACGAAGCTTGGCACCGCCGGCCCCCGCCGCGGTTCGAAATTCGGGGTGCGGGTCAGATTGAAACGATCGAGCCGCGCCAGCGCCGCCTCCATCGCCCCGAAATTCGCCACCTTGCTCTCCAGCGGCTCGGGGTTCTGCTTGACCAGGCTTGTCGCCAGCCCCTGCACCCCGCCCTCGGCGCCCAGAAACCTCGCGAGGCCGTTCAGCACCGCAACGTCCTGAATATCCTCGTAATCCACATAGAAGGCCGTCTGCCCGCCCACCTGCAACGCCCGCAGCAGCTGCAGCTGAAACTCCTGCAGCCCCGCCAGATGCGCGGTGAACTCCTCTGCATCGAACAGCACCTGCGAGGTTTTCTGATGCCGCGCATCACCCAGCTTCCACTGCCCGGTCTGCCGCGCGATCTGCAGCGAGACATAGCTTTCCACCGGGTTGCGCGTGAGAATCACCTTGGCGCAGCGCGGATCGTCCAGCACCTCGTCCAGCACCCGCGGATCGTGGTCGTGAAAGAACCGGAAGCCGTTCAGCCCCGGCGCCGCCCGCATCGCCGCCAGCAGCGCGCCCGGGTCCTCGGCGCGCCTGGCCATCGTCACGCCCAGCATCGCCTCGGTCTTGGGATAGCCGATGAAATGCGGGTTGAACGCCTCGCCGTGGCAGGTCACCCCCGGCACGCCGTTCAGGCTCGCCTCCAAAAGGTTGGAACCGGTTCGCATTTCGGCAAAGATCGCGAACAGGTCGAAACGGCGGCTCATGGGGCGCTCCCGGTCATTGCACCAGATAGGGGCGCTGGCCGCGTGGGGCAGCGTTTCGCGGATCGCTGCCCACCGGGAACTCGCCCATCAACGTGGGCTGCATCCCCTGATTCTTGAGGTTCTGCAAGAACCGGCCAAAGCCGGTCAGGTCCGCCATCCGCGGCGCCTCGCTCAGCCGCCGCGTGGCACGGGGGCTGATCTCGTCGATGATGGTCTGCAAAGGCTCCATCGGGTTCTCGATGAAATCGGCCATCGTCCAGATCCGCACCCGGGCCTTCACATACATCGAGCGCAGGATCTCCAGATGCTCGGTCTCGATCCGCTGCAACCGCGCCGCCTCGGCCCGGATATCGGCGAAATTGGCGTTGGACCGGAACAGCGGCACCGCCCAGGCCCCCGAAATCACGCTGATCTGCGCATTGGGATCGGTGGCGCTGAACCAGTTGATCGCCTGGTTGTCGCGCGGACTGAACTGGAAGCACTGCCGCTCGCCCCGCGTGTTCCAGATCAGGCTGGTCAGGAAGGCCCGCGGGTTGTAGTCGCGCAGCACCGCGGACTCGGTCAGCGCGCCGTTGAACACCGTCTCGCCGCCGGCAAACTCCACCCGGCCCGGCGCAAACAGATGCCCATGCGCGCGCCCGCCGCCAACCGCCTTGGTCAGCCACAGCTCGAAATTCTCAAAGAGGTCGGAGAACCCCTGAAACACCGAATAGGGCGCACTGGTCTTGCCGTTCTCATGGTCCTGCCGCGGGAAGCGGGCCTGCATGTAAAGGCCCGCCCGCCCGCGCGTCCGCCGCTCCACCGCCTTGGAGAACAGCCGGTCGATCTTGCCCGGCTGCGGCTCGGCCCGCATCTGCCCGGCGGCGCTGCCCTCGAGGAAGGTGCGATAGAGCCGATCCGCTTTCGGCCAGATCTTCCGCGCGATGAAGCAATCGGACCGGCGCAGCAGCTGCAGGTGATCGTCATAGAAGATATGCGGCTTGCCCTGAAAATCGAACTTCGACAGCGTCAGCGACCGGCTTTCGACGTTGATCGAGTAGGACCGCGTCAACGTCTGGAAATAACTCTCATCCGGGATCCAAACCCGCCGGAAATAGCGGTCATGCAGCGCGCGGTCCGGGTCCTGCAGGATGCAGGACAGCGTCTGCCGGGTCAGGCACCACCATTGGCTGCCCAGATGCGGCACAAGACCCTTCGGCACCCGCCGCCGGTATTTCACCCGCCGCTGCAGATCGACATACTTGTCGAACAGCACCCGCTGCGTCTTCCACGAAAACGGAAAGCGCAGGGTGAAGCGCTCGGTGTTCAGCCCGCCCACCGTCCAGCCGACATCCGCCGTGGTCACGCTCTCGATGAAATCGGTCTTCGGCCGCGCGTCGAGATAGTCCACCAGTTCCTGCACCGGCCGCAGCGGCAGGCAGGAACCGGAGGCAAGGTACACATGCCGCACATCCGCATGACGCTCCAGCATTTGCTCCGATGCCGCCTGCGTCGCCGCCACCAGCGACCAGGTGCCCCATTCGCATTTGTAGCGGCGCGAGAAGCTGACGGTCTCGATATCGGCCAGCATCCGGCGGAAGGCGCCAAAGTCATGCGGCGACACCCGCGCATCGACATGGATCACCACCGGGCAGCCGCCCGCGGCCCAGAACCGCGCAACCTGCGCGGCACGGTCCAGCGCGGTATGGCAGAGCATGACAAAGCCAACAGTCACCGCCCACCTCTCATGCCCAGTTGCCCTTCGACATCAGCCCCAGAATCTCCAGTTGCCGCCAATTGATGTATTTCTCGCTCCATTTGCACCACAGGTCCGGGCTTTCCTTCATCCCATCCGCATAGGCGCGATATTCGCGGCTACCGGCATAGTGCTCGCCGCGCGTCAGTTCCTCTTCGACCTTGGCGGGCAAGGTGGACAGGAATTTGGCATGAAGCAGGCAGCCAGAGGCCTTTTCCCCGCCCCATTCGTCATAGGTCAGGTTCAGCCCCCGCGGCAGCAGGTTGTGGGTGGAACTGACATAGCAATAGGACCGGTGCCACTTCACCAGCGGGATCTTGTTCAGCGTCGGCGCGTGCGGCGCATCGCCTGCGAACATCGTCCGCGCCCGCGGCCCGCCCTGAATCCAAAGGTTCCCGTAGACCCTGTTGCGCGAGATCATGTAGTTGCCGCTGTCGAACCAGCAGGCAATCTCCATCGGGTTCTGCCCCTCGCGATAGGGCTGCGCGTCCAGCGGGCCCTTGGGATACATGTCCAGCAGCATCGCTGGGAAGGACCGGATCGACATCGTATCAAGCCAGTCGGTCAGCGCGCTCAGCGGCCTTGTATCGCAGAATGGGTAGACGAAGAATTCGTCGGGATCGACCACCAGCGTCCAATGCCCGTGGCCGTGGCGCATCTGCAGCCAGTTCAGCCAATCGACGCCAAAGCGCGCCCGCCGGTAGCTGTGCGTCGTGGTCCAGACCGAACAGTCCTTCTGCTCGGCCAGATACTCGCGGCTGCCATCGTCCGAGCCATTGTCCACGAAGAAGAAATGATTGACGCCCAAGTCCCGGTAGTAGCGCAGGAAATACGGCATCCGGATCCGCTCATTCCGCAGCGTCGAGAACAGCAGGATATCGGTGGCGCGGATCTTCTTGCTGCGGTCGGCGACGGGCTTCAACTCGCGGCGCCGCCGGAAGGCACGCCAAAGCCTGCGCTTGCGTTCCAATCGCAGCCGGTATGTCGCCCAAGCCCCCAACACGTCCCTTTCGCGGGAAAGTCGTCCGACAGCGTATCCCCCGGGGCTAGCACGTCTTGCTTAAGACGCTCTGAAAGTGCCCTGCCCACGTCTTTCGTGCGACCTGCGGCACACACCTCCGCATCGCACCAAGGACTGCCGCGTCCGTTCCCAACTTTTCTTGTATCCTCGCCGCCCAAGAATACAGATCACCCTGCGTTACGTAAACCGGGTAATCGCCCACAAACTCAAGATAAACTGGCAAAGGTGCAGCAATCACCGCGGTTCCCATCGCCGCCGCCTCGGCCACCGGCAATCCGTAGCCCTCGGCAAGGCTTGGCACCAGCAGCGCCCGCGCCCCCGCCATCAGCGCCGCAACCGCGCGATCGGACAGGCCCGGCAGATCAAAGATGGTGCGCCCCAGATGCGCAGAGCCATCCAGCCGGGCGAACAGATCCTCGTTCCGCCAGCCGCGCCGGCCGACCAGAAATAGCCGCGGCACCTCGGCCTGGGGCATTTCGGCGTGGAATTTCTCCCACACGTCGAGCAGCAGCGCGTGGTTCTTGCGCGGCTCCAAAGTGCCGAGCGCAAGGAAATACGGGCGGTCCAGCGGCAGGTTCAAGGGCAGCGCCGCAGGGTCCGGCGCCACCGCCTCCGTTCCCAGATGCGCAACAATGCTCTCGGGAAGCGGGCCATGGCGGCGAGCGTGGCGAGCGAGATCGCCCCGCGTCGCCGCCGAATTGCAGATCACCAGATCGGCATGGCGCACCACCGCCTCGACCAGCGCGCCCATTTCTTCCACCGCATGCGGGCGCGAGAACTGCGGGAGATCCAGCGGAATGACGTCATGCACCAGCACTGCGACCTGCATCCCGGGCACGCTGCGCACTGCCCCCAGCAGCTCCGCCCCCGCGTTCACATGGCCCGTGTTGAAATACCATCCGCCCCCCGGCAGATGCCGCGCCAGCAGCGCCGCCACCCCGTCGGGCATCGCCCCGCCGAGCGCCACCCGCCGCAGCCGCCGCGCCGCCAGCGCAGGCACCCCGCGCCGCGCGACGATCCGCTCGACCAGCCCGCGCGGCGCAAGGCCGGTCCCCAGCCAACCCTCCAGCACCACCCCCGCGGCCCGCGGCAACAGCCACTGCCGCCGCCCTTGCTTCATCAGCAGGAACAGCGGCTCTGGCCGATCCAGAAATTCCCGAAGATAGGCGCGCTCCACCCGGTCGATGCCTGTCAGCACCGGGCGGCCGACGCGCAGGACCAGCCGGGTCACGTCCAGCACCCTGCCCGGCGCCGGCGCCATCAGGGCCTACCGGTCATAATGCCCGGACTGATGCCATTTCCACGCATCGCCGATCATCTGCGCCAGCGTGGACCGCGCGGGCTGCCAGCCAAGCTCGGCCATCGCCCGCTCGCTGCCCGACACCAGCTTCACCGCATCGCCCGCGCGGCGATCCCCCAGCACGATGGGCACCTCGCGGTTGGTCACGGCGCGGGAATGGTCGATCACCTCGCGCACCGAAAAGCCGCGCCCGGTGCCCAGGCAGAACACACGGCTGCCCTTGCCCGCCTCCAGCCATTTCAGCCCCAGCACATGCGCGTCCACCAGATCCATCACATGCACATAGTCGCGGATGCAGGTCCCGTCGGGCGTGGGGTAATCGGTGCCGAACACCGTCAGCGCCGCCCGCTTGCCCTCGATTGCGTCCAGCATCAGCGGGATCAGATGCGTCTCGGGCTGGTGGAATTCGCCCACCTCCGTCTCCGGATCGGCGCCCGCCACGTTGAAGTAGCGGAAGATCACCGACCGCAGCCCATGCGCCGCGCCGAAATCCTTCAGCATGTCCTCGATGGCGCGCTTGCTTGCGCCATAGCTGTTCAGCGGGGTCTGCGGGGTGTCTTCGTCCAGCATAACCCCGTCATGGTCGCCATAGGTGGCGCAGGTCGAGGAGAATACGAAATCGAGGCACCCGGCCGCCACCGCGGCCTCGATCAGGGTCAGCGAGGCCCCGACATTGCCGCGCCAGTATTTGCCCGGCTCCTTCATCGCCTCGCCCACCTGGCTCAGCGCGGCGAAATGCATCACCGCGACGGGCTGCCATTTGGCAAAAACCTCATCCAGCCGCGCCCGGTCGGCAAGCTCGCCCCGCTCGAACGGGCCGAACTTCACCGCCTGCTCCCAACCCGTCACCAGACTGTCGAAGGTGACGGGCACATAGCCCGCCGCCTTCAGCGCCTTGCACGCGTGCGAGCCGATGTAGCCCGCACCGCCTGTCACCAGCACATGCTTCGTCATGCCTTACTCAGCCGCCTGACGCATCGCCACGATCTCGCCAAGGTATTGCGAGAACTCCTCGTTCAGGTCATCGCGCGCCAGCCCGAAGGCCACCGTCGCCTGCAGGAACCCGGCCTTCGATCCGCAATCGAAGCGCTGGCCGCGGAAGCGGAAACCATAGACGTCATTGCTGTTGACGATTTCCTGCGCGATGGCATCGGTCAGCTGGATCTCGCCGCCGGCACCAACCTTGCGGGCGTGCAGGTTGTCCATCACGCGGGGCGTTAGGATGTAACGCCCGATGACCGCAAGGTTTGAAGGCGCCACATCGGCCTTCGGCTTCTCGACCATGCCCTTGGCTCGCACGATGGCGCCCATGTCTTCTGCAACATCCAGCACGCCGTAGGACGACACCTTGTCCATCGGCACTTCCATCGTCGCGACCATGTTGCCGCCGGTTTCGGCATAGGCTTCCATCATCTGCTGCAAGCAGGGCTTTTCCGCCGCGATCACGTCATCGGGCAGCAGCACGGCAAACGGCTCGTCGCCCAGCAGACGGCGCGCGCACCAGACGGCATGGCCAAGGCCAAGCGCCTTTTGCTGGCGCACATAGGCAATGGCGCCCGAATCCATGTCGGTGGATTTCAGGATCTCCAGAAGCTCGGTCTTGCCCTTGGCCCGCAGGTCGGCCTCGATGATCGGAGCAACGTCGAAATAATCCTCCAGCGCGGATTTCCCGCGCGAGGTCACAAAAATGAACTCTTCAATTCCTGCCGCCCGTGCTTCGTCGATCGCATACTGGATCAACGGGCGGTCAACGAGCGTCATGATTTCTTTTGGCACGGATTTGGTTGCGGGCAGGAACCGAGTTCCAAGCCCGGCCACCGGGAAAATGGCTTTCGTCACTTCGCGCTTCATATCGCCTACCTTGTGTTCCGGTCCGGCATTGTCGCGTGGCCGAACGTCGCGTCAGAATTAATGCGCCCAGTGCTGCGCCTGCACAAGCCTCACACGCACACTACACTGCATACGCAGCATTTCCGTGTGGAATGTGGCACGCCCAGCGAAAGAATGCCGAAATCGCTAAGAAGTTTCCGGCACAGTCGGCCGATTTTTGCTCAGCCGTCGCATCTCTTGCGCGATTCTATCAGGGAATAGGCAAAAGCGCACCCTTGGTTCCTCGCGGACTGCGCGGCCGAACAGCCCGCCCGCCTGCTCCCAGAACCCGCGCGAGTCGTAGTGCTGCCAGTGATAGCGCGACGTCGGGTCCAGCAAGATCAGCGTCACGATCTCGCCCCGCTCCGCGCAACTCGCTGCTTCGGCACGCAAACGCGCCGCCTGCCACCCTCGCCCCGCCAGCACCCGCCCCGGTCGCGGGCCAGCGGGAAACGTCAGGAATGCCGGACCCTCTGGCAAAGGCGGTATCGGCGCCAGCGCTTCTGCCAGCCCCTGGGCGAACCCAGCGTCCAAGGTCCGCGCCAGTCGCCCCACATCCCGCGGCTCCACCGCCCCTGCAACCATCAGGCGAATCAGCTTGGCCCGCTCGGCACGCTGCAACCCGTCGCGCATTGCCGCGATCTCGGCGTCGCTCGCCCCGTGTCGGCGCAGGGTGATCGCCGTGCTGGCGCCGATTTCGTGCAAGCTGCGCGGCACCCGCCGCGCGCTGCGCTGGCGGCTGCCTGCCTTGAAGTGATGCACCTGCGCATCCGGCACCACAGCCACCAGCGCGCCCAGTGCCGCCAGCCGCAGGTTCAATTCGGTCTCATCCAGATAATAGCGCAGCCCCGGGTCGAACCCGCCCAGCCGGCACAGCAGATCCCGCCGATAGGCGCAGTTGGTGCCCTTGATCTCCACCGCCACGCCCGGCACCGCGCGATGCAGGCTGACCGTATCCCCCGGCACCACCATCGGCGCGGGCCGCGTCAGCCGGTCCACCGTGCCCGCCTGCCACTGAAAGGAAATCCCGTTGCGGCTGCGCACCCAGCCGCCCGCCGCGCTCACCTCGGGGTCCGCAAACGGCGCCGTCAGCCGCCGCAGCCAGGTCGGTTCCGGCACAGCGTCATCATCCAGGAACGCCACCACCTCGCCTGCCGCCACCGCAATCCCGGCATTGCGCGCGGCCGAGATGTTGGGCTCGTCGAACGCCACCAGCTTCAGCGGCAAGTCCAGCGCCCGCACCGCCGCCGCCGCGGCCGGGTCCGCCACCACGACCAGCTCGAACTCGGTATGATCCAGCTGCCGCACCGCCGTCAGGCAGCGCAACAAGGTCGCTGTCCGATGCCGCGAGACGATGACCAGACTGGTCCGAATCGCGGCACCCGGCATCAGGCCATGCCCATCCCGGCCATCATCGCCTCCAGCCGCGGCACGTCCTCGGGGTTGTTCAGCTCCCAGAACTGCCGCCCCCGGGCCTCGACCTCGACGCACAGCACATTGCGCCCGTTCTCCAGGAACCGCAGCTGCTCCAGCCCCTCCAGCGCCTCCAGCGGGCCGATCTGCCAGCCCGGATAGGCCGCCAGCGCCGCCGGGCGATAGGCATAGACGCCGACATGGTGAAACACCGGCGTCATCTCATCGGGCGCATAGTCCCGCCCGCAATAGGGGATCACTTCCTTGGAGAAGTAGAGCCCGCGCGCCCCGGCCCCGAACACCGCCGTGGTGCCGCCAACGCGCCCGTTGCGGCGATCCTCCAGCAGGCTGTCCCGCATCGCGCCCTCGCAGCGCAGCACTGGCGTCGCGATCTCGGCCCCCGGATCGGCGCGCAGGCCCGCCACCAGGTCCTCGACGAACCAGGCCGGCGTCAGCGGCGCATCGCCTTGCAGGTTCACCACGATGTCGAAGCCGCCACCCAGAACCTCATGCGCCTCGGCACAGCGCTCGGTCCCGTTGCGGCAGTCCCCCGAGGTCATCACCACCTCGGCCCCGAACCCCTCGGCATGTTCGCGGATACGGCCATCATCGGTCGCCACCACCACCCGGGTAGCGCCCCGCACCGCCATCGCCGCGTCCCAGCTGCGGCGGATCAGCGTGCGCGCCACCCCGTCCGCCCCGGTCAGCGCCACCAGCGGCTTGCCGGGATACCGGGTCGAGGCATAGCGCGCCGGCACGACGATCAGAACACCGGTTTCAGTGGGCATTCACTTCACCAGCAGCACGCCGGGCGCGTAGGCGATGAAGAATGGATTGCCGAACCCCGGCTTGCCATAGGTCAGCGGCGCATGGCTGTCGAAGTCGATCACCTCGCCGCCGGCACCGCGCAGCACCGCGTCACCAGCCGCCGTATCCCATTCCATCGTGCGCCCCAGCCGCGGGTACAGATCCGCCTCGCCCGTCGCCACCAGACAGAACTTCAGGCTCGACCCGGCCGAGGTCATGTCGCGCACAGCATACTGGCCGATGTAATCATCCGTCGCCTGATCGCGGTGCGATTTCGACGCCACCACCATGAGGCCCCGGTTGTCGGGGGTCGACACCATGATCGGCGCCTGCTCGCCAACAGCGGACTTGTCGAAGGCCCCGTGCTCTTCCACCGCGCGGCCATCGGGCAGCGTATAGAACAGCCGCCCCTTGGCGGGCGCATAGACCACCCCGCGCACCGGCACGCCGTTTTCCACATAGGCGATGTTCACGGTGAAATCGCCGCGGCGCTGCACGAATTCCTTGGTGCCATCCAGCGGATCGACGATCAGGAAGGTGCTCACCTCCTGCCCGTGGCTCGCCGCCTGCTCTTCCGTCACCAGCGCCACGCCCGGGAAGGCCGCGCGCAGCCCGGCCGAGATCAGCGCATCCGCCGCCTCATCGGCCTCGGTCACCGGGCTGGCATCGGATTTGGTCTTCACCTCGAAATCGGGCGAATTGTAGATCTCCATGATCCGGTCGCCGGCCTCAAGCGCCAGACGCCGCATCACCGCGGTCAGGTCCGTGAAATTCACCCTTGTCTCCTTGCCGTCGCAGGCATGGCCCGGCAGCAGCGCCGAATTCATGCTTTGTTGATAAAATCCTGCGCTCCACTTATGATCGCCAGCTAAAGGAACGGCAAGGTTTCTTGGGCCGGATCCTTCGGGGCGCGGCGCAGGACGCGGGCCATTACGCCGCCGCCGCGGAATTCTTCGGCAGATCGGAATCGTTCAGCAGATGTTTCAACGTGAGACGCGCAAGACCCCGCTCATGGTGGCGGTCACGATGTCGGACCTGATCTTCCATTCCACCGTGCGCAGCGTGCGGCAGGGCCACGGCAACGCGGTCTATGGTCTGCTGATCAACGTGTTCCAGACCGCCTCGATGCTGCTGGTCTTCTATTTCGTGATGACGCTGATCGGGATGCGCGGCGCCGCGATCCGGGGTGACTACTTCCTCTACATGATGACGGGCATCTCGGTGTTCATGGCGCACACCAAGACGATGGGGGCGGTATCCGGCGCAGGCACGGCCACCTCGCAGATGCAGCAGCATGGCCCGATGACCACGGCCGTCTCCATCGCCTCGGCCGCCATCGGCGCCCTCTATCTGCAGGTGCTGACGATGGGGGTGCTGCTCTATGGCTATCACGTGCTGTACAAGCCGATCACCATCTATCAGCCGGTTCCGGCCCTCGGGATGGTGATGATGGCCTGGCTTTACGGCGTCGCCCTCGGCCTTGTGCTGCTGGGGATGCGCCCCTGGGCACCGCGCTTCGTGCAGATCCTGCAGTCGATCTATACCCGCGCCAGCATGGTTGCCTCGGGCAAGATGTTCGTCGCCAACACCCTGTCCTATTCCATGCTGCAGTTTTTCGACTGGAACCCCCTGTTCCACATCATCGACCAGGTGCGCGGCTTCGTCTTCATCAACTACAATCCGCACCACACCTCGTGGAGCTATCCGATCTACGTGATGCTGGCGGTGGCCATAGTCGGGATGATGGGCGAATTCTACACCCGCCGCCGTGTCTCGGCCAGCTGGTCGGCGCGCTAGGCGGAAAGGTTGAGAAGAAGCGCAATCAGAACTGGTGACCCCGGATGGATTCGAACCATCGACCTGCCGCTTAGGAGGCGGCCGCTCTATCCCCTGAGCTACGGGGCCCACGGGGCTCTACATGCTGGCAAATGGCCTGCGTTGCAAGTCGCGCGGCGGGATCAGGGCTTGGGAAATGCCGGCAAGGGTCGGGCAAGATCCGGCAAAAGAAGGCGGGGGAGCAGATTTTTGGCCCACCGCTCCCCCTCCAGGTCCATCGCGCCCTTCGGATGGAAGGCTTGCCGGGCGCGCGGGGTCTTGTCAGCCAAGGCTGTTAGCGGTCACATAGCCATCGCGGCCTCGCTTGCACAAGGAAATCCTTTGGCGATAAGCAAGGACAGTGACCTCGCTGCAACAAGGATGCGCCCGTGAGCCGACAGCCTGACCCCGATACCCGCCGGCCGCTTCCGCGCAATCCGGCCCTGCGGCCGCTGACCCTGCGCGACGTGTCCGAGGCCTCGGGCGTGTCGGAGATGACGGTCAGCCGGGTGCTGCGCAACCGCGGCGACGTGTCGGGCGCCACGCGCGACAAGGTTCTGGTCGCCGCCAAGATGCTGGGCTACGTGCCCAACAAGATCGCCGGCGCCTTGGCCAGCCAGCGGGTGAACCTGGTGGCGGTGGTGGTGCCCTCGCTCGGCAATCTCGTCTTCCCCGAGGTGCTCGGCGGCATTTCGGAAACGCTGGAAGATACCGGTCTGCAACCGGTCTTCGGCGTCACCAACTACTCGCCGGAACGCGAGGAATCGGTTCTGTATGAGATGCTGTCCTGGCGCCCCTCGGGGGTGATCGTCGCGGGGCTGGAGCATTCGGATGCCTCGCGCGCCATGCTGCGCAATGCCGGCATCCCGATTGTCGAGATCATGGATGTCGATGGCGATCCCATCGATTCGGTCGTCGGCATCTCGCATGTGCGGGCGGGGCGCGAGATGGCGCGGGCGATCATCTCGGCGGGCTATCGCCGCATCGGCTTTCTGGGCACCAAGATGCCCGAGGATTACCGCGCCCGCAAACGCATGCAGGGCTTCGAGGCGGAACTGGCCGAGGCTGGCGTGGGCATTGAGGACCGCGAGTTCTACTCCGGCGGCTCGGCCCTCGCCAAGGGGCGCGAGATGACGGCGGCGATGCTGGCGCGCAGCCCGAACCTCGATTTCCTCTATTACTCCAATGACATGATCGGCGCGGGCGGGTTGCTGTGGTGTCTGGAAAAAGGCATCGACGTGCCGGGCAAGCTCGGCCTCGCCGGCTTCAACGGGGTGGACCTGCTGGACGGCCTGCCGCGCAAGCTGGCCACGATGGATGCCTGCCGGCGTGAGATCGGCCAGCGCGCGGCCGAGATCGTGGCGGGCCAAAGCGGCAGCGGGCTTGTCGGCGGCGAGCGGGTGGAACTGACCCCGCGCCTGCAACCGGGCGACACGATCCGCAAGGTGCAAGGCGCCTAGATGGACAACCGGCGCCCCGTCGTGTTTAACGGCGCGGCAATGACAACTGGCCAGATCCGGGCGGACGCGATGACAGAAGTATCCATCGTGATCCCGATGAAGAACGAGGTCGGGAACGTCGCCGCCTTGGTGACGGACATCGCCGCCGCCTGCGCGGCCGGTCCCAGCTTCGAGATCATCGTGGTCGATGACGGGTCCACCGATGGCACCGGCGAGGCTGTGGCCCGCCTTGCCGCCACCCTGCCGAACCTGCGCCTGCTGCGGCATCCGGTGTCGGGCGGCCAGTCCGCCGCGGTGCATTCGGGCGTGCTGGCGGCCCGCGGCGCGATCTGCTGTACGCTGGACGGTGACGGCCAGAACCCGCCCTCGGAACTGCCCGGCCTGATGGCGCCACTGCTGGCCGATGGCACCGGCCGGCTGGGGCTGGTGGCGGGCCAGCGGGTGGCGCGGCAGGATACCTGGTCGAAGAAGCTCGCCTCGCGCGCTGCCAACCGCCTGCGCGCCGCGATGCTGAAGGACGGCACCCGCGACACCGGCTGCGGGCTCAAGGCCTTCCGGCGCGAGGCGTTTCTGGCCCTTCCCTACTTCAACCACATGCACCGCTACCTGCCTGCGCTGTTCCGCCGCGACGGCTGGGACATCGCCCATGTCGATGTCAGCCACCGCAACCGGCAGGCCGGCAACTCCAACTACTCCAACCTGCAACGCGCGCTGGTCGGCGCCGATGACCTGATCGGCGTCGCCTGGCTGATCCGCCGCCGCAAGACCGCGCGGCCCGCCGAGGTGACTTTGCCCAGGGGCGGCGCATGACCGAAGCCGTCTTCACCTTCCTGCATGTCCACAGCTGGACGGAATTCTGGTGGGTCATGATCGGCCTGCTTGGCCAGCTGATGTTCACCGGCCGCTTTCTGGTGCAGTGGCTCGCCTCCGAACGCGCCCGCCGCTCGGTGATTCCGGTCGCCTTCTGGTGGTTCTCCATCGGCGGCGGGCTGATCCTGCTGGCCTACGCCATCTACCGCAAGGACCCGGTCTTCATCCTCGGCCAGTCGCTGGGGGTCTTCATCTACATCCGCAACCTGTGGCTGATCCGGGCCGAGCGCCGTGCGGTCTGACACGCGCGGCGTCTGGCTTGGCCCGGCGCTGGTTGCCCTCACCGCAATCACCGCCCTGCGCATCGCCGCCCTCGCCCTCACCCCGATGGATCTCTTCGTGGATGAGGCGCAATACTGGCTCTGGGGGCAAGAGCTTGCCTTCGGCTACTATTCCAAGCCGCCGCTGATCGCCTGGCTGATCCGCGCCGTCACCGATCTCGCCGGCTCCGACTCGACGTTCTGGGTGCGCCTCCCCGGCCCCCTCCTCCACATGGCAACCGCTCTGCTCCTCGGTGCCATCGCCGCCCGCCTCTGGTCGCCCCGCGCCGCGCTGTTCACGGCGCTGGCCTATGCCACCCTGCCGATGGTCGCCGTTGCCTCGCTGCTGATCTCGACCGACAGCGTGATGTTCCCCTTCCTTGCCGCCGCCCTGCTGCTGTGGCTGCAAACGGCCGAACGCCCCCGCGCCACCACCGCAATCGCCGCAGGCCTCTGCCTCGGCCTCGCCCTCCTCGCCAAATACGCCGCCATCTACTTCCTGATCGGCGCCGCCCTCGCCCCGCTGCTCTCCCCTGCGGCCCGAGTGAAACTTTCCCTCGCCCTGTTGGCTTTCCTCGCCTTCGCCGCCACCATCGCGCCGAACATGCTGTGGAACATGGCCAACGGTTTCTCCACCCTCGAACACACGCTCGACAATGCCGACTGGGTCCGCGACCCCGCCGCGCGGATCAAGCTGTCGCTGGCCGGCCCCGCCGCCTTCCTCGCCGCGCAATTCGCCGTCTTCGGCCCGGTGCTGTTCGGCGGCCTGTGCGCGCTCACCGTCTCCACCCTGCGCCGCCGCACCGGCGCGCCGGTGCCCTTGCTGCTGGCCTTCACCCTGCCCGCGCTCGCCGTCGTCACCGTGCAGGCCTTCCTGTCCGACGCCTACGCCAACTGGGCCGCCTCCGCCTACCTCGCCGGCACCGTCGCCGTGGTCCCCTGGCTGCTGGCCCACGCCCGCGCCTGGCTGGGCATCTCCTTTGCGATCAACGGCGCGCTCTGCCTCGCCCTGCCGCTCGCCGCGATCTTCGCCGACCGGCTGAGCCTCGGCGACCCCGATGACCTGCTCCTCGCCCGCCAGATCGGCCAGGCCGACCTCTCGCGCCAGATCATCGCCGAAGCCGAATTTAACGGCCTGCAAACCATCGTCGCCCGCAACCGCGACGTCCTCGCCGACCTGTTCTACACCGGCCGCGACGCGCGACTCACCTACCGCGCCGAACCGCAGCCCGGCCGCCCCCCGCATCACTACGCACTGAAATTCCCGCTGGAACCGGGCTTGCAAGGCGACGTGCTGCTGGTCAGCATGGACGGCGCGCCCGCCTGCACGCCCGCCACGCAGCTACAGTCCATCACCCCCGCCCGCGGGACATGGCAAGGCAAGACCATCACCCTGTGGCGCGTGCCGGCCTCCTGCTGGGGCTAGGGCTCCACTCCGCCCAGTTCACACACCATCTTCCACTCGTCCTCCGTCACCGGCTGCACGGACAGCCGCATCGACGTGACCAGTGCCATATCCTTCAACCGCGGGTCCGCCTTCACCTCGGCCAGCGTCACCGGCCGCTTGAAGGGCCGCAGCGCCCGGATATCGACGCAATCCCACCGCGCATCATCCGTCGTGCTGTCCGGGTGGCTCTCGGCACAGACCTCGACGATCCCGACAATCTCTTTCCCGATGTTCGAATGGTAGAAGAAGCCCAGATCGCCGATCTTCATGGCGCGCATGTGGTTGCGGGCCTGATAGTTCCGCACCCCGCCCCATTCCTCGCCCACGTCACCCTTGGCGACCTGCGCGTCCCAGCCCCAGACATCGGGCTCCGACTTGAACAACCAATAGCCCATCAGCCGATCACCCGCTTCCACTCGGTCACGCTCACGCTCTCGAAGAGGCCCGCATTCGCATAGGGATCGCCCGCCGCCCAGGCCTGCGCCGCCGCAAGGTCCGGCTGCTCCACCACCACCAGCGACCCGCACATCTCGCCGCCCTCAAGGAACGGCCCGGCCAGCACCACCGGCGTGGACTTCAGGTAAGCCACATGGCGCTCGCGCGTCTCCAGCCGGGTTTGCAGATGGCCGGGCTTGTCGCGGCAGATCACGGCATAAAGCATCAGGTCATTCCTTCTTCAGGGGACGGGACAGCAGGGCCTCGGCGGCCTCTGCCACGGTAATCTTATGCTGGCACAGCGCCGTGACCATATCGGCCAGCGGCATCTCCACCCCGCGCTGCGCCGCCAGCTTCGACACGGCGGCGGCGGTCGCAACCCCCTCCACGGTCACGGAAGGGTCGAACCCCTCGCCCCGCCCCAGCGCCTGCCCGAACCGAAAGTTGCGGGACTGGCCCGAGGTGCAGGTCAGCACCAGATCGCCCAGCCCCGACAGCCCCGCCAGAGTCTCCGCCCGCGCGCCAAGGTCCAGCGCCAGCCGGCTCATCTCGGCAAAACCCCGCGTCACCAGCGCCGCCCGGGCCGATTCGCCAAGCCCCGCGCCGATCACCACGCCCGCGGCAATGGCGATCACGTTCTTCAGCGCCCCGCCAAGCTCCGCCCCCAGCGGGTCGGCCGACAGGTAGATCCGCAAAGTCGGCGCCGACAGCTCCCCCTGCAGCCGCGCCCCCAGCGCCGCATCGGCACAAGCCAGCGTCAGCGCCGTCGGCAGCCCCCGCGCAATATCGGCGGCAAAGCTTGGCCCGGTCAGAATCGCCGGTGCCAGCCCGGGACAGACCCGCGCGATCAACCCGGTCGGGCCCTCCAGCGTGCCAAGGTCGATGCCCTTGGAACAGGCGACCAGCGCTTTCCCCTGCAACGCCGCGCAATGCGCGCCCAGCGCTCCCGCCATCTGCTGCATCGGCATCGCCAGCAGCACCGTCTGCGCGCCCGCGAAATCCTCCAGCCGGGCGGAAACCGTCACCCCCTCCGGCAACTCCACCCCCGGCAAGCGCCGCTCATTGCGCCCGCTCGCCGCCATCTCGGCCACATGCCCGAAGTCCCGCGCCCAGAGCCCCACGCTCTGCCCGCCCCGCGCCAGCGCCACCGCCAGCGCCGTGCCGAACGCGCCTGCGCCCATCACCGCGATCATGCCTTGGCCCCCCGCTTGCCCGCGCCCAGCATCGGCGCCGCGTGCTGGTCCAGCGGCCAGCGCGGCCGCGCCGCCAGATCCATCCCGTCGCGCGCACCGATGCGGAACCGCTCGATCCCCGCCCAGGCGATCATCGCGGCGTTGTCGGTACACAGCTTCAGTGGCGGCGCCAGGAACCGCGCGCCCGCCTCGTCGCACACCCGCTCCAGCGCCGCGCGGATCACCGAATTGGCCGCAACACCGCCCGCGACGGCCAGCACGGGGGCGTATTCCTGACTGGTTTGGTTTGCATATGTCGTATGCATGGGTTCTGCATGGGTTCCATACAGCTCGCCCAGCACCCTCAGCGCCCGCCGCGACTTCTCGGCCAGCACATCCGAAACCGCCGCCTGAAACCCGGCGCAAAGGTCGGCCCGGTCCTGCCGCGTCAGCCCGCCCTTGTCCGCCATCGCCGCATCCCGAGCCCGCAAAAGCGCGGTTTTCAGCCCCGAAAAGCTCATGTCGCATCCCGCCCGGTCCAGCAAAGGCCGCGGAAAGGGAATGCGCTTGGCGTCCCCATTCCGCGCCTCCGCCTCCACCGAAGGCCCGCCCGGCTGCGGCAGCCCCAGCAATTTCGCAGTCTTGTCAAAGGCTTCGCCCGGTGCGTCGTCAATAGTCCCGCCCAGCCGGGTAAACTCCTCCGGCCCCCGCACGATCAGGAACTGGCAATGCCCGCCCGACACCAGCAGCATCAGATACGGGAACGCCAGACCATCTGTCAGCCTCGGCGTCAGCGCATGCCCCGCCAGATGGTTCACCCCCACCAGCGGCAACCCCGCCCCCGCCGCCAGCCCCTT
>Ga0209347_1002451_pt1 | contig 24585 bp, 23 predicted proteins | sample AutmiccommuBRH23_FD_187382 | JGI IMG/M metagenome (GOLD analysis project Ga0209347, IMG submission 187382) | Deep subsurface microbial communities from Mt. Terri, Switzerland - Autotrophic microbial communities BRH/23 (SPAdes) (version 2) | ecosystem: Environmental > Aquatic > Deep subsurface >...
TCTGTCTTCAGAGAAGACAGGGACAGGGAATACATGACAGGTCTGTTATATCTTATAAGCAAAACTGGCTGTAAGATATTTGGTTACGTCATAATGGGCAACCACTACCACCTGGTGCTAAAGACAGGAAAAGAATTGCTTCAGAAGGTGATGCATCGCCTTAATTTGAGATACAGCAAATACTATAACAAAGAACACGACCGCACAGGTCATGTATTTCAAGGGCGGTATAAAGCCATACCTGTCAGAGAAGAGAAATATATTCTGGCATTACTTCGGTATGTACATCAGAATCCAGTGAAAGCCGGGGCATGTAAAAGGGTGGAAGAGTATGGGTGGAGCAGTGACAGCTATTATAGAAAAGGAAAAAACGGGTGGGTGGAAACAAGTCTGGTATTGGAGATGTTGTCAAAAAAACAGGGAATTGCTCTTAAAAAGTATGCTCAGTTTATGTCTATAGAGGAAAAAGAGAATTTTGAAGGTGTAACAGTAATAGGGGCGGGAGTCCCAACAACTGCAGCAGGAGGAAGAGAAAAAGAAAACGCAGAAAAAGAAAAAAGAAAAAGCGTAGATGAAGTTCTACGGGCAACCGGAGTTAGTGAAGAAGAATTTAATTTGATAAAAGCTGGATCGAGGAGAAGGGATTTAACAGAATATAAATTGAGATACGCAAGGGAAGCCATAACGCTAAATTATACGCTGAAAGAGATAGGGGTAAACATAAATACATCGGATATCGCTGTATTTCAAATGTTAAGAAGGCATATCTGAATAAGTTAATAAATTAAGTACCCGGTACCGACCAATATTATGGTAAAATAAATGTATTTAATAAAAGTCAGTGGTGATGGGGTTGTATCGTTTCAAGAGGATTGAACACGATGTTATGCAGAATATTCCTTTACTTGTTGAAAGACTGAGAATTGACGGGGATATAATAAATCTTTATCTTTTTGGCTCATACGCGGAAGGTAAACAGACTCCTGTCAGCGATATTGATTTGGCGGTTCTTCTGGACCGGGACTTTCCACTGAGCGGTTATTTTAATAAGAAATTAGAACTGCTTTCTCTGATAACATCATTACTTAAAACAGATGAAGTGGATCTGGTAATTCTAAATCAGGCCCCACCGGTCCTTTCCTACCGAATACTGGGTAAAGGGCGACTCCTTTTCGAAAAAGAAGCTGGGAAAGGCCAGCGGGTTAGCTTTCAGGTGCGTACTTACGATCTTTATTTTGACTTCATGCCCGTTGAGAAGATATTGCGCGAAGGGCTGATAAGGCGAATCAAGGAGGATCGATTTGGTGGTTGAAAAACAAACGATTGAGAGGCGCCTTTTTAAGTTGGAGCAATCCTTGCGCAAGCTGAAGGAATTGTCAAAGGTCAGTTGGGACGAGTATGTAAAGGATGAAGGCCTACAAGACCGCGCAGAAAGAAATTTACAAATAGCCGCGCAGCTTTGTATTGATATCGGCAGCCATGTTATTGCTGACCGGGGGTACCGCCCTCCGTACGGATATGGAGATATTTTTGCTGTTTTAATGGAAGAAGGCTTACTGCCCGAGGCCCTGGCCAACACCATGAAACAGATAGCAGGGTTCCGAAACGTTCTGGTCCATGACTATCTGGATATAGACCCAAAAATCGTTTATGACAGCTTAAAAAAGATCGATGACTTTAAAATGTTCGCCAAGCATGTCTTAGCCTGGCTATAATAGACAGAAGGTAAACCTTTTATCACAATTGGAGCCGACCTACGATAAGTTAAGGTGCCCATCTTGGGGCAATGGGACTGATTATGCGCCGGTGGATGCTCCAGTGGGGGATTTTTTGTAATCCAGGTATTTTTTAATTGACAAAAATATTGCTCCCACTGCCAGGACCATCAGGCAAAGGTCTGTTATCACCAGCGGGCGGGATGTTGTTGGTGGCATAGTCTACATCGTCTTTTATGGCATGGGCGGGTGTTGCCTTGCTGTCATCCTCACCCAGAGCATTTTTGATATACCCGCTGTATAAAAGCGGTAGGCCAGCGAAAAACCGATAAAAACCAGAATAACAATAAGAGCTGTGTTCAATTATTTATAACCTCCTACAAAACTTACTTAACAATTATCTGCTCCACTCTCTCAATATCTAAATAATAACATTTTTACGCTAATCCAGCAGTCCAATATGCGTCAGAGTACGCAATAAAATGGACCCCCGTTAAGGGGCCCATTTTTTGCATTCGGGCAATGGGACTTTTTACGCGCCGGTGGATGCTCCGGTGGGGGATTTTTTGTAATCCAGGTATTTTTTAATTGACAAAAATATTACTCCCACTGCCAGGACCATCAGGCAAAGGTCTGTTATCACCAGCGGGATGTTGTTGGTGGGCAGGTATTTGCCGACCAGCAGCTGATACAGTGCGACTATGGTGGTGCCCATCATGAAAATTGCCGGCAGCACAGCAAACCAGCAGGGTTTGCCCCGGTAGAGAAGCCACATGGCCACCGCTATGAGGGCCAGGCCCGAGAGTAGTTGGTTGGCCGAACCGAAGATGGGCCAGATAACCGTATAGGCGTTGGAATAGCCGAGGTAAAGCATTATAATGACTGACAGCCCGGAATTAAACCAGAATGTTTTCATAATTGACGGCACCTCTTTAAACAGGAAGGACCACAATTCTTCAAACAGGTAACGGTTCAGACGGACCGCGGTATCCAGGGTGGTAATTATAAAGCCTTCTATCATCAGAATGCCGAAAATGGTCCCTATATACATTGGTATTCCCATGGCCTTGTCCATCAGACCGCCCATGCCCAGTGAGAACCCAAGAATGGCGTTGGCCCCTTTGGCCGGCCAGACAATATCCATGTAATTCTGGAATGATATGCCGGCACCAACGGCCACCAGCACCAGCACGGCAAGAACACCCTCCAGCACCATTCCGCCGTAGCCTATCCTGCGGGTGTGAGACTCCCGGGACACCTGCTTGGAGGAGGTTCCCCCGGAAACCAGCGAGTGGAATCCGGATATAGCCCCGCAGGCCACGGTTATGAACAGGAAGGGCCAGATCATCCCCATTTTTTTCATGCCTTCCCCTACATTAAAGCCCGGAGCCTGGATAGTCAGGCCTCCCGCGCCGCCCACTATCGCCCCCAGGAAAAGTAGAGCCAGACCTATATACAGTAGGAATGAATTGGTAAAGTCCCTGGGCTGTAATATTGCCCACACCGGTATACCGGCGGCAAAAAGAACGTAAACCGATATGATGATCATCCACAATTTAGGATCCAGCATTATAGGATTTGACAGGCCCACTATAACCGATACCACACCCACCACCAGGGCCATCAGGGCGGCAGCCCACACACTGATACCCTTCCGGTAGTACAGATACCCCAGTATAGGGCTAAAAAGGGTCATAATGATTACCGAGGTTGAGGCTATACCTCCTATAACAACCTTTGGAATTCCTTCATGGGTGATCACCTTCAAAGAAGTATTGGCCGCGTCAACACCCAGCACCTTTGCCGGAACCAGTGAGGAAAGGGCTGTGGCGGTAAGTCCCAGAAAGGCGGCTGTAACCAGAACTATCATAAACAGTGTAAAAAGAATAAATAGCATATAACCCGTCCGCCCCATGGTGGTGGAGGCTATCTGGGCCACCGATTTACCCTTTTCTCTCATGGAGACAAAAAGGGTGGTGTAATCGTGAACGGCCCCGAAGAATATGGTTCCCAGGAAAACCCAAAAAAGTGTGGGCATAAATCCAAAGGCCATGGCCATGGTTGGTCCCAGAATAGGCCCGGCCCCTGCAATGGAGGCGAAATGGTGCGAGAAAAGAACCATGGGGTGCGCGGGAACATAGTCTACATCGTCCTTCATGGTGTGGGCGGGTGTGGCCTTGCTGTCGTCCTCACCCAGAACATTTCTGATATACCCGCTGTAAAAACGATAGGCCAGCGAAAAACCGATAAAAACCAGAATAACAATAAGAGCTGTGTTCACTTACTTATAACCTCCTTTGATTTTCTGGAATAAACCCATGGCCTCTTTATCACCTCCCCTGCACCTTATAGTCCAAAGGAAATCTATCTGCCCCACCTACTCAGCTATCTAAATAATACCATTTCTAAACTATTTTAGAAGTGCATTTTTCCGAAATCTCACATTTTTTTAACCCCACATTCCTACCTGTGCAAACATAAAGAAGAGCATTGACTTACCTGTTTTTTGGTTCATTTTTTTGCATATTTAAAGTTTCTCAGGGCAGGATAGTATCAAAAAAACAGGAGGTATTTCCATGACTAGACTTCCTGCAGGAATAATTATCCTGCTGATAGTGTCGGCACTTATCTTTTTTGGAATTGCCCAGAGAGCTTTAGACAGGATGAAACTTTCGGACAAGGGGGCTCTGGCCATTATCGCAGGGCTGATAATCGGAAGTTTCATAGAGATACCAATTCTGGGAGGCCGGTTTCCTCTGTCGGTCAATTTAGGAGGCGCGCTAATTCCCCTGGGACTGGCTATTTACCTGGTATCCACGGCTGGAACAGCCAAAGAAAAAATCAGATCCCTGATTGGTGCCCTGGTTACCGCCCTGGCCATATACGGGGTGGGAACCCTGGTCATGTCAGGGCTTCCGGAACCCGCCGGGAGGTTCGGATTTCTTGATGCACTCTGGCTTTTCCCCCTGGTGGCCGGCATAGTTGGTTACCTTTCCGGAAGATCCCGCAGGGGCGCCTTTGTTTCGGCAGCCCTGGGTGTGCTGATATTTGATATAGGTCATTATGTATGGCTTACCACCAGGGGAGCAGCTGCAGGAGGGGCCGCTGGAACCACCGCGCTGGGAGGGGCAGGTGCTTTTGACGCCGTGGTCATTTCAGGCATTTTTGCCGTTATGCTGGCCGAAACAGTGGGTGAGGTCCGGGAGAGAATGGCCGGAGGCCCCACCAATGAAGGAAAGGCTCCCAGCCTGGCAAGCGCGCTACGCAAGCCTGACATTGACGGAAAAATTGAGCCTGATGTTCTGGAAGGGTCAGTTGTTAATGAAAATAGATTTGAAATGGATAGCAAAAGGAAGAAAAGGAAAACTGTCGGAAAAAGTAATGGAGGTATGATGGATGAATAAATATCGCCATAAAATATACTTTGCAATGGCCATACTTCTGGCCGCTTTAATACCGATGTCCATAATGAATATCCAAAAACTTGCGCCCGCCTGGAAACCGGCTGACCTTTTTAATATCGCCGACCATAATGACCACCAGGTAGGTCATGTGGTCAAAATAACCGACAGCAGCGGCAGACTCATTTCCATGGCCTGCAGGGGAGTGGTGGTGGGGGACGCCATTATCAATTCTGAAGGTCAGCACTATCGCGTATCCAGGGTAAGGGGAAATGAAGCCCTGGCCGAGTTTGTGGACATGGACAGGCAGTTTCTGTCCTACAACGAATATTTTTCGAACATGGAAGTGCCTGTGGCGGCAATGAAGGGCAATGGAAAAAATCTTGTGGGCATATACCATACCCACAGCGATGAGTCTTATGTTCCCACCGACGGCAAAGAGACCATACCCTTTAAGGGGGGAATATTCCAGGTGGGCCAGACCCTGGTGAGCAAGCTGCGTAATGCCAATTTGAATGTTTCCTACGACAAGACACCCCACGACCCCCACGACAACAACGCCTATTATCGTTCCAGGAGGACGGCCACAAAGCTTATGAAGCAAAACCCGGTGGCCTTACTGGATGTTCACAGGGATGGCATTCCCGATGCAAGTTATTACGAAAAGAAAATATCCAATGAAGATGTGACCCAGCTTCGGCTGGTGGTTGGCAGGCAAAATCCTCACATGAACGCCAACCTTGATTTCGCGAAGAGAATGATGGCTTACGCCAACAAGGTACACCCAAAAATTGTTAAAGAAATATACATGGCAAAGGGAAATTACAACCAGGATTTAATGCCGACAGCACTGCTTATTGAAGCCGGAACCCACGTTAACAAAAAACAGGAGGCCGAAAATGGCGTTTCCCTTCTAGCAGATGCCATACCCACTGTACTGGGAGTTACCGCAACCGGACCTGGCGGCGGGGGGGCCGCCCCCATGGGTGGCGCGTGGAAATCCCTGGCCTGGATACTGGGTATTACAATTCTGGGGGGCGGAGCTTTTCTGCTGATCAGTTCCGGGGGATTTAGTCAGGCCAAAAGCAGGCTCTCAGGCTTTATCGGACGGGAGTTCACCGGCTTCATGGGGCCGCTGAGGGGATTGCGAAACAGAAAAATAATTTCCGCAGGAAAAAAAGATACCGGAGAAGATGCCAATAGTGGGTCCGAACAGGAAAAGAATGACATAGATCGCGATAACTTCAAAAGAATAAGGTAACAATATATGGAAAAACACATAGCCATGGTTATATCCGGGACATTGGCCGGTACACTGTCCAGACTTATGCTGCTGAGGATGGATTACCGGCAGTATCCCGGTTATCCCCATGGAATGATCGCACACATATCGCTGGGATTTATAGCTTCAGCCATGGGATCGGTGGCGGTGCCGGCAATTATAAAGCCCGATTTTGCCGCAGTTACCTTCCTGGCCCTGGCAGCCCAGCAGTTCAGGGAAATTAGGTCAATGGAAAGAAAAACACTGGAGAATCTGGAAAAATCAGAGCTTGTAAAAAGAGGAAACGATTACATAGAAGGAATTGCCCGCACATTTGAGGCCAGAAACTATCTGGTCATGGCCACAGCCATGTCTGTGAGCGCGGCGTATTATTTCGGGGGAATACCCGCAGCCCTTTTAGTGGCTGTTCTATTGATCATTTTCAGCCGAACCTTTATGTCCGGTGAGACCATTGGAGACATTTGCGAGGTGGAAAAGGCCCGACTTGAATTTACCGGCGCTCTGCTTAAAGTGGACGAAATAGTCATAATGAATGTAGGACTGAAAAGCATGCGGGAAAGAATTATGGCCGAGGGACTGGCCGTGAGAATAAAGCCCAAGGGGGCCAACGCCAGGGCTGTCATTAACGATGTAGGACAGCGCCAGGCCATTGCACACACGGCAGCCACCATACTTGGTATTAAAAAGGATGTGGACACCCCTGAGCTGACCCCGCTGGCCCGAAAAAATATTGATACCGGGGAATTGGGACTGTATATATTACCAGCCATCAGAGATATGGAGGCGCTGCTGCTGGCAGTTAAAAGAACTCCGGTGTTGGAAAGCTCCAGGAGCAAGCCTCTTAGCACCGAGGCGGGGAGGATGGCCGCAGAAAAATATGATAGAGGGTAGAAGAATACTGGCTGTGGTTACCACCGATAATACTAAAGTAGGCGGCGGGGCTCCTATTTTTTTCGCCGGTAGCCATGAGGAATGCGATCTTATGGCAGGGTCTCTTTCAAATATTCTGGACGGAATGGCCCATTACCTGGAGAATGGTACCTATATAATAGTTCATCACTAAAACAAGCCCTGTCCGGGATGTCAGAGAGGTGAAGAATTTTGAAAATAATATATCACTGCTACGGTGGGGCACACTCCTCGGTGACTGCCGCCAACATACATCTTGGCAATTTGCCCAGAGACCGGGTACCCCGATATGAAGAACTGACAGGGCAGTATTTGTTTGACCGCCATAAAGTAAAAGATACAGGGAAAATGATATTTATGGGCCGGGATCACTTTGGCAACGATATATACGTGGTGGGGCGGCGAAGTCGCCCCAATTTACTTTGCAATGTTATTAGCGGTCTCTCGGAAATATTCTTGATTGATAAAAAAAGTTACATGCTGGTGGACGTATCTCCGTGTGTAAATTTCACAATGAAGGTGGGTGGTGTCTTGTCAAGGAGGATGGGTCTGATCACACCAGGAAGGCCAATAGTAACCTGGGGAACCAGAAGAAACTATAAAAAATTGCTGGCAGAGGTGGAAAAGGTATTTTCCTGGATTGATCAAAAGATACCGCCCGGTAAAGACCGTCAAAAAAATTTCCTTTTACGTAGCCCGGAGGTTGAGTATAATTGAAAGTTATGGTTTTATACAGCAGTTCGGATTTCCCCCTCTCGGCGGTAGCCGGGGCCATCTACCTCAAGCAAATATCTCATGATAAAGATTCTATCGTTAAACTTTGCAATTCAACCTTAACCGAAACTTATAGAAGTTATACAGACGGACGCTTTCAATACCTTGGAGAAAACCAACAGGGTACCTGGGTAGTGGCATTTTCCTGCCGTTCAGGAAAAGTTATGCTGAAAAATCTGATAGAAACTTTTCTGGAGATGTACAGCATTGATAGTAGCCACTGCCGGGTTGTTGAAATAAAAACCCCCGGCAGCATTCTGTTTCTAATGGGTGAACTGCTGTCCAAGCTTCCCCCTGCCTGGGGAAGACACATGCAGGAAAAATACATTGGTATAATTTATCCCAGACTGGTGGAGACCGTCAAACTTGACTGTAACTTCCAAATATCAGATAATTAAAGGGCTTATAGAAAGAGAAAGGATTTAAAAAGTGAAGAAAGCGGGTCTCAAGATAGGATCAGTTACGGGAGGTAGCATAGCCAAAGAGGTGGGGCTGGAAAAGGGTGACACCATACTGTCGTTAAACGGCCATCCCGTTACCGACATTTTGGATTACTATTTTTATACAAGGGACAGTTTGGTTAATATAGACATATTGAAACAAAGTGGAGAACACTGGGATCTGGAAATAGAAAAAGAAACCGACCAGGAACTGGGAGTGGATCTTGAATGCACCGGACTGGAATCCATAACCCGCTGCGCCAACAAATGTATCTTCTGTTTTGTTGACCAGATGCCCGGAGGTCTCAGGGACAGCCTCTATGTCAAGGATGACGATTACAGGCTGTCTTTTATGCAGGGCAGCTTCATTACCCTGACAAATATGTCGGATCAGGATTTCAAAAGAATTGCCAGACTTAGGCTGAGTCCTTTGTATGTTTCGGTACATGCCAGCAACCCTGAATTGAGAGTTAAAATACTGGGCAATCCCAGGGCTGGTGACGTATACAAAAGACTCCAGTATCTTGCCGAAAAGGGTATAGAAATACATACCCAGGCGGTCATTTGTCCCGGAGTTAATGACGGTGACGAACTGGACAGGACTGTGGCCGATATGGTAAGCCTCTGGCCTGGGGTACGATCTCTGGCGGTGGTTCCGGTGGGACTTACCGCACAGAGAGAGGGACTTAGCAGTATTAGAAGTTTCACTCAGCAGGAGGCCCTCCTAATTATTAATAAGGTAAAGGGCTGGCAGGACTGCTGTAATAAATCCTTTGGCTATCCCTTTGTCTTTGCCGGAGATGAGTTTTACTTTCTGGCCAACACCAGGATTCCACACATGGAAAGGTACGCTGACTTTCCTCAAACAGAAAACGGGGTTGGTCTGACCAGATTGTTTAAGGATGAGTGGATCAGAGCCAAAAGAAAGCTGCCCGCAGAAATGCCCAGGCCTTTAAGAATCAGTCTGGTGACCGGCCTTTTGGGGAAAAAAGTACTGGATCCTGTTGCAGATCGCCTTAACAGAATTAGTAATTTAGAAGTCAAAGTTGTGGCGGTAAAGAATAAGTTTTTTGGAGAGTCGGTTACGGTAGCAGGACTTTTAACCGGTCGGGACATATTAAGAGCCAGAGAAGAGCTGAAAGACAGTCTGGTGATATTGCCGGCCACCGTATTGAGAAAAGACCGGTGTGTCATGCTGGACGACATGACAGCCGAAGAACTGTCGGCGGACCTGGGTGTGCCCGTCAGAACGGCCGAAGGACCCAGGGAGTTAGTCAACATTCTAAAAGAAAGCAATGGGTGATCAGATGCCGAAACCTATAGTAGCCATCGTGGGAAGACCCAATGTGGGCAAATCAACTCTGTTCAACCGCATAGTGGGGGGAAGGCTGGCCATAGTGGAGGGGATCCCGGGAGTTACCAGGGACCGTCTTTACCAGGATGCTGAGTGGACAGGCAGGCGTTTTACCCTGGTGGATACCGGGGGGCTGGATTTCTTTGAGGACAATGAATTGATCAGCAACGTCCGAAAACAGGCCGAGCTGGCCATAGATGAAGCCGACGTAATTATGTTCGTGGTAGATGCCAGGGCGGGTATAACTTCAAATGATGAAGAGGTTGCAGGGATACTGAGAAAGGCGGAAAAGCCTCTGGTTCTGGTGGCTAATAAAGTTGAGCAGTATGACGGCCGCCAGGATTTCCTGGAATTCTACAGACTTGGGCTGGGGGAACCGATTCCTGTTTCGGCGTCCGAGGGTCTTAACACCGGGGATATGATGGATGCCGTGGTGAGCCATTTTCCTGATTCGATAGAAGAGGAAGAGGACAAAGACAGCATTCGCATCGCGGTGATAGGCAGGCCCAACGTGGGTAAATCATCCCTGGTCAATAAGATTCTGGGACAGGAACGGGTTATTGTAAGCGACATCCCCGGTACGACCAGGGATGCCATAGACACCCTTTTCGTCCACGGTGACCGCAGATACATATTAGTTGATACCGCCGGGATGAGAAGAAGAAGCCGCATAGACCTTTCCACTGAAAAATACAGCGTGATCAGATCTCTCAGGGCGGTAGACCGCAGTGACGTTGTGTTGATGGTGATTGACGCGGTGGATGGTGTAACAGAACAGGATAAAAAAATTGCCGGTTATGCCCACGATCAGGGCAAGTCTTCAATAATAGTGGTAAATAAGTGGGATCTTATCGAAAAAGATGACCGCACCTCTGACCGCTATACAACGCAAGTAAGAGAAGAGCTGGGCTTTATGAAATATTCTCCGGTGGTATTTGTATCGGCCCTGTCCGGTCAGAGGGTGACCAAAATACTGCAGGTGGTTGACACCGTCGCAGAGAACTATAGCCTCCGGGTGTCCACGCCGGGACTGAATAATTTGATCAGGGAATCCATGCTTCAGAGCCCGCCTCCTTCACATAAAACAAGGAGACTTAAAATCTATTATGCCTCCCAGAATGGTGTGAAGCCTCCAAAATTTACTTTATTTATTAACGATCCCGATCTGGCCCATTTTTCCTATATGCGCTATCTGGAAAACCAGATAAGGTCAGCGTACGGATTTCAGGGAACACCCATAAGACTTCTTTTGCGAAGAAGAAACGAAAAGGATGCCACCACCTAAAACACTTTAGAGGGAAGGGTGACAGAGCATTATGCTATGGTTAGTTTTACTGATTGCCAGCTATCTGATTGGATCAATACCCTTCGGGTTTATTGTGGCCCGGTTAAAGGGAATTGACATAACCAAACAGGGAAGCGGAAACATAGGGGCCACCAACGTGTGGCGTACCATGGGACCGGCGCCGGGTCTGTTTGTGCTGGTCATGGACGCCCTCAAGGGAGTGGCCGGGGTTATGCTGGGCCGACAGGCGGGCATAGAGGGCTTTGAGCTGCTGACCGGCATGGGCGCACTGCTGGGCCACGCCTTTCCGGTGTACATAGGCTTCAAGGGCGGCAAAATAATTGCCACCGGGGCCGGGGTGATGACCGCCCTGGCGCCGCCGGTGATTTTGTCGGCCTTCATTGTTTTTTCAGTGGTGGTACTGGTCTCCCGCTATATTTCACTGGGGTCTATATGCGCCGCCCTTTCGGTGCCCGTCTTTCTGGCAATTTTTCAATACAACTGGATGTACATAATTTTTGGCGCCACCCTTTGCCTCTTTGCCATTATAAAGCACATCCCAAATATAAAAAGACTAAAAGAGGGAACAGAATCCCGGTTTAAGTTCAAATGATTTCGGGGGTAATGAATTGATTCCTCACAAAGTTGCTATACTGGGGGCCGGTAGCTGGGGAACGGCACTGGCGGTTCATCTGGCCAAAAAGGGCTTCAACCCGCTGCTGTGGTCCCACAGAAAAGAACAGGTGGAAAAAATATCGGCGGCACGGAAAAACATTGATTACCTGCCCGAGATATTATTGCCGGCCAATATAGAGGTAAACAATGACCTGGAGCGATCGGTGAGGGGACAGGCAATGGTCATATTCGCCGTCCCTTCCCATGCCTTTGGCGATGTGCTGATGGAAGCCCGCCCCTACCTTGGCGCCAACACCATTGTCATTAATGCCGCCAAGGGGATTCACGAACACACGCTGCAGCGAATGTCACAGCTATACCAGGATATCTCCGGGGGCAAAAAAGAGAATTACGCCGTTTTATCCGGGCCCAGCCACGCCGAGGAAGTTGGGCTGGGCATGCCCACAGCCATTGTGGTGGCCTGCTGTGACCAGAGCACGGCGGTAAAGGCACAGGATGTTCTGATGTCGGTGGATTTCAGGGTTTACACAAATACCGACATTACCGGCGTGGAACTTGGCGGGGCACTGAAAAACATCATCGCCCTGGGCACCGGAATATCGGACGGACTGGGTTTCGGAGACAACACCAAGGCGGCCCTGATGACCAGAGGGCTTGCTGAAATTACCCGGCTGGGAGTGGTGATGGGAGCTAACCCCATGACCTTTTCAGGTCTTGCTGGCCTGGGAGACCTGATTGTTACCTGCACCAGCATGCACAGCAGGAACAGAAGGGCTGGCATCGAAATAGGCAGGGGTAAAACTCCGGAAGAGGCTCTGTCCACTGTTCGCATGGTGGTGGAGGGATTCAAAACCACCCGGGCGGCACACCGGCTGGCAGCCGAACTGGATGTTGAAATGCCCATCACCCACCAGATACACAGTGTTCTTTATCAGGGCCGTCAGGCCCGTCAGGCAGTGGTGGCGCTAATGGGCAGGGGTAAAAGAAACGAGATTGAAGAAACCGAGTTTTGTATGACCGGAGGGATAAATAGTGAGAATAATTGAATACCAGGGCAAAAAGCCCCAAATTGCCGAGGGGGTTTTTATTGCACCCACCGCAGTGATCATAGGGGATGTAACCATCGGAGAAGGGTCCAGTGTCTGGTACGGAGCGGTAATAAGAGGCGATTTCGGCAAAATAACCATTGGCAAAAACACCAGCATACAGGATAACTCCGTTATTCATGTCAATATTGGCAACAGCACCACCATCGGGGATAACGTAACAGTGGCTCACGGAGCGGTGCTGCATTCAGCCAGGGTGGGTGACGGGGCGGTTATAGGGATGAATGTAGTACTACTGGATGACTGCATTATCGGAGAGCAGTGTATGATTGCCGCCGGCAGTGTGGTTTCCACAGGCAGCAGCATCCCGGCCAGACATCTGGCCGCGGGCGCCCCGGCGAAGCCAAAAAAGGAGATTTCCGGAGAAGCCCTGATCTGGGTAAAAGGAAGTTCCATGGCGTACTCACACCTGGCCAAGAGCTATTTGGAACAGGGACTGGACAGTGATTAAAAAGGCGTCGTCTATCGGCGACGCCAGTCCGCATGTTAGAAAACCCTGCACTGATTACAACCCGGAGAAAGGAGAAGGATATTCTCTAGGGGCGGCCAAGGCAGCAGGTATTCCTGTAATCAGTTCTATGGAGAACAATTGGTCAATCAGCAGCACCATTCTGGGCCATCTTCGGCGGATTGCTGTCGGATAAAATAAATAACAGAAAAGTACTAATAGCATATTACTCGGCATGGTAGAGGATTGAAAGGGGGATAAATCTTATGCTGTCGGACTATTCACTGGAGGACAAGGTGGTCCTGGTTACTGGTGGCTCAAAGGGTATAGGCAGACAAATTGTCCGGACTCTGGCCGGGGCGGGAGCCGATGTGGTGGTGGTCAGCCGCAACCTGAATCAGGCCCGGGAAGCGGCTACAGAAGCCGCCCGGATGGGCCGGAAAACGCTGGCCCTGTCCTATGACGTTAGTGTTTACGAAAACAACTTGCGGCTGGTTGAAGAATCGGTCAGTAAAATGGGGCGTTTGGACGTACTGGTGAACAACGCCGGAATGACTTTTGCGAGACCGGCGTTGGAAGTCACCGAGGCGGAATGGGACAAGGTATTCAACCTGAACATTAAGGGTTTGTTTTTTACTTCGCAGGCGGCAGCCAGAGTTATGAAAGGCCAGGGTGGGGGCAAAATAATCAATGTCGCCTCCCTTGCCGGATTAAGGGGAACCAAAAACATGGCCCCCTATGCCGCCAGCAAAGCTGCGGTGGTATCCCTCACTAAAAGCCTGGCCCGGGAATGGGGGCGTTACAAAATTTTTGTCAACGCCGTTGCGCCTGGCTACATCCGCACAGATATGAATATGGATGCCCTACAAAATGAAAGGCTGATCAGCAATCTGATATCCGCCACCCCGCTGGGTCGACTGGGGGAGGTTGAAGATATTGCCGGGGCAGTTTTACTGCTTGCCGGCAAGGCCTCGGACTTTATGACCGGACAGACCATTGTTATGGATGGCGGAAGGGGGTTGGGTAGCACCTGATTCCGCCTGTTCCTTAAGTTTTTACAGACTGCTTCTATTATATGCTCTAACCCCGTCAATAGCAGTCTGAATACCTACTGTTATGCCAATTGCGGATAAGTTTGTAGAAGCATGCCGGTTAGATTGTCGTTCACGGGGCCCGGCATTAATCCCCTAAATGACGGCTACTGCCCAGAGGTCGGCACTACCGACGACCCAACCTTGCGGAGTTATCACTTTTTCTTCGGTTTTCAAAGTATTTGAACACCCCGGTCTGCCAGGCGGCAGGCCGTTTTTCTTTATAGCAGTGATAATTTAAGTAAACCAGCCTCCTCTGCATATTGTGGTTCTTTATTTCGCCCCATTGTAATATTCCTCCTAACTGCTCATATATATATAATGTTAACGAGTGCCACTGGAAAAAAACTACACTTTGACTGGACTCTTCACACACCCCGCCACAGTTAAACTTTCTGTGAGAGGGTTAGGGGGGATGCAATAATTTTCGGCTAAATATAAATACTTTTATCTTACCAAGGAGGGAGTGTTATGGAAAAACTGGATATCTTCAGGGATATAGCAGAAAGAACCGGCGGCGACCTTTATCTCGGAGTAGGTGGAGGAGTACGCACCGGGAAATCTACTTTTATCAAAAAGTTTATGGAACTTCTGGTCATTCCCAACATCAAAAATGTTCATGAAAGAGAAAGGGCCAGGGATGAGCTTCCCCAGAGCGGGGCAGGAAGAACCATCATGACCACCGAGCCCAAGTTTGTCCCCAACGAGGCTGTGGAGATAAACATTTCCAGCGGGCTTAAGTTTAAAATGCGTCTGGTGGACTGTGTGGGGTACAGGGTGGAGGGCGCCCTGGGATACGAGGAAGATGACGGCCCCCGAATGGTTTCAACCCCATGGTTCGAGGAACCCATCCCCTTTCAGGAAGCCGCCGAGCTTGGCACAAGAAAGGTGATTTCAGAACACTCCACTATGGGTATTGTTATAACCACCGATGGAAGCGTTACCGATATACCCCGGGAAAACTACCTGGAGGCAGAGGAAAGGGTAATAGACGAGTTTAAGGATATCAACAGACCCTTTATGGTAATCATGAACACCATAAACCCCCAGTCTCCGGAAACCCTTGAACTGTGTGAAGAACTTAGCGAAAAATATGATGTTCCCGTTATTCCGGTGAACTGTGGCGAACTGACCCAGAAGGACATACTGTCAATTCTTGAAAGGGTTCTTTTTGAATTCCCGGTTAACGAAGTGAATATTTCACTTCCCCAATGGGTTGAAGAACTGGATCACAAGCACTGGCTCCGGCAGAGATTTGAAGACGCGGTCAGGGATACTGTCCGTCATGTCAGAAGACTGCGGGACATCGACAACGCTGTTGAAAACCTTAGCGATTACGATTTCATATCCAGAGTCACCCTGAACAAAATGGATATGGGCACCGGGGTGGCTGCCATTGACATTACTTCCAAGTCTGAGTTATTCTACCAGGTTCTTTCAGAAGAATCGGGATTCCGGGTGGAAGGTGACCATGAACTCTTCAGGCTGGTCAAAGATCTTTCGGTGGCAAAACGTGAATACGACAAGGTGTCCGTTGCCCTCCAGGAGGTCAGGGAAACCGGCTACGGAGTGGTTACACCCAAAATAGACGAAATGAATCTTGAAGAGCCCGAGCTGATTCGCCAGGGCAACCGCTTTGGTGTAAAACTAAGGGCCAGCGCCCCTTCACTACATATAATAAGAGCCGACATAACCACCGAGATAACTCCCATAATAGGCACCGAGAAACAGTGCGAGGAACTGGTACGGTACATGCTTAACGAATTCGAAGAAAACCCGCAAAAAATATGGGACTCGGAGATTTTCGGAAAGTCGCTGCATGATTTGGTAAGGGAAGGAATTCAAAATAAACTGCACAGAATGCCCGAGAATGCGCAGCTTAAACTTCAGGAAACACTGCAGAGGATAGTGAATGAAGGAAGTGGCGGCTTAATTTGCATAATAATATAATCCGGTCGAAAGACCGGTTTTTCTTTTAAGTACTAATGCTGATAGCTGATCGCCCTGCAGGGCGATTTTATTATTGCCTTTGCTGACTCAGCAATGATATAATGTCTACCATTGGTGGAATAATATCCGTCATACATGGACAGGGGGTAGGTAAGTGTCTAAAGCAAAAAAATATTTACTGGTTCAGGAGGACATTCTGCCGGGGTCCATTGTTAAGGCCGTAAGGGCTAAAGAATTGCTTCTCAGGGGAGAGGTAAGCACGGTCAGCGAGGCTGTGGATAGGGTAAACCTCAGCCGAAGCGCCTTTTATAAGTACAGGGACAGCGTTTTTCCCCTGCAGGCCGGGTCAAGAGAAAGAGAGATTTCATTGAATTTGACACTGGAACATAAATCGGGAGTTCTTTCAAAAGTTCTTTCCTTAATAGCATCCTTACACGGGAACATACTCACCATAAAGCAGGAACTACCTGTGGAGGGTCTGGCAAAAGTCTGTATAAACATGGATGTGTCAGTCATAGAGGGTGACATCCACACGGTGCTGAATAATGTAAAGTGTATAGAAGGGGTTAAAAAAGTATCGCTGGAAGAATGGGGCAAGCATATAGTTTAGGAGGAGATACAATGGGCGTTATAAGAGTGGGATTTCTCGGACTGGGAACGGTGGGTTCCGGTACTTATAAAATATTAGCCGGAAACATGGACAGCATAGCCAAAAAAGTGGGGTCCCGGGTAGAAGTAGCCCGGATACTGGTAAGGGATACCGCAAAAAATCGCGGAATGGAAATCGACCAGGGGTTGTTCACCTCAAATCCCGCGGATATACTGGAAGATGCCAGCATAGACATTCTGGTAGAAGTAATGGGGGGCATTAATCCCACAAAAGATTATGTAATGAGGGGAATAAAAAAGGGTAAAAGCATTGTCACCGCCAATAAAGATATGATTGCACTGCATGGCAAGGAACTGTTCCGGGCAGCTGACGAAAGCGGTGTGGATCTTCTTTTTGAAGGAAGCGTGGCCGGTGGGATACCCATTATACGGCCGCTGAAATACTGCCTGGCCGCCAATAGGATTAAAAGTATAATGGGTATAATAAACGGGACCACAAATTATATGCTTTCAAAAATGACCACAGAGGGTTCCGATTTCTCCGCTGTCCTCCTGGAAGCTCAGCAAAAGGGTTACGCCGAATCTGACCCCAGCGCGGATGTGGAAGGATTTGACGCCGCCAGGAAACTGTCTATTCTTTCCTCCATTGCCTTCAACACCCGGGTAACCCTGGATGACGTGTTTATTGAAGGCATCACCAGAATCACCCGTGAAGACATAGCCTATGCAGCAGACCTGAACTATCTGATCAAACTGCTGGGCATAGCCAAGGAAACCGAAGAAGGCGTAGAGGTCAGGGTTCATCCCTGCTTTATTCCGAAAACCCACCCACTGGCCTCGGTCAATGATGTTTACAACGCCATATTTGTCAGGGGGGATGCTGTGGGAGACGTAATGTTCTTTGGCCGGGGCGCCGGAGATCTTCCCACAGGCAGCGCGGTGGCCGCAGACATAATGGAGGCGGCAAGAAACAAGGCAAAGGGTATTACCGGAGTAAACTGCACCTGCTATGAAGAAAAACCGCTTAAAGAAATGGGAGAAATACAAAGCAAATATTATCTCAGACTAAAGGTTCAGGACCGCCCCGGAGTGCTGGCCTCAATAGCCTACGCCCTGGGTGAAAATGATGTCAGTATAGCCTCCATGCTTCAAAAGCATACAGATGGCGATATGGCCGAGATAGTATTGATCACACACATAGTAAAAGAAAAAAACATGCAAAACGCATTGAAAATAATAGGAAACTTACCCTCAGTCGGTGAAATAAGCAACCTAATCAGGGTAGAAGGGGAATAAAATAACCGCCTTGTAAGGCGTCGAGCTAACAGCAACTAGCTATCAGCATTCAGACTCCCGGCTCTTTGTAAAAATGACTGATATCACCCGACAGATAATCAGTGAGAACCGCTGTTAGCTGATGGCTGAAAGCTATTATTTGAGGAGGAAAAAAATGGTACGAGTACAGGTGCCTGCAACAACTGCAAACCTGGGTCCGGGATTCGACTGTCTGGGTATGGCCCTGCAGTTGTATAATTCCGTGGAAATGTCATTAACCTCCTCCGGACTTACCATTGAAATTCAGGGTGAAGGAAGCCCGGATATACCCAGGGATGAAAGTAACACGGTATATCAGGCGGCTCTCAGGGTTTTTAAGCTGGTGGGAAATAAGCCCTCCGGATTAAGGCTAAAGCTCAACAATAACATACCGGTTGCCAGGGGTCTGGGCAGCAGCACGGCCGCCATTGTGGGGGGAATGATTGCCGCAAATATACTGTCCGGAAACACACTCAGTCAGAAAGACATTATAAACCTTGCCCACGGAATGGAAGGACATCCGGACAACCTGGCGGCTGCCGTACTGGGGGGAATAGTGGTGGCAGTTTCCACCGAGGGTGAGATCAGGTGCCAAAAGATACCTCCCCCGAAGAATTTGCGAACCGTTGTAACAGTTCCGGATTTCACACTCTCCACCCGGACCGCCAGAGAGGCCTTGCCCCAGCAAATACCCCTCAGCGACGCAGCCTTTAACCTGGGAAGGGTGGCGCTTCTGGTGGCAGCGCTTTTCACCGGTGACATCAATCAATTCGGCCCGGCCATGGAGGACCGATTGCACCAGCCATACAGAACAGCCCTTGTTCCTGGCATGAAAAAAGTGTTTGCCGCCGCAAAACTGGCCGGAGCCAAAGGAGTGGCCCTCAGCGGGGCGGGGCCGGCCATTATTGCCTACACCGACGACAATGTGGAACTGATTGCCAGGGTCATGCGGGACACCTTCAGGCAGAATGGAATATCTGCCAAATCAATGATTCTGGGCATATCTCCCGTCGGAGCCAGGGCACTGGAGATTAAATAGCTGTAAGCTGTAAGCGGTAAGCTTTAAGCTTTTGGTTATAGGTTATAAGTTATAGGTTTTAAGCGGAAAGCTGAAAGTCATTCAACTACCTACTACCTACTACCTATTACCTATTACCTATTACCAATTACCCCACACATATCATACAGCTTACAGCTTACAGCTTATAGCTTATAGCTAAAAGGAAGGATACTGTCATGCTCATAGTTCAAAAGTACGGAGGCAGTTCTGTGGCGGATGCCGAGCGGATCAAAAGAGTGGCCGGTAGGATTGCCGGGCTAAAAAAAGAGGGACATGATCTTGTGGTGGTGGTGTCCGCCATGGGAGACACCACAGACGACCTAATAGAGCTGGTAAAAGGAGTTTCCGACCACCCGGAGGACAGGGAGATGGACATGATACTGTCCACCGGGGAGCAAGTTTCCATAGCACTGCTGGCAATGGCGGTAAAGAGCCTGGGATTGGATTCTATCTCCATGACCGGTCCCCAGGCCGGTATTCTTACCAACAGAATTCACACCAAAGCCAGGATTAAGGAAATTAACTGCCACAGGCTGAAACAGGAGCTTGAATCGGGAAAAGTGGTTATTGTGGCCGGGTTCCAGGGTGTCAACCGGGCAGGCGACATAACAACACTGGGAAGAGGCGGCTCCGACACCACGGCAGTGGCCCTGGCGGCAGCATTAAAGGCAGACCTTTGCGAAATATACACCGATGTGGACGGCGTATATACCACTGATCCCAGGGTGGTTAAAAATGCCAGGAAACTAAGCTGCATCACCTACGATGAGATGCTGGAACTGGCCCACCTGGGAGCCCAGGTGCTTCACCCCAGATCGGTGGAGTGCGCCAAATTGTACAATATAAAGCTTCATGTAAGAAGCAGTTTCAATCACAACCCCGGCACAATTGTCAAGGAGGTAAACGACATGGAGAAATCCCTGGTGGTCACCGGCGTGGCCCATGACCTGAATGTGGCCAAAATTGGGTTGTTTGACGTACCAGATAAGCCGGGAATTGCCTGGAAGGTTTTTAGCTCACTGGCTGATGAACATATTAATGTTGACATGATTGTACAGAGCGCCATGAGGGATGAAATTAATGACATATCCTTCACGGTCTCCAACACCGATTTAAAAAAGGCACTATCCGTGGTGGAAAGAATTAAGGATGAGGTGGGGATATCAGGTTATACATGGGATGACAGCGTGTCCAAGGTTTCCGTGGTAGGGGCCGGAATGGCCAGCAATCCAGGAATAGCGGCCATGATGTTCGAAGCACTGGCCGGGCTCAATATCAATCTTGAAATGATAAGCACTTCCGAGATAAGGGTTTCCTGTATAATCAAGTCAGACCGGGCACTGGAGGCGGTAAGCGCCCTGCACGAAAAATTCGGATTGGAGAAATAGCGGTAAGCTTAAAGCTGTAAGCGGTAAGCGGTAAGCTTTGGGTAATAGGTATTAGGTAGTGGGTAAGGTGATAAAGGTGTCTTGCGGATCAAAGCCCCCATAGCTGTACAAAATTATAACACGCAGTTATAATTTCCCCTAATAACCTACAACCTATAACCTACAACCAAAAAGCTTACAGCTTATAGCTTACAGCTTACAGCAGGTCGCCCCCGGGGCGACCGATAAACATATCCATAAGCTCGTGTCCCTTTTCGACAAACTCGCCCCTGGCAGCATCCTCCTCACAGTAGGTTGCGCCTTTGTTGTTGCAGGGCTGGCCCGAATGATAGATCACAAAGGGAACCGGTTCCGAGGTATGTGTTCTGATGGAAAGAGGGGTGGGGTGATCAGGAAGCACCATTAGCTTATATTCCCCAAACTCTTTCAACTGATCCAGCAGTGGCCCCAGCACCTTTTCATCGATCTCCTCAATGGCCCTGACCTTTGTATTTAAATCTCCCTGATGCCCGGCCTCATCCGGGGCCTCTATATGAGCATATACATAATCCGATCCACTCCTTAAAGCCTCAATTACGGCCGAAGCTTTACCCGAAAAATTAGTGTGGATGTTTCCAGTGGCCCCCTGGACCTCTATCACTTGCAGCCCGGCGCAAATTCCTATGCCTTTGATTAAATCTACAGCTGAAATGACAGAACCTGACAGGTTGTACTTTTCCCGGAAGCTTTTTAGATAGGGAGTTTTTCCCTGTCCCCAAAACCAAACCGAATTAGCGGCCCTCTCCCCCCTGAAAGAATTTACACCGTGAGCTTTCAGGAAAGGATGGCTTTCCTTCATGACTGAAAGCAATTCCTCACCACCCTTGCCCCGGGGAAGGTATTCGGAAATAACTCTTCCGGAAATATCGTGGGGAGGGGTTAGACAGGTATCATTAGGTCCCCCGCTCCAGACCATCAGATGGCGATAACTTATACCGGGATAGAACTTCATGTTTTTCTTGTTTAAAAAGCTATCCAAATCCTTTATCAGAATGGACGAGTCGCTGGTTTCTATTTCTCCGGCGCTATAGTCCACCATTTTCTTGCTTTCAATGTTTTCCTCATGGGAAAGTGTAACCAGATTACAACGGAAAGCCACGTCATTTTCGGAAAGCTTAACTCCCATGCTTACAGCTTCCAGCGGTGCCCTGCCGGTGTAATATACCGCGGGGTCGTACCCCATAACACTTAGATTGGCCACATCGCTGCCCGGCGGCAGTCCCCGGGGAACAGTCCTGGCCAGTCCCATCCTGCCATCCTCCGCCAGTCGGTCCATATTAGGAGTTTTTGCATAACGCAAAGGGGTCAGTCCGCCCAATTCATCACTAGCTGTATCCGCCATTCCATCGCCCAGTATGACAACATATTTCATGTAAACAACAATCCCCCAAAATATATTTGCATTTTCACCATGTAAGGAATTCTATGCCTTCCATAGGATTCCTCCATTCAAATTACTGATATACAGACCCTTTCTTTTTAAATAACAATTTGCTTTCAGGTAAAAAATATGGGAGAATTAGAATGTTTGAGATGTCCCATTATCTGGAGAGAAAAATGAGTCAACAAGACTTTTCTACATCAATTTCAGGCCATGATAAATCATACACCGTTATTTCCTTCGGCTGCCAGATGAACAACAGCGATTCGGAAAAAATAAGCGGCATACTGGAGCAAATGGGATACAACAGCACCGATGACATGGAAAAAACCGACCTTCTAATCATCAACACGTGCTGCGTCAGGGAAACAGCGGAAAACAAGGTCTACGGGCTGCTGGGCAGACTACGCAAGGTAAAGGAAAAAAACCCGCAACTTTTTATAGGGGTTGGCGGCTGCATGACCCAGGTGGAAGAAACAGCCCACCACATTAAAAAAAGATATCCCTATGTCAATATTGTATTCGGCACCGGCAACCTGCACCAACTGCCGGATATGATTATTAATGCCTCCGGACATAAAAAAACTCTGGTGGAAATCTGTCGGCCCGAGAGCATACCGGAGGGAATCCCGGCCAGGAGACAGGGGGGACTCAAAGCCTGGATTCCAGTAATGTATGGTTGCGACAACTACTGCACGTACTGCATCGTGCCCTATGTGCGGGGGCGGGAACGGAGCCGCCGGCTTGAGGACATATTGACTGAGACCAGGGACCTGGCCGACCAGGGATTCAAAGAGATAACACTTCTGGGGCAAAATGTAAATTCATACGGCAAAGACCTGGACATGAAAAATGGTTTCGGCGATCTTTTAACCGCCCTAAACCCAATAGAGGGTCTCCTCAGAATAAGATTTATGACATCCCACCCAAGGGATTTCACTGACGGCCTCATTGAAGCCATAAAGTACTCGGACAAGGTTTGCGAACACTTCCACATTCCCGTGCAAGCAGGCAGTAACAATATTTTAAAAAAAATGAACAGGGGCTATGACCGGGAATACTATCTGGAGTTGATAACCAAGGTCAGAAAAAACATTCCCGGTGCCGCCATAACCTCTGATATTATGGTAGGATTCCCCGGTGAAACAGAGCAGGATTTCCTTGAAACCATGGAAATACTGGAAAAGGTTCGTTACGATACCGCCTTTACCTTTGTGTACAACAAAAGAAGCGGAACACCGGCTGAAAAAATGGCCGATCAAATACCGGACCGGGAAAAAACCCGCCGCATAGAAATATTGATAAAAAAGCAAAACCAGATTTCACTCGAAATAAATAAGGGCGAAACAGGAAAAGTTCACGAAGTTCTGGTGGACGGTGTTAGCAAAACCAACCCGGAGATGGTAAGCGGCAGAACCAGAACCAACAAACTTGTAATATTTCCCGGCAATGAAGGAAACACCGGCAAAGTATTCGCGGTAAAAATAATAAAGGGAACCCTTACTTACCTGGAGGGCGAAACGCTGCCGGAATAAATATATTTCCTGAATATTATACATGGAGGTGTAAAATGTCAATCCTGGAAAAAGCCAGGGAATTGGGGGAAGAAATAGCATCCTCAGTGGAACTGGAGCAAATGAAAGAAGCCGAACTGGCCATGATGGCCAATATCGAGGCAAGGAGCCTGGTGGAAGAATTTAATTTCCGTCAAAGAGCTTTTATGGAAATTAAATCCAAGGGACAGGATCTTTCGGAAGGGCAGTTAAAAGAGGCCCAAGACCTTGAAAAAAGGGTTATGGAAAACAACCTGATTGTGGATTTCTTCCGCAAGCAGCAAAACTTCGAGCAAATTATTGAAAAAATCAACACCATCATTAGCAAAGCTATTTCTGGTGAGGAGGGCTGCTCCGATGGGTGCTCCGACGATTGCTGCAGCTCTTGCAGCGGGTGTTAGCCCGCCCTGATTAAAACAAGTCCCATGTCCGGAAAAAGCCCTCAACAAGGGGTTTTTTCTTTTCTCCGAAAGCCTTCCCCAATACAATCTTTAGCTTACAGCTTACAGCTTATAGCTTATATATCTATTTTCAGCAAACTGATTATGATATAATATTTTATCAGGGAGGGGCTGGCAGTGAGTTATACACCAATGATGCGGCAGTACCTTGATATAAAAAAAGAATACAAAGACTCTATCCTTTTTTTTCGTTTAGGTGATTTTTATGAGATGTTCTTTGAAGATGCGTTGAAAGCTTCGGTCGTCCTCGAAATAACTCTTACCGGCAGAGATGCCGGACAGCCCGAAAGGGTTCCCATGTGTGGTATTCCCTACCACGCAGCAGAGATATACATATCCCGGCTTATCCAAAAGGGATTTAAAGTTGCCATTTGTGAGCAGACCGAAGA
>Ga0209347_1002453_pt1 | contig 24576 bp, 11 predicted proteins | sample AutmiccommuBRH23_FD_187382 | JGI IMG/M metagenome (GOLD analysis project Ga0209347, IMG submission 187382) | Deep subsurface microbial communities from Mt. Terri, Switzerland - Autotrophic microbial communities BRH/23 (SPAdes) (version 2) | ecosystem: Environmental > Aquatic > Deep subsurface >...
CCGAACCTCGAACGTGGGGCGGCCGTAACCGCCGATATCGGTATCCACCGCGGCCACATAGATCCCGCGCTGGGCGACCTCGCGAATGGTGTTGTTCAGAATGGCCACCCGCGTGATGCCACCCGAGCCATTCGACTCCACGTTGATCCCGTCTCCTACGTCGGAGCCGGAATTCGCCACGCCGGCTGTTCCGATCGTGTTTGTCGAGACCGTTCCGGTGAACAGACCCGGGGCGCCGAAGGCGCCTGTGCCGAGACGGTTGATATTGATGGCCTGGGCGCTGCTGACTACGTTCGTCTGAAGGTTGTTGTTCGTAATCGAGAAAGTGAACGTTGACTGAGAGCCGTGCGCCGCTTCGATCGCGACAAACTGATTGGTGAAAATATTGTTGTTGACCGTGTAATTGACGACTGCGGTCGACCCTACCCCGCTGCCCACCGAAATGCCGCGTGCGGAGGCCGAGATCAGGCTGCTCCCCTGGAGGTTTACCGTCACATTCGAGGTTCCTCGGGGATAGATTCCGATTCCATTTCCGCTCGTCACGTCTTTCACTTCGATGTTGGTCATGTTCAGGGTCAAAGTGCCACTGGTATTCAGCGCATGGAGTCCGTTCTCCGCTGTGTCGTGGAAGCGACTGTTCGTGATCAAGGCAGTGCCGGTCGCGTTCTGCAAATCCACGTTCCAGCGATCGTTCGTGATCGCCCCAGCGGATGTGGAGTTGTTCCCGATCTCGCAGTGCTGCAGGGTCAGCCCGCTGACGGCGGAAAGATAGGCTCCCCGGTTGTCCGTATGCCCACTGATCAGCACGTTATCGAGCGTGAGTGCCGGGACCGAGCTCGCCTCGAGGCCGTCACCCGTATTGTTCTGGATGGCCAGATTACGGAGGATCACCGGCCCGGTGGACGCCAGGTTGATCCCGTCGGCAGCGCGGCCCGAGATCGTACCGCCCGACGTCGTGCCTACCGTTCCGCCACCGTTCTTCGCGGTAGTGCGGCCTCGTGTCGTATTCGAGGGATTGGTCGCGCCGTCACCGGTAATCTCGAGCGTGCCGGCTCCGGTGCTGCTCAGGGTAATTCCATTCGTGGTTCCACCCGTGGCGGTCACGCTGTACAGCGTGATGCCGCTTGCGCCGATGGTGGTGTTCTGCACGTTCAGCGCTGTTCCGGCACCGGAGGTGATGGTGTTCGCAGTCGCTCCGATGGCGACACTGACGGTTCCCCCGCCGGTCGCGTTGAAGCCCGCACCGCTCGTGGTGGTGATGGCGAGCCCGCCGTTGGTGAAGTTGACCGTCGCGGTACCGTTGTTCTGCAGGTTGACCGCGGCCGCGGTGGTGGTGCTGAGCGTCTTCGTGGCGCCGCTGAACATCACCGTCCCGGTGGTGTGATTCTGCACATCGATCCCGATCGTAGCCGAGGTTTTCGAGATCGTACCGGCATAGGTCACGTTCGCACTGCTGGAGTGGATCTTCACGGCCTGGAGAGCAGGAGCGGAGATCGCTCCTCCCGTCGTCGTCAGGTTGCCCGAGACTCGCAACAGGTTGATTCCCTCCGCGGTGCTGTTGGTCGAGCTCACCGTTCCGAGTGCCAGCGCGATCGGTGTCGTTGACGTGCTGCGGGTGATGTTGAGCGCCGGCCCGTTGATCGCCGAGATGTCGGAGCCGGTCGCGGTCGTGACCGAGATCGAGCCGCTGTTTTCCGTCGCATGGACGGCCGTTCCGCTGCTGGTCGCGACCGCGAGGGTGCTGAAGCCGAGATTCCCGCTGCTGCCGGTGAAGCTCAGACCGATGCCGGCGGTGCTTCCCTTGTTGATGGTCACCCCCGCGAAGCTGATCGGCGTCGTGGAGGCGGCGATCGAGATGCCGGCGCCTGCCGGGTTGGTGATGGTCGTGCTCCCCGTGACCGTCAGCGCGCCACCGGCCGCGGCGTGATTGATTCCGGCTCCGGTTCCCCCGCTGATCGCGAGGTTGCCGAACGTCCGCGTTCCCGCGGAGTTGTTCTGCAGTGACACGCCGTCGGTGCCCGCCGCGATCACCGTGTTGCCGAAGGTCAGATTCGCCGTGGACTGGTTCACGTAAATGCCCTGCGCCGTGGCTCCGCTGATGTTCGTGCCGTTTGCCGTCAGCGTCCCCGCCACCTGGACCAGAGAAATGCCCTGCGTGCTGCTAGCGGTCGAATCGAGTCCATCGAAGGCCGCAGCGAGCGTTCCGTTCGTGAGGTTCAGCGCCTGCCCCCCGCCGCTCAACGTCATGTTGACCACCGTGAGCGTTCCGAAGCCCGTGCCTCGGATGTCCGCATTCGCCGCAGCGACCGCGCCAACGTTGACGTGCTCGAGGCGGTTGTTCGTCGCGAGAACGATCGCGTCCCCCGTTCCGGGCTGCAGAAGCGGACGCGTTCCCGCCGTCAGCGCCGCAAAGCTGGTGTGGGGGTTCGACGGCGTGATCACGGCCGACGCCGCCATCCCCTGCCCGTACACCTGCTGCCCGGCCCGCAGCGTCAGCGTGCCGGTTCCGTACGTGCCGCTCCGGATGTAGACCTTCTGGCCGTCGGCGGGTTTGCCCGCCGCTCCGGTGTTGTTCGTCGAAAAGCTCGCGATGCTGGTGTACGGATTGAGGAGCGTTCCGCTGTTGGTGCCCGCACAGCCGTTGCAGACGAACCAGAGCATGTCGCTCACGTTGATGGTGACCGTGGCGGGGGCGGAAGTTCCCTCGTCCGCGGTGATCGCATAGGTGAAGGTGTCGGCTCCGGTGTACCCGGCCGGCGGATCGTAGGTGAAGCTTCCGTCCCCCGCGAGGGTGACCGAACCGTTCTGCGCCGTCGCCACGGCAACGCCGACGCTGGCGCCCGCTCCCTGGACCGCGCTGACCTGCGGATTGGTCCCCTCATCATTTCCGAGCACGCCGTCCGCCGCGATCTGGATCGCGATGTTGCCGGTGGCTGCGTAGGTATCCGCCACGGCAGCCGGGGCGGTGCTGAAGCTGAACACGTAGTCCGCCGCCATCGCGTCGGGCGGATCGAACGCGTCGTTGTCGGTCACGTTCGCCGCGATCACGGTGACCTGACAGAGAGTCGCGCCGGGAAGCGCGGCGTCCGGAGTCAGAACGAAGGTCGTTCCGGTGGTCGCGTCGAGAGCGAACGGCCGAGTCACGTCAGCCGCCGGGCAGCGGATCTCGAACGAAGCGGTGCTCACGGTCACCGGCTCGTCGAAGGTCACGGAGATCGTCGCCGTGGAGAGCACGCTCGTGGCTCCGTTCGCCGGGATGGTTGCGCTCACCGAAGGAGGCGCATCGACGTCGAAGGCGTTGCTGGTTCCCGTCTCCGCTCCCGCCGAGTTGGTTGCAGTGATGGTGAAGGTGCCGCTGTTGCTGATCGAGACGCTGTGCGGGTTGAGCACGCCGGCCGTGAAGGCGGCCGTCGTTCCTCCGCCGCTCGCCAGAGTTCCGGTCGAGCTGATGACCACCGTTCCGGTGAAGGAGGTGACGGTGTTGCCGAGCGAGTCGAGCGCGGTGACCCGGAGATCGAACGGGGTGCTCTGCCCCTGGGTCCCGATCGGTCCTCCGGCCGAGGCCTCGACCGCGAATTGCGAGAGCGCGGCGTGGGTGATGTCGAAGCCACTGCTCGTGGCGGGCGTCAAGGCGCCGCTGGAGGCTGAAAGCGTGTAGGCCGACCCGGTCTTGTCGAGGCTCAGATCGGAGAAGGTCGCGATCCCTGCCGTTGCGGCCACGGTCGCCGTTCCGGAGAGCGTGGAGCTTCCGGGGTTGTTGGCGATCGCGATCGTCACGTTGTCGGTCGCCCCGGTGATGGTGTTTCCGAACGCGTCCTGGATCGACACTTCGATCGCAGGAACGATCGCCACTCCGGCGACTGTGTTCGACGGTTGCTCGGTGAAGACCAGGGTCGAGGCCGCGCCGGCGGCGATGTCGAACGCACTGCTCGGCGGAGAGGTCAGCGCACCCGAGACGGCACCGAGCCTGTAGCCCGTGCCGGCCTTGTCGATGCTCAGGTCGGAGAAGGTCGCGACGCCCGACACTGCCGCGACGGTGGCCGTGCCCGAGAGCGTGCCGCCCGCAGGATTCGTTCCGATGGAGATCGTGACGTCGCTCGTGGCGCTGGTGACCGTATTGCCGAACGGGTCGAGGATGGACAGCTGAACGGCCGGGGTGATCGACGCCCCGGCGGCCGCATTGGACGGCTGCACCGTGAAGACGAGACTGTCCGGCGCAGCGGCGGTGATGTCGAAGCCGCTGCTGACCGCGCCGGTGAGCACGCCCGAGACGGCGGCCAGGGTGTAGCCGGAGCCGGTCTTCTCGATGGAGAGGTCGGCGAAGCTGGCCACGCCGCCGACTGCAATGGCGGTGAGCGTGCCGGAGAGCGTGCCACCGGACGGATTGGTCCCGATGGAGATGGTCACGCTGTCGGTCGCCGAGGTGACGGTATTGCCGAACGCGTCCTGAATCGTCACTTCGACGGCCGGTGTGATCGAAGCGCCCGCGGTGGTGGTGGTCGGCTGCACGGAGAACAGCAGATCGGAGGCTGCCGCCGGGTCGATGTCGAAGCCGACGCTCGTCGCGCTCGTGAGCGCGCCGGAGCTCGCGCCGAGGGTGTAACCGACGCCTGCCTTGTCGATGCTGAGATCGGAGAACGTCGCGACCCCCGCGCTCGCCGCAATCGTGGCGGTGCCCGAGAGCGTGCCTGCCGCGGGATTGGTGGCGATGGCGATCGTCACGTTGTCGGTCGCCGAGGTCACCGTGTTGCCGAAGGCATCCTGGATCGCCACGGCGATGGAGGGAGCGATGGAAACGCCGGCGACCGTGTCCGACGGCTGGGCGGTAAAGGCCAGACGGGTGGCAGTGCCGGCCACGAACGCCACCGTCTCATCGTCGGTGATGCTGGCGGCGTTGATCGTGCCCGTGACCGTCGCCGAGCCCGCGGTGGTGGACGAGGTCAGAGTCGCGGTGTAGGTGCCGTCGCCGTTGTCGGTCACGGCCGAGAGCGTGCCGGTCGTGGTGAAGAGGGCAACCGTCCCTCCGCTGGTGGTGAGGTTCGTCCCTGATCCGTCCTTGAGCTGGACGGTGATCGTGGAGGTCGACGTGCCGTCGGCTACGATCGAGGCCGAGTCCGCCGTGATCGTCGACGTCGCACCGGATGGCGACGCGACGGTGAAGCCGAAGAGGAAGCTCGACATCAGGTTCGAGGGGGGATCGAACGTGTCGGTGTCCTCGATTCCGGTGGCGAAGACCGTCACCTGGCACGTCGCGCCGAGAGGGAGATTCGCCGTCGGCGTCAGAGTGAAGCTCGCCGCCGGGCTGGCGCTGAGCGTGAACGCGACCGCGCCGCCGCAGTCGATCGAGAACGAAGACGTCGTCGCCTCTACGGACTCGCTGAAGCTGATGACGATCGCCGCCGCCGGAGACACGCTCGCCGCTGCATCGACCGGAGTTGTCGCAGTAACTCGCGGAGCGGCATCGGTCGAGATCACGAAGGTCTGCGGCGCGCTAGTCTGGACCCCGCCGTTGGCGGTGCCGCCATTGTCCGAGAGCGTGAGAGTGATCGTCGCCGCTCCCTGCGCGTCGGCGACCAGCGCGAACGTCAGGGTGCCGTCCGAGGAGACCGAGGGCAGCGTGGTGAACAGGGCGGTGTTCGTGTTCCCGGTGACGTTGAAGGAGAGCGTCTGCGTCGATTCGTCGGCCGGCCCGGCGCTCAGAGCGGTGGCCCACCCTGTAAGCGTGACAAAAGGCGCGCCCGTGCTGTCGAGCACCTCGTCCAGCCCCTTCGTGAAGGACGGAGCATCATTGACCGCGGTGACGGTGATGACGAACGTCTGCACCGCGCTGGTGTCGACTCCGCCATTCGCCGTGCCGCCATCGTCGTGGATCCGGACCGAGACGGTGGCCGCGCCATTCGCGTCGGCCGCGGGGGTGAACGAGAGCGTTCCGTCGGCCGCGACGGCCGGCTGGGCGCTGAACAGGGCCGAGTTGTCATTCGAGACGAGGAAGTCGACCGTCTGCGTCGCCTCGCCCGCACCCGCGCTGATTCCGACCGCCCAGGCGGCCGAGTACGCGCCGCTGTCCTCCAGCACGGTCACGTTCGAACCCGCGGTGAAGCTCGGAACGTCATTGACGCCGGAGACCGTGATGACGAGATCGACCGACGCCGTGGTGTCGATTCCACCGTTGGCCGTTCCTCCGTCGTCGCTGAGAACGACCGTCACCGTGGCCGAGCCGAATGCGTCGGCCGCCGGAGTGAACGTCAGCGTCCCATCGGCGGTGAGACTCGGCTGCACCGAGAAGAGCGCGTTGTTGTCGTTGCTGACCGCGAAAGTTACAGTCTGTCCGGTCTCGTCGGCAGGTCCCGGGCTGATCGCGGTTGCCCATCCGGTGCTGTAGGCACCCGAGTCCTCGAGCACCGTGACCGCCGGTCCGGCGGTGAACACCGGCACGTCGTTGACCGGGGTGACCGTGATGATGAAGACGTGCGGAGCCGAGGTATCGACCCCGCCGTTCGCCGTCCCGCCATCGTCCTGGGCGACCACGGTGATCTCCGCGGTGCCATTCGCGTCGGGGGCAGGCGTGTAGGTGAGAGTTCCGTCCGCCGCGATCGCCGGCAGGACGGAGAACAGTGCAGTGTTCGTGTTACCGGTCACGTTGAAGGTGACGCTCTGCGTCGCCTCGTTCGGTCCGGCTGAGATCGCGGTCGCGAAGCCCGCCACCGATTGCGCTCCCGAGTCTTCGAGCACTGTCGGAGCCGTTCCGCCCGTGAAGGTCGGCGCGTCGTTGACCGGCGTGATGGTGATCGTAAAGGTCTGCGACGCGCTTGTGTCGATTCCGCCATTGGCGGTCCCGCCGTCGTCCATCAGGGTCACGGTCACGGTCGCCACGCCATACGCGTTCGCGGCAGGGGTGAAGCTCAGGGTGCCATCCGCTGCGAGCGACGGCTGAACCGAGAAGAGTGCGTTGTCGTCGTTCGTTGCCGTGAAGGTCAGCGCCTGCCCGCCCTCGTCCGCGGGTCCCGCGGTGATGGCGGTGGCCCACGCGGCAGCATGAGCCGCGGAGTCTTCGAGCACAGTCAGATCCGTTCCGCTGGTGAAGGACGGAGCATCGTTGACCGGCGTCACGGTGATGGTGAAGGTATGCGACGCGCTCGTGTTCACTCCCCCGTTCGCGGTGCCGCCGTCATCCTGAACGACGACGGTGACGTCAGCCGTCCCATTCGCGTTCGGAGCGCTCGTGAAGGTGAGCGTCCCATCCGCTACTATGGCCGGCTGCGCGCTGAAGAGCGCGGAGTTCGTGTTCGCGGTCACCAGGAAGGCAACCGACTGCGCCGCTTCGTTTGGGCCCGGCGAGATCGCCGTCGCCCAGTTCGCGATCGACTGCGCACCCGCATCCTCGAGCACCGTCGGACCCGCGCCTGCCGCGAAGCTCGGCGCGTCGTTGACCGGCGTCACTGTGACCGTGACGGTTGCAATGTTCGAGTCCGCCGTTCCATCGTTCGCGAGGACGCTGAAGGCGTCGCTGCCGTAGAAATCGGGATTCGGTGTGTAGGTGAACTCGGGACCCGTTCCGCTGAGGGTCCCATTTGCAGGAGCGGTCACAACCGACCAGGTCAGCGGATCTCCGTCGACGTCGATGGCGCTCACGGTAGCGGTGCCCGCGGTATCCTCATTCGTCGTGAGTGACGTTCCAGTTGCAACCGGGGCGTCGTTGATCGCGTTGATCGTGATCGAGACCGTCGCGACGTCCGACCAGAGCTCACCGTCGAACACCCGGAACGAGAACGAATCGCTCCCGTTGTAGTCCGCCGACGGCGTGTACGTGAGGGTCAGTCCCGATCCCGTCAGGGTGCCAATCCCCGGTCCGCTCGTGATCTCCACCGTCAGCGCATCGTCCTCGGCGTCGAAGGCCACGAGCTCGATCGCAACCGGCACGTCCTCGCCCGTGACCACCGAGCTCCCGGTCGCGGTCGGGGCCGTGTTCGTCCGCGTGACCTCGATCCGGATCTCGACGACGACCCGCTCCCCTTCCTCGTCCTCGATCACGATGGTGAACGAGTCCGTCCCCGTGAAGCCGGCGGCGGGAGTGTAGGTGAAGGTGAAACCGGAGCCCGTCGAGGTGATGGGGCCGACGTTTCCGGCGGCGGGACCGGTTCCGATGGCGTAGCTCATCGCGTGGCCGTCGGGATCCGTCACGCCGACGGTCACCGTCACCGGCTCATCGCGCTCGGTCGTGGCGCTGACCAGCAGGGGGCCGTCCCCCGCCGCATCGTCCACGACCGGCGCAGCGTTGAATGACGGATCCATCTGGATCGAGCCGTCATTGGTTCGATTGTCGGTGATCGTCCCGTACACGATGACGCGCCCCGAGAGCACTTCGATCTCGACCGTCTGGCCGGCCTCGATCGCGCGTCCGAGAAAGTCACTTGCTGTCCGCTGCTCGAACAGATCGGCTGCGTACGACCGGTCGCCGACCGTCGCCGCGAGCGATCCGTCGGCATTAAAGAGCCGCACGCGGATTGCCGCACCCTCCCCCAGCGAGCGGACGCCGATGTTGAAGCGGAACTGCTCGAGATTCATCGGCCCGAGAAGCGCCGCCCTGCGTCCCGCGCCGAGCGCGTTCTCCACCAGAACCATCGGCACGGTCACGCCCGTGGTTCCGGTTTCCTGGTCGTCGAACGCGCGGAACACCACCGCGGGCACGCCGCTCCCGCTCGTGGGGATGACGTCCATCGATCCCAGCCCCGTCGCTCCCATCTCCGCCACCACGTCGGAGAAGTACTTCGTCTCGCTCGGACCGAGCACGTACTCGAGCTGCGGATCGCTCGGAGCCCCCGGTCGTCCCTGCGCCCGGAAAACGAACCGTCCGGTCATCATCGAGCTTCCCGGGTTGTGGACCTGCAGTTCGGTCTTGAAGTCCGCGCCGAACGCTCCAGCGGTCGAGCCGACGACCGGAACCACCGCCTGTGCCTCGCCCGTCGCCTGCGCGAGAGCTGCCGGCGTGAGCGTGAGCGTGAGGAGGACTAGGAGGAGGGAAGCTTTTCGCATGAGACGGCTCCTGAAGGTGCACTTCGGACGGGATACTCGGGAGGACGACGTCGCGGAGGCCATCGGCGATTACTCTTCGTCGCCGCGGGCGATCTGCAGACTCGGATCGTTGGTGAGGTTGTCGGTCGAGGTGCCGTAGAAGATCGCAGCCCCTTCCAGAACTTCGAAACCGATCGACTGGTTGGCCGCCAGTTCCTGGCCGCCGAGCAGCTGCGACGCAGGTTGCTGTGTGAACGAATGGGGGGCGAAGGTCATCTGACCGGGAGTGGCCCGGATGGTTCCGTTCGCGTCGTAGAGGCGGACCATGATCCGGGCTCCATCGCCGAGGGTGCGCACACCGATGTTGAATCGAAAGCGCATCAGGTCCGCCGGAACGATCAGAACGCCCATCTGCCCGGCGTTCACCGCGTCCTTCAGAGCGAGGGGCGGCACGCTCACGCCGGTGGTCCCCGTCTCGCCTCCGTCGTTATAGGCCCGCGCGACGATGGTAGGCACTCCCCCCTGCTCGACGAGGAAGTCCAACGATCCGAGCCCCGTGATTCCTGCCGAGGCCACGATGTCCTCGAAACCCACCGTCTGATGGGGGGCGAGAACATACGGGAGCGAGCGGTTTTCGGCATCCGAGGTTGCGCCAGCGGGACGGATCACCAATGACCCCCGCATTTCGCGAACGCTCCGGTTGTACAGCTGCAGCGACGTCTTGAAATTCGAACCGTGCGCTCCAGCGGTCGATCCGACGACCGGAACGATTGCGCGGAGCTCGCCCTGCTGCGCGAGGAGAGGGGTCGTTCCCACCACCAGGATCAAAGTGGCGAGAAGGGATCGAACGGGCATGAATCCTCCGAAATCGGGCGCACCAGCCGCAGGCTGGGGTGAAGAACTTGGGTTCGAGCGAGAATGGACCGACGGATGATACGAAACCGCGGCCGCCAAACCTACAAGGAATCCTTTCATCCCAGAGAGTGCCAGGAGAACGTGACCGAGCTGTCACGAAAATCGCCAACCTTCCGTCAAAATGAACGTCGACGCCCGCTCGAGAACTCGCGGAATTGCGACTCGCGTCGGCGTTCCCTCCCGTGCCAGACGAACCAGATTCCGCTTCGCTTCCAGAACCAGCAGAACGCCTCTCTCGGGTCTGGTAACCGAGCGCATCGGCAGAGCAGAAGACCCAGGGTGCTTTCTGAACCTGCTACCAACTTTTCCCACGATCCGCTGTATGTGGAGGAAAGCTGTTCCCGGAGTGGCACCAGCGTTTTCTTTCACGGGGGTTGTGCTCGACGCCCATCGAAAGCAAACACAAGTCCGGGAACAACCAACACAATTTGGGAGGGTTCGACATGCGCAGGGGAATCGTGTCTTCGTTGTTCATTACATTCATCGCCGCGGCTGGCATTGCGCAGCCGGGATTGGCGGGATCCATCGCGTACGACGGGTTCGGTCCGTCGTTCCCGATCTACGCGAACAGCGGTAGCGGCTTTGCCGGCGCGTGGACGCAGGGTGGATTCAACGCGTCGGCCTCCGGCTACGTGCCGCGCGAACGCTCGCTCTGCTACGAGCGGCTCGCCATCGGCGACGGCAGCGTGTCGGGCGGAGCGTTCGACAGGATCAACGGCGCCATCCGCGATCTCGCGCAGCCGCTCGCCCCCAACGGTACGGTGTACCTCAGCTTTCTGGTGCAACCGCGCGGCGATCTCCTGGAAGGAGCGTTCAGCGGGTTCTTCGGACTGACGATCAACGGCAGCGTGGGGCAGGATCTGTTCATCGGCAAGCCGGGTGGAGGCGCGGTGAGCCAGTACGTGCTCGAGCACCGCGGCGGCTTCGGCCAGGTTTCGACGGGCGCGGCGACGGTCGTCGGGCGCACCTCCCTTCTCGTGGCCAAGGTCGAGTTCATGGCTGGAAACGACATCGTTACGCTCTACGTCGATCCGAAGCCGAACCGCCTCGAATCGGCCGCGACCGCGATCAAGAGCGACATTGACCTCGGCAACGCCTCCCGCATTGGGATCTACTCGACCGGTGCCTTCACCATCGACGAGATCCGGATCGGCACCACCTACGCCGACGTCGTGCCGGAGCGAAAAGGAAACGCCGGCGGCGATTCCGCGGGCTGCCTGCAGGAACCAAACTGATTCGCCGCGACTGCGCACCCGCGATGGGTGCGCAGTCGTTTCGTTTTCCTCGCCCTTGCTCACTCCGCGCGAATCGCCTCGGTCGGATTGACCCGAAGAGCGCGGCGCGCCGGGCCGACGGCGGCGAGGAGCCCGCCGACGATCGCCACCGCTGCGGCGACGGGAATGGCGATGAGCGCCGTGCCGCCCATCAGCTCTCCTCCGGACGCGCGATCGAGGAGCACCGCCAGACTGAGCCCGATCGCCACGCCAATCGCGATCTGCCTCGCCGCGTGCGCGAGCACTCCCGTCAGAATCCGCCGAGCGTCCGCGCCGAGGGCCGCGCGGATCCCGATCTCGCGCCGGCGCTTGTTCACTGTGAACGAGACGAGCGCGTGAATGCCGGCAGCCGAAAGAAGCAGGACGCTGGCCGCGAACACCGCGAGTCCGAGCGCGATCTGTCCCATCGCCTTCGTCTCGTTGTGGAAAATCACGTCGAGCGGCGCGACCTCGTCGAGCTGGAGACGTGGATCGACCGAGGCCGCGATCGCGCGCAGCTTCGGCGCGAACTCCTCCGCCGTCGTCCCACGCACCCGGATCGTCAGCGTGTCCATGTACGAAGCGCCGACGGCCACGGGAAAGTACATCCTCGCCGTGGGCGTTCCCGGAACGCTGACTCCGGCCGGGAAATCCTCGACGACGCCGACGATCTCGCGCCACGGCTGGGGCTCGGCCCCGGAGCTCGCGACGCGCACGCGACGACCGACCGCGGAGCCGCCACCCATCACGTCCCTGACGAAACTCCGGTTCACGATCACCGACCGCGCCAGATCGCTCGGCGCCGGCGGGTCCGCCGCCATGAAGCCCCGTCCCGCGAGAACATCCACGTCGAGAACCTCGAACCATCCCGGCGCGACGTAGAAAACCATCGCCGCCTTCGCGTCTCGCGCCTCTCCCTCGATCTCGAACCGATCCTTCCCGCCGCTCCAGGGCATCGCGTTCGACACCGCCGTGCCGGCGACCGCCGGCTCCTCGGCGAGCCGGTCGCGGAGCCGCGTCACGATCACTCGCGTTCGTTCGGCGCGCGCCATCGCCGCCTTCTCCGGATCCTCACTCACGAGCGCCGGATCGTCATCAGCCTCGAGAGTGAAGACCGCGGAGAGCAGCTCGCCCGCGGGAACGCCGAGACCCTGCATCGACCGGCTCGCCGACTGGATAGTCTTGAACAGCGCGCCCAGCGTCGGCGGAAGGATCGCGAGCGCCGCCGCTACCTGCACGACGATGAGGGCCGTCCAGGTGCCCCCGAGACGCGCTTCCGAAGTCGACGCCGCGCTTCCGATCGTCACACGGACATCGCGCGTGGCACGGAATGCCGGAAAGAGACCGACGATCGCCGCGCCGAGGATCGAGAGCACCAGAGCGTGGATCACGATCCCGGGAGTGAGCCCCACCTCGATCCAGAACGGAGGGTCTCCGTTGGACTTCATCCAGTTGTCCAGCCACCGGAGCCCGACCGCCACGAGCCCCAGCCCGGCGACTCCGGCCAGAAGCGACAGAACGAGCGCCTCGGCGAACAACTGCGTCACGATCCGCCGCCGCGTCGCCCCGAGCGCCGTCCGCAACGCGATCTCGGCGGTCCGGTTCACCGTCCGCGCATAGACGAGAACGGCGACGTTCATCGCGACGAGGACGAGGAGCAGCCCGACGACGAGCCTCATCATTCCCTTCAGCTGCGGGTCGTCGTCCGCCGAGTTCGTGAAGACGTCGGTATACGGCATGACGCGCGACTCGAGCGCGCCCTCCAGCGGTCCGCTCTCCGCTGCGGCGAGGCGGCGCCCGAGCACGCTCAGCTCCGCCTGCGCTTCCTCGTGTGTCGCGCCGGGGGCGAGGCGGGCAAAGACATCGAGCGTCGGCCCCGTGCTCCGCGGCCAAGCGCCCGGATCGACGCGGAGCGGCACCCACCAGCTGTGGTTCACCGGAAACGCGAACTCCTCAGGCATCACGCCGACGATCGTGTGCGGGACCTCACCGATGCGGATTGCGGTTCCGATGACGTCGGCGTTTCGTCCGAAGCGGGTCTCCCAGACGCGCTCGCCGATGACGGCGACGGGCGGAGCGCCGATCCGTTCGTCCTCCTCGACAAGCGTGCGCCCGAGGAGCGGGGCGATGCGCGCGACGCGAAATCCAGACGCGCTCATCTCCGCGACCGGGATCGCCTCCACGCCCGACCTTGCGACGAGGTTGCGCTGGACGGTGCGGAACGCGCCGAGGTCGACGACCGATCGCAGCTCCCGCTGCCAGATGCCGAAGTCGTGCAGCACGCGTTTGTCGTAGACGGTGCGAAGCGGATCGCGATTCACGATCGAGACGATGCGGTCTCCCTCGGCGAGGGGGACTTCGGGAAAGAAGATCGAGTTGACGAGGGCAAACGCGCCCGCGCTGACGCCGATGGCGACCGCCAGGCCGAAGCCGCCGACGAGGGTGAGCCCTGGCGACTTGGCGAGCATGCGCGCGCCGAGGCGAAGGTCGAGCGAGAGTCCGGGCGCCCAGGGGAGCCAGCGCGCGTCGCGCACCGCTTCCTTTGCGTGCTGCACGCCGCCGAATGCGACACCGGCGCGGCGCCGCGCCTCCTCCGGGCTCAATCCTTCGCGCCGGAGCTTCTCCGCCTCCATCTCGATATGGAACGCGACCTCCTCGTCGAGCTCGCGCTCGACGGCATCACGGCCGAGGAGAGTGCGGAGGCGGCGATACCAGCGCTTGGTCCAGGTCATGGAGGGCTCCGATCGGGGAAGCGTCAGGAAGTCTCGAGAATCAGTTCGACGGTGTCGACGTAGCGGCGCCAGTGCGCCGTCTCGGCGTCGAGGGCCCGCCGGCCGGCGCGGGTGAGCTCGTAGTATTTGGCGCGGCGCCCCGTGTCGGTGCCGCGCCAGTCGCTCTCGACCCATCCTTTCTCCTCGAGCCGCTGAAGCGCCGGATAGAGAGAGCCCTGGCCGACGTGAAGGGCGTCGCGGGAGAGCTGCTCGATGCGCTGGGCGATGGCCCAGCCGTGCATCGGCTCGAGCGAGACCGCCTTGAGGATGAGGAGGTCGAGGGTACCGCGAACGATGTCGCTTTGGATCGCGGGAGGGAGTGAGGACTGGGATGACATGGGCGGCTCCGGATGCGAAGTGTCGACTTCCGACATCATTGTCGGGAAGGTTGTGTCGGAAGTCAACAATAGCGGTGGATTCCATCGAGGCGCAGCGCCCCCGCTCCCTCCTCCTAATCCACGCGCAACGCTTCCGTCGGCGAGAGCCGCAGTCCGCGCCGGGCGGGGGCGAATGCGGCGAGACCTCCCACCACCAGCATGATTGCCGCGACCACCGCCAACAGCGCCACCGATTGGACGAACCCGAGATCGACTGCGGAGAATGCGAGCGCGGACAATCCGGCTCCGGCGATCACGCCGATCGCGAGCTGCCACAGGGCGCGCCCGAAGACCGCGGCGAGCAGCCTTCCCCGGGTCGCGCCAAGCGCCGCGCGAATCCCGATCTCACGCGTCCGCCTGGCGATCACGAACGACATCATCGCGTAGATCCCCGCCGCCGAAAGCAGGAGCACGCTCACCGTCACCCCCGTGACTCCCCAGGTCAGATAGCGCCAGAGGGTCCGCAGATCCTCATAAAACGTCGCCAGCGGCGTCACCTCGCGGATCTGCATCGCCGGATCGACCCCGGCGGCGATCTGCCGGATGCGATCGGTGATACCGGGCGGAAGCTCTCGCTCGAATCGCACCGACAGCAGGAACGGATCCATCTCGCCGGGAGGAACGGCGTGGTAGACCGTCGCCTGCGGCCCCGAGAACGGCTCCGGTGCAAAGGCCGGGAAGTCGCTCACCACCCCGACGATCTCGTACCACTTTCCCGCAGGCTCCCCCACCGGCGCCGCGTAGCGGAAGCGGAGGCCGAGCGGACTTCGCCCCTCGATCGGAAGGCCGCTCACGAAGCGGCGATTGACGACGACCGCATCCGCATTCTGGTCGCCAGCGGTGAACCCGCGCCCCGCCACGATCTCCGCCTCGTAGTGCGCGAGGAGATCGGAGCCGCCGTAGAGCGCGGCCGTCTTCACCGTCGTCTCACCCGTGGCGGCTCCCTCCTCGAGCTCGACCCGGATCCCTCCGCCGGTGCCGGGAATGGCGGATACGTACGAGACCGACTCGACACCCGTCTCCCTCGCAACCCGGGAGGCGAGCTCCTCGTGTCGCGTGCGGACGACCTCCGGATCGACCGGCTCTCCCTCGCCGCCGTTGAACACCGACGCCACGACGAAACGCTGGGCGGCGAAGCCGGGTCCGACGGATTCGACCCGCAGCATCATCACGGTCGCATAGACCGCGCCCGGAAGAATCGCGACCGCGATAGCGACCTGGGCGACGACGAGCGCGGTCCAGATGCCGCCGAGGCTCGTGGTGCGGCCGCCGAGATCGCGAAGAGACGACGCGACGCCGCGGCCGGTCGCTTTCACTCCCGGCAGTACGCCCATGACCAGGGCGGCCAGAACGGCGAGGACGACGGCGTAAACGACGATGGCCGACGAGAGTCCGAACTCGATCCAGAACGGAAAGCCGCGCGTGAGGGCTCGCGCTTGAAGCGCCCTGAGAAACCACCACGTCAGGCCGACACCGATGGCGGCGCCGGCGAGCGAAACGGCGAGCGCCTCGAGGAAGAGCTGCCCGAGAATCCGCGCGCGCCCTGCGCCGAGCGCGGTCCGCACGGCGATCTCGCCGAGGCGCGTCACCGTGCGGGCATAGAAGAGGATGGCGAGGTTCACCGCGACCACGAGCGCGAGCGCGGCGATGAGGAGCTGACCGATGCGTAGGAAGAAGCCGACGCGCGGGTCCATGAGATCGACGCTGCCCGCGAGCGTGTAGCGGACGACCGTCACGTTCGCGGGTTGTGCGCCGCCGGCAGGCCGGGGAAGCCTGCCGCGCACGAGTGCGGTCAGCTCCGCTGCGGCGTCCGTCGCGCGGGCGTCCTCGCGGAGGCGCGCGAAGTACTGCGGCGGCGGTCCGCCGGGCAGCGCGGATCCGGGCGAGGCCAGGCGGAGCGGGGTCCAGAACTCGTGATTCGAGGGAAAGCGGAACTCTTCCGGCATCACTCCGACGATCGTGTGCTGCGTGCCGCCGAGCCGGATTGCCTCCCCGATGATGGCAGGAGCCTTTCCGAAGCGCGACTCCCAGACATCGTGACCGATCACCACGACCGGCGCTGCGCCGTCGCGCGTATCGGCGAGAGCAATCGGGCGTCCGAGGAGCGGCCTCGCGTGCGCGATCGAGAACGCGGAGGGAGTCACTTCGGCCGTCAGCACCGGCTCGGGCGTACCGGCGCGAGGAACGAAATTCTGAAACGTGGAGCGGGCGGCTCCGATCTGCTCGAGTGTGGAGAGCGCCGCTCCGGTGGTGATGAGATCGTCGAACGGGCGGATGCCCTCGTTCCCGGCCGGGAGATCGTCGATCCAGAAGGCGACGACGCGATCGCCGCCGGCGAACGGGAGTTTCGGATCGAGGAACTCGGTGAGAATCTCGAAGGCGATCGCCCCGAGAGCGATGGCGACGGCCATGGCGAAGGCGCCGGCGAGAGAGAGCCCGCGGTGCTTGACCAGGAGGCGGAGGGCGAGGCGGATGTCGAGGCCCCATCGATCGAGGAATGCGAAGGAGCGCGACGCGCGGTGGAGCTCCTTCGCGTCGTCCGGACGTCCGAATGCGCGCCGCGCGGCGAAGCGCGCCTCGGCCGGCGTCATCCCGCGGGCGAGGTAGTCGTCCTCGAGCAGAGCGAGGTGCGACTCCATCTCGCGCGACACCTCCTGCTCGGCGCGGCCGGGGCGGAGGGACGTGAGGAGGCGAAGGAAGAAGCGCCGCATCACGACTCCCCGAGCAGCGCGTCGACCAGGCCGGCGAGGCGTCGCCACCGCTCGGTCTGCCGCCCGAGCTCGGAGGTGCCGGATCGGGTGATCGAGTAGAACTTCGCCTCGCGCCCCTTCTCGGTCTTCCCCCACTTACCGCGAATCCATCCTTTCTGCTCGAGGCGGACGAGGGCGGGATAGAGCGTCCCCTGGTTCAGCGACAGCGGATGATCGGAGACCTGCTCCAGCCGGTTCGCGAGCGCATAGGCATGGAGCGGACCCATGGTCGCGAGCGCCCGGAGAACGATCAGGTCGAGCGACCCCTGGAGGAGAGCGACGGAGTGCTGATCACTTGACATGCCAGTGGAGAGTGCCTCGGCTTCACTGGAATGTCAAGTGGGAGGGACGAGGGATGAGGGGCGAGGGATGAGGGGCGAGGGACGAGGGACGAGGGGCGAGGGGCGAGGGGCGAGGGACGAGGGACGAGGGACGAGGGACGAGGGACGAGTTTGGTTTTTCCGGGCCGGACCGCAACTTTTCCTGAACACGTCCATCGCGGCGCGGGCGGGGGAAGCGCCGAAGGCGCGCTGGCGGATAGCCGGGGGTGAAGGCCGCGGAGCGGTCGAACCCCCGGTCAGCGCGCGACAAGAATATGCACCGCGCCCCGGCGGGGCGCCGGGGACTCAATCAATCGACCAGATATCCACTTTCCCTGCACAGCGCGATGGCTCAGTGAGAGCGCGGTCGAGGGCCGGCTCGATGACGTCGATCCAGGTCGCGTAGCCGCGGTCGTTCGGGTGAAAGCGGTCGGCGTCGAACAGCGTCGGGTCGCTTCGGAACAGCGGCCCCGTTTCGCGCGCGATGGGTGCGAAGGTCAACTCCTCGCGCTCCACCGCACGCTGGAAGACTGCGTTGAGAGCGCGGGTGCGACGCGCCGCCAGCCATCGCAACGCGCGAGGAATCCGCGGCGGCGTGCTCATTGCGGCCGCCCCCGTCACGACGATCCGCACGTCGCAGTGAATGCTGCGGAGGGCCTGAATGATCTTTGCGAGATCCCGCTCCAGCGAACGAGCGGAGGTCAGATGAACGACATCATTCGCGCCGACGTCAAGCAGCACGACGTCGGGGACGAAGGACCCGATGCGCGGCAGCTGTTCGTGAAGGACGTCGGCGCCCCGCGCGCCGGAAACTGCCAGGTTCTTCATCTCGACGGTCCGATCATTCGCCAGATGGAGCGCCGTCTGGCGTGCGATGCCCAGCTCGTAAGTCCCCCCGACGCCGACTGCCGTGCTGTCACCGAGGACGAGATAGCGGAGGGTCGGCCCGGAGCCGAACCGCTCGATCCCATCCGGCGCGCGGCGTGGCTGCACCGGAGGGTTGGAGGTGCCGCAGGCCACCAGCAACAGCGCGACGGCAGACACGAGGGTGAATCTCATCAGTGATGTCTCCCCTCTGCAAACTGCGTGAAATGGTGCGATGGGATGGACGGGATGCCAGCGCCTCACCAGCTGACCTGCTCGCGAATCACGGCGCCGCAGGCCGCCACCACTCCGCAATGGCGTTCCGGATCGTCCTCTCTATGTACTCCGGGTCCTGATGTGCCTCCCCGGCGAAGCTGGCGCTGAGGCTGAAGCCACCGGAGCCCTGAATCGTCAGTGTCCATGGTGCCTCTGCCACCCGATCGGTGATCGCCACCGTCCACACTCCTGCCTGCCCTTCCAGCGCCCGCCTGATTGCATCCTCGATGATTTCGCGATGTTGACAAGACGCGGTGTGCGTCACGAACCTCAGTTCACCCATCCCCCCACCCCTTCTTCCATAGGAGTGTCTGCCGAGGGCATTTCCCTACCCACCTCACGAAAAAAAGTTTCGGGACGGGGAGAATCAGGCGATCTCTTTTGCGTCACGCAACATTACGTTCCGACGCCACGTCTCGGCAGAATCGACCGTTCTTTCGTGCGGCGCGGGCGCTGGAAGCGCCGAAGACGCGCTGGCGGATAGCCGGGGTGAAGGCCTCGAAGCGGTATCTCGCCCCAACCTTCCGGCGATTCTCCTCATCGGATGGCCCACACGCACCGATCGTGGAAGGTGTCCTTGCGAAGGTGAAACCCCGTCGCGGGCCGATCCGTAAGGAGATCGAATTTAATCGAGGAGCTTTTCATGCGTGTCTATTCCTTCATCCTCCTTCTATTGCTCGCCGCGGGGAGCGCATTCGCCGAGAACCAGTACATTCCAGTCGCGGGACTCGCGCCCGGAGCGAACAACACCCTGTTTCGCACCGACGTCCGGATCTTCAACCCGGCGCCATACGCGATCGACGTCACCCTCCATTTCCTTCCGACCGGCATCGACGGGAGCAATATCTCCGGCCGGGTCTTCCACATCGGGCCGCGCCAGATGCTCGTTCTGGACAATGTCGTGGAGCACATCAATCCCGGGTCGACCACGGCGTTGGGGGCTGTTCGAATCGACTCGGACACCGATGCCAGCTATGCCTTTCTTGCCGATTCCCGCACCTGGACGAGCTCTCCGAATCCTCAGGCTCCCGGAAGCTACGGCCAGTTCATCCCGGCAATGCGTCCCGAGGAAGCGCGGCTCGAGACGGTCGTGCTTCATCTATCGAACACGCCGGAGCGCCGGACGAACATCGGCGCGATGAATCCCGGCCCCGAGGCCGCAACCGTCAAGGCGACCCTCTACCCCTGGGATGGCAGCTCATCCCTCGAAAGCGCTCCGTTCGTCCTTCCAGCGATGAGCATGAAGCAAGTCTCGCTCGCCGACTTGTTCGGAGGGCTTTTTCTCGTAGATGGCTACGTCGTGTTCGAATCGACGCATCCTCTTTTCACGTGGGGATCGGTGATCGACAACCAGTCCGGCGACCCCTTTTACATCATCGGACGAGAGTCGAAGGAGGAGCGGATCGAGATTTTCTGATCCTCCGCTCACGGCTTCGAGGCGCGCCTGAGAGCAAGATCGAAGTTGGTCACCAGCGTCGCGGACCCGGAGGTCGACTGCCGGATCGGTACGACCAGAAAGCGTGACCCGTCGGGCGTCATTGAGATGCCCCGGTCGTTCGTGTTGAGGTCGACGCTGAACAGCGGCTTCATCGCGCCCGGCCGAACCACCCTCCCCTCGAACTCGAGGTCGAGCGCTCGGATCCCGTACGCGCTGACGTAGAGGATCTCCTTCCCATTGCTGTTCCACCACGCCGCGTAGGCCGACTCGTTCGAGATCTGCCACCGCCCCCCGCCATCCGGATACGGTGTGACGAAGAGGTAGCGACCCGACCCGTCGGATGAGATGTAGGCGAGCCAGCGACCGTCGGGGGAGATCCGGCCCTCGTACTGCTGTCCTTCACCTCCCAGCACGAGTTCGGGCTCGCCTCCCTCCAGCGCGACTCTCATGATGTCGCCGGCATCTCCGGTGCCCCGCTCGTAGAGAACGTACCGGCCGTCGGGCGTGATCGAGGAGGGCCGCACCAGGTCGGTCCCCGACACCAGCGTCCTCTCGGGAAGACTCCCGTCCGACGGCTTGACGTGGAGCCGGAAGTTCGCGGCATCGACGGTGCTGAAGACGATCTGCTTTCCATCCGGGGTCCATACCGGATCGGTAGCCCCGAGGGAGACGAACGAAAATCGCGTGCGGGTGCCCCGCTCGAGATGGTGGAGATGGATCTCGGAGCCGGGATCTCCGATCGAGATCGCTGCCATTTTTCCGTCCGGCGAGAGGCTCACATCCCGATAGAAGGCTGGAGGCCCCACTTCGCCGATGCGCTTGCCCTCACGATCGAGCCAGGAGATCACCGTGTTACCGTTGGCGTTGCTCTGCGAATGGGTGACCAGCAGGTCCGAGGAGACCGAAGCGATCATCCGCCACGTTCCGCCATCGTAGAGAACGTCGTCCCAGACCCGGACCTCGGGCCCCTCGAGCTCTCCTGCGTCGACCCGCTGCGCCACCATCTTGTTGGCCTTGAGATAAAGAAGCCAATCCCCCCACATCAAGCCGTTCCCCGGGGAGGAGACGAGTTTTCTCGCTCCGGTTCCGTCGGTCGCCGTGATGAAGATTCCGGTATCGCTGCTCTCGGGAAGGGAGTGCAGCGCCGCCAGATAAAGAAGGTGTTTGCCGTCGGGATGCATCGAAGGCCAGCGGTGGGTGGTGTAGGGAGGCTCGAGCCTGGTCACCGCAACCGGCGTCCCCCCGCTGGCGGGGATGCGCATGATCGGCGCCTGCGTGAGTGGCGTGTAGTAGATCGTGCCGTCCGTACCCCATGCTCCGCCCCGCGCGTCCGGAGTGTCGGCGAGCACCCTGGGGGGTGTGCCGTCGACGTCGGTGACGAGCAGCTTGCCCGAGCTGAAGAATCCCAGACCTCGGCTGTCGGGGCTCCAGAAAGGAAACATCGCCTTCTCGGTTCCCTGGAGCCGCGTGGTCAGCCCCGACTGGAGCGACTGCACGTAGAGCTCGGGGCCCGTCTCCGACGTCGCGACGAACGCGACCCAACGGCCGTCGGGTGAGAGAGTCACGGGACCGCCGGCGTCCCCGGTAACTACGAACTCGGTACCCGCCACCGGGGAGATCGCCGCAACCACCTGCCGCGGCTCGGCCGTCGAAGAACGAAGCCAGGTCCACATCCCTCCTGCCGCGAGAAGGGGAAGAAGCAGAGCGGCCAGCCAGGCCGTCCTCTCCCTCCTCCTGTTCCGACGGATCCCGAGCGGCTGGGGCGCGGAGAGTCCGTCGCGCACCCACTCGAGCTCCTTCCGGAGATCGTGCGCGCTCTGCCACCGCTCATCCGGATCCTTCGCCAGGCAGGTGCGGATGACCCGCTCGAGCGCGGCGGGGGCAAGAGGAGCGATCTCCGAGATCGGCTCCGGTTCCCGCTCGAGAATCGCGGCGATGACGCTCGTGCGGCTCTTCCCGTCGAACGCCCGTCGCCCCGTGGCCATCTCGTACAGCAGCGCACCGAAGGCGAAGATGTCCGAGCGGTGATCCGCCTCGGCTCCTTCGAGCTGTTCAGGCGCCATGTACTGGAAGGTCCCGATCAGGGTCCCTTCCTGCGTGATCGGCTTGAGCTCGGTGGCTCGGTCGGACTCGACCCTGAGGCTCGCATTCGCCTTCGCCAGCCCGAAATCGAGAAGCTTGGTTCCCGACTTCGTCAGCATCACGTTTCCCGGCTTCAGGTCGCGGTGAGTGATTCCGCTTCGGTGCGCTCGCTCGAGCGCGTCGGCGATCTCGATCCCGTACCGCAGCAACTGATCGATCGGAAGCGGCCCCTTCGTCAGCCGGTCGGCGAGCGTTTCGCCCTCGCATAACTCCATGACGAGATAAGAAAGAGAGGGCGACGAAGCGGCCTGCGCGGATTCCCCTTCCCGGCTCGCGATCTCGAGCCTCGCCTCTCCGACATCATGCAGGACGCAGATATGCGGATGATTCAGAGACGAGATCGCTCGCGCTTCCCTCTCGAACCGGAGGCGGAACTGGGGGTCGCCGGCCAGGTGCGGCGGCAGGATCTTGATCGCGACACTCCGCTCGAGCCGCGAGTCGCGCCCCTTGTAGACCTCCCCCATACCTCCGGCCCCGAGAGGCACGTCGATCTCGTAGGGCCCCAGTCTGGTGCCGCGGGCGATCATAGTTGGATTGAGCGGAGAGAATACCACCGCTCCCGGCCCGAACCCGCCCCAATTCAGATGCCGACGTGGTTGACTCCGCACGATCTTCGGCACATTACGGAGGGCCGTATCGGCGCTGACGCCGCGGGCCTCCTCGCCTCGTCCGGCTTCATCCGAGAATGTCGATCGCCACCGCCTCGGCCACCCGAATGCCGTCGATCGCCGAGGAGAGAATGCCTCCCGCGAAGCCGGCTCCCTCTCCTGCCGGGAAGAGACCGGGAGTGCTCACGCTCTGAAGCGACTCCTCGTGGCGGGGAATGCGGATCGGAGAGGAGGTTCGCGTCTCCACTCCGGTCAGCATGGCGTCGCCCATTGCGAAGCCGCTCAGCTTGCGATCGAAAGCCGGGATCGCCTCACGGATGGCTGCGATGGCCCATTCGGGGAGGCTCGAGTCGAGCTCGGTCGGAGTCACGCCCGGAGTGTAGGACGGGATCACGTCTCCGATGCTGGAGGACGGACGTCGCCGGAGAAAGTCCTCCACGCGCTGGACCGGGGCCTTGTAGTCGCCGCCACCCAGCAGGAATGCCCTGCTTTCGAGCTCTCTCTGGAACGCGATGCCGGCCAGTGGGTCCCCGGGATAGTCTGCCGGCGTGATGCCGACGACGATCCCGGCGTTCGCGTTGGATTCCTTCCGCGCATACTGGCTCATCCCGTTGGTGACGACGCGCCCCGGCTCGGACGCGGCCGCGACGACCGTACCTCCCGGGCACATGCAGAAACTGTAAACCGATCGGCCGTTGCTGCAGTGATGCGTCAGCTTGTAGTCGCCTGCCCCGAGCCTGGGGTGGCCGGCATGATCGCCGAAGCGGTTTCGATCGATCAGGCTCTGAGGGTGCTCGATCCGGAAGCCGATCGAGAACGGTTTCGGCTCGATCCGCACCCCGGTCGCCAGGAGCATCTCGAACGTGTCCCGGGCGCTGTGACCGACCGCGAGGACGACCTGATCGGCCAGGATCTCCTCGCCGCCGGCGAGAAACACCCCGCGCACTCGACCCTCGTCGAGATGCAGCCCGATCACGCGGGCGCCGAAGCGCATCTCACCGCCCAGTGCTTCGATCTTCGCGCGGATGTTCTCGACCAATTTCACCAGTCGGAACGTCCCGATGTGGGGCTTGCTCGACCAGAGGATCTCGCTCGGCGCCCCGGCCTCGACCAGTTCAGTCAGGACCTTGCGTCCGAGGTGACGCGGATCGCGCACCTGACTGTAGAGCTTCCCGTCGGAGAACGTCCCTGCACCCCCTTCGCCGAACTGGACGTTCGACTCCGGATCGAGCGCCCCGGTGCGCCAGAAGCCGAACGTATCGGCGGTGCGCTCGCGGACTTTCTTTCCGCGCTCGAGCACGATCGGCCGCAGTCCCATCTGCGCGAGGATGAGCGCGGCGAAGAGTCCACAAGGGCCCATTCCGATGACGAGGGGCCGCGGCTCGATCGTCCGTCCCGCCGCGTTCGCGACGAAGCGATAGCCCATGTCGGGCGTTTCCGACACTTCCGGATCGTTCTTCATCCGGGAGAGAATCGCCGCGGCGTCCGGCGTTTCGACATCGACGGTGTACACGAGCACGATTGACTGCTTCTTCCGTGCGTCGTGGCTTCGCCTGAAGACGGTGAGCTCGAGCGGTGTCCCAGATCCCAGGCCGAGGCGACGGCGGACCGCAGCCTCGAGCTCGGCCTCGGCGTGATCGAGAGGAAGGCGGAGTTGAGAGATTCGAATCAAGGAATGGGCTCCAGACGGACGCCGATCATAACTCCCCGCGGACGATCGGCCGGCGGGACTTTCCCCGGGCGGCGGGTAGCGCCGAAGGCGCGTGGGCGGATCCCCGGGGGTGAAGACCGCGAAGCGGTCGAACCCCCGGTCAGCGCGCGACAAGAGACGCCGCGGCGTAGCGCACCGC
>Ga0209347_1002456_pt1 | contig 24568 bp, 17 predicted proteins | sample AutmiccommuBRH23_FD_187382 | JGI IMG/M metagenome (GOLD analysis project Ga0209347, IMG submission 187382) | Deep subsurface microbial communities from Mt. Terri, Switzerland - Autotrophic microbial communities BRH/23 (SPAdes) (version 2) | ecosystem: Environmental > Aquatic > Deep subsurface >...
GGGCTCCGGTGCGCCAGTCCGGGACGAGCTGCTCGATGACGGCCGCCTCGAGCGCCTCGCCGCGGCGGCGCAGCCGGAAGACGAGGCCGCCCTCGGAGGGGTCGGCCGGAGACGCGAGCAGGAGGCGGTAGTGCAGCGGCTCGAACGAGGTGCGCCAGGCGAGGTACTCCGGGGTCCGGTCGGTGCGGAAGCCGCGTCGCGGCGCGTGCTGCAGCAGTTGGGAGGCCACGTCGCGGTCGGCCAGCGCGGTGGCAGCATCGAGACCGACCGTCGTCGGCTCGGACCACAGGGACGCCGGGACGCGGGAGCTGACCATCGTCAGGGCGGACCGGCCGCCGGCAGGGAGGACGCCGACGGGCAGACGCCGGGCGAGGCTCCAGCCCATCTTGAGGTAGCCGGGTCGGCTCTGGTCGTTGGGCGTGTTGAAGACGATCGCGTCACCGGCCAGCGTGAGCTCCGCGACGCTCTGCAGGGTGAGGGTGCGGAAGATGCCCATCCCCTGGTAGGCGGGGTCGGTCGCGGTGTCGACGGCCCGGACGGCCGGGACCGTCTTGCCGTTGTCGTCGAGGAAGCGCCAGCGCAGGAAGGTCCGGTAGCCCACCACCCGACCCTCGTGGACCGCCACCCAGCCCGGCGACTGCCCGAACGGGTTCTCCTGGTGCTTCCAGTGGAAGAAGTCCTCGTTCGGATCGCCCGTGGCCCACCCGAGTGACGCGCGGAAGAGCTCGAACACTCCCGGCTCGTCGGCCGGCTGTGCGGGTCGGAAGTCGAGCTCCGGTCGATCGGACCGCGACGTCATGCCTTGCCTCCATCGAGCCACGACTGGAGCATGAGCAGCGTCCAGAGGGCGTAGTCGTGATTCCTCCGGCCCGACTCGTGCTCCGCCAGGGCCAGGGCGATGACGTCGGGACGGAGGAGGCCCTGCCGCCGCAGCCGGTCAGTCGCGAGCAGGTCATGGGCCCACTCGTTCAGTGGTCCCCGGAGCCAAGTAGCCAAGGGAGGGTCGAAACCGACCTTCGGTCGGTCCCAGAGAGCCTGCGGCACATGGCGGCTGAGGATCTGTCGCACCAGCCACTTCCCGCGACCGTCGCGCACCTTCGCCCGGTCTGGGAGACGCCAGGTCAGCTCGACGAAGCGGTGGTCGAGGAAGGGCACGCGGACCTCCAGTGCGACGGCCATGCTCGCGCGGTCGACCTTGACCAGCATGTCGTCCGGCAGCGTCGTCAGCTGGTCCGCCAAGAGCATGGCGGCCAGCGGGCTCCGGGACCACTCGGCTGTCCTCGGTCGGGCCAGCGGTGCAGGAGGGGCCACCATCACGTGTCCCGGGTCCCACTGCGTCGCGAGGATGCCGTACGCAGCCAGGGCATCCTCGGCTCTCAGTGCGGCGGCCAGCTTGTGCGCCTTGGTGCCGAGGTCGGGGGTCCGCGCAGGCGTCAACGCGGCGAGTCTGTCCCAGGCGACCGGCGGGATGCTGCGGACACCGGCAGAGATCCCGGTGCGAAGGGGAGTTGGAAGCCCGAAGAGTCGGGACAGCCCACCGTGTGCCACTTGGTAGCGGTTGTAGCCGCCCAGCAGCTCGTCGGCGCCGTCGCCGCTGAGCGCAACGGTGACGTGCTCCCGCGCTGCCGCGCACAGCAGCGCAGTGGGCATCGCGGACGGGTCGGCGAAGGGTTCGTCGTGCATCTCGGCGACCCGCGTCGCCAGTTTGACGGCGTCGAGCTCGGGGAGCGGCAGCGTCTGGTGCGCAGTGCCGAGGTGCACGGCGACGCGGGCAGCAGCCTCCGACTCGTCCGCCGCGCCACCGACCGCCACGGTGAAGGACCGCACTGGCTGGGTGCTCACTTGCTGGGCCAGCGCGACGATGGTGGTCGAGTCGAGGCCCCCGGACAGGAAGGCGCCGACGGGAACGTCGGCCTGCAGTCGACGGCGCACCGAGGATCGCAAGGCCTCCTCGGCGAGATCGACCAGCTCCGAGTCGGGCAGCGTCACAAGGTCTGCCGAGCCGGCGGCCGCAACCTGCTCGAGCGACCAGTAGGTCGACGGCGGGGTGGCGACGCCGTCCCGACCGACGCGAACCATCGTGCCCGGGGGCAGCTTGGTGATTCCCGGGAGGATCGAGTACGGAGCGGGGACGAAGCCGAGCCGGAGGAAGGCCGCGACGGCCTCACGGTCCGGCTCCGTCGGCGCCCCCGGGAGTCGACGGATGGCGCTCAGCTCCGACGCGAAGGCGAAGGTCGAGCCGACTCGGCCGTAGTACAGCGGCTTCTCGCCCAGCCGGTCACGCGCCAGAGTGAGCTGCTGCTCCAGCCGGTCCCACAGCGCAAGCGCGAACATGCCGTCGACCGCCGAGATGGCGGCCTCGGGGCCCCGCCGGGCGGTGAGCTCGAGGAGCACCTCGGTGTCCGAGTGTCCACGGAGCCTGACGCCGTGCGACTCCAGCTCGGCCCGGTGGTCGGCGTGGTCGTAGATCTCGCCGTTGAGGACGATCACCCACCTGCCGTCCGAGGAGGTCATCGGCTGGTGACCGGCTGGCGACAGGTCCACGATGGAGAGGCGCCGATGGGCCAGGGCCACACCTGCCTGAGGGTCGAGCCAACGTCCATGGTCGTCCGGGCCGCGGTGCGCCACGGCTGCGGACATGCGGTCGAGATCGTCGACGAGGAGCGCGTTGCCGGGACCGAGCAGACCGGCCAGGCCGCACATAGGTTCCCCTCTTGCCCAGGAAGACGCCAGGGTCCTTGGCGCCGGACCGAGTCTATGTCGCCGGGTCGGGCAGCGTCCGAGTCTGCGGCAGACTGACCCCATGCCGACTGCCGGGCGCGACGACGCCGAGCCTGTCCGCGTCCTGTGGGCCATCAAGGGCCTCGGCCCGGGCGGTGCCGAGCAGCTCCTCGTGTCGTCGGCCAGAGTTGCTGATCAAGGACGCTTCAGCTTTGAGGCGGCGTACGTGCGCCCCGACAAGGACCAGCTGGTCGGGACCTTGGCTCGGGCGGGGGTGCCGTCCACCCTCTTGGGGGGCGGACGTTGGGGCAGATACGTCTGGCCGATCCGGCTGTGGCGGCTCCTCCCCGGATTTGATGTCGTTCATGCGCACTCCCCGCTCGTGGCCGGAGTGGCCAGGGTCGCGGCCCGACTTCTCCCCGCGAAGCGGCGGCCGGTCACGGTCTCGACCGAGCACAACGTCTGGGGGAACTTCTCGCGCCCGACGCGCCTGCTCAATGCCGTGACCGCTCGCCTCGACGCACGCCGATGGGCGGTATCGGAGGAGGTGCGGCGCTCCATGTGGCCGTCGCTGCGGGCCTCCACATCGGTCCTCGTGCATGGGATCGTCCAGGGAGGAGCACCGCCTGCAGAGGGGACGCGACAGCGCGTCCGCCGTGAGCTCGGGCTGATGGACGACGCGATCGTGGCCATCACGGTCGCCAACCTGCGGCGGGAGAAGGACTATCCGAACCTGCTCGAGGCGGCACGCCTGGCGCTCCGGGACGATGATCGGCTGGTCCTGCTCGCCGTCGGTCAAGGGCCGCTGGCCGACGAGATCGAGGCTCTCCACCGCAGACTCCAGCTGGGCGAGAGGGTTCGCCTCCTCGGCTACCGAACCGACGTGGCCGACCTGCTGGCCGCAGCCGACATCTTCATCCTGGGTTCGGCGTATGAGGGCTTGCCCGTGTCGATCATGGAAGCCATGGCGCAGGGCCTGCCCGTGGTCGCCACCGCGGTGGGCGGGGTGCCGGAGGCGGTCACCGACGGAAAGACCGGGCGACTCGTGCCCCCGCGTGACCCGCACGCGCTCGCTCAGGCCCTCAACGAACTGGCGAGCGACAGCAATGCTCGGCTCACCATGTCGACCGCCGCCAGGGCACGGGCTCGGTCCTTCGACATCAGGACCGCCGTGGGGGAAGAGGAGCGCGCCTACAGCCAGCTGGCCCGCCGCTAGGGCCGAAGCCCGGCCGCCTTGCCGGCTCGCACGAACTGGGCATACATCCGCTCCGGGAGCAGGGAACCCTCGACCTTGGCCCGGAAGAAGCGATCGGGGTCGCTCTGGCGCACGGGGACCCGGCGAAGCGCCAGACGGTCCGTGTCCGGACTGTTGCGTCCGAGCCGACCGGTGGAGGCGCTGCGGAACCGCTCATGGAGCGCGCCGCGCAGCCCCCGGACCGGAATGCCCCAGGGATAGGTGAAGTGGCGCGGCGTCACGCCGAGGTGTTGACGCACCTCGTCCGTGCACCGGTCGAGCTCCTCGACCGAGAGGTGCTCGGGGCGAACATGCAGATGCGTGTGGTTGCCCACGGTGCACAACCCTGAGTCGAGCATCTCGCCGAGCTGGGCCCACGACATCCCCCGTCCCGGGGCCCCTTGGGCGGTGGCCCCCTCCCAGACCATCTCTGCCCCCATGTAGGCCGATGCAAGGTAGATCGTGAACGGAAGGCGATGGTCCCGAAGGAGAGGCCACGCATTCTCGTAGACGTCCTCGAAACCGTCGTCGAAGGTCAGCACGACACTCGGACTGGTGTCGCCCCGGTCGAGGCGATCGAGCGCCTCGTCCAAGGACACGACGTCGTGCGCCGCGAGCATCCCTAGCTGCCTCGCGAAGTCCTTCACCGGCACGTCGAGCTCGTCGCTCGTGCCCCCGCCGACGCGGTGGTAGATCAGCAGGGTCGCCCCGTCGGCAGCACCGCGTCCACCTGCCAGGGCGAGGATCTCCTTCATGCGCCTGCGCGGGCCATGGCGTGACACCGCACCGGGGCTCGGATCAGCGGGGCGCATGGTGAAGGTCCTTCGTCGACCGTGCATCCGTCAGCGGTGCTTTGACCGTCGTCAGAGCCAGAAGGATGAGGAAGAAGGGAAGCATCAGCACCCGCTGGCGCGCGAGGATGCCGAAGTTGCCGAAGCCGGAGAACGCGATGACAAAGGCCATCGAGTAGGTCATCGCAAACACGACGTACGCGTTCTGCCGCATGAGCTGCGGCAGCCGGCGGATGGCGGGCCACGCCCTGATGGTGAGCACGAGGAGGAGCAGCCCCTCGATGCTCTGGAGCAGAAGCTGCGGGTTCTGGGCCTCCCAGGGGAAGGGCCGGAAGATTACCGTGATCACCGCGATGGGGATCCCGATCACCGACGTGACCGGCACGGGGGTGAACGAGGATCCACCCTGTGCGGTCTGCTCTTGTCGGAACTCGACGCTCTCAGAGATCGCCTGCCAGCTGAGGTCATCGATGCCCAACATGGCGGCGGACTGCGTCGTGAGCACCACGGCCACTGCGCCGACGACCAGCAGGCCGCCCAGCTTGCTGAGGATGTCCGTCGACCTCTCGCCCGTGGGGCGGAAGAGCTGCCCGACCGCGAGGCCCGCGAAGAGCAGAAGGGCGATGTGTGGCCGGATGATTCCTGTGCCAGCCGCCCCGACGGCCAGCAGGAGGACAGCGCCGGGGCGGTGGGCGAAGAGCTTGGCTGCCCCCAGCGCCGTGACCCCGACGAAGAGCATCAGCCAGGACTCCTTGCCGATGCTCGACGGCCAGTACAGCATCGACGGGAGAAGCATGACGAGGAAGGCGTAGCGGCGCGCGTTGGCCCACGGCAGCGCAATGCAGAACGCCCGGTACATCAGGTACTGGCCCCAGAACGCGAACGACGCAAACACGACGAACGCAGCCAACGGAGAAGGACCGACGACGGTGTAGATGACCGTCGTGATGAGCTCCAGATATTGCGTCCCACGCGCGCCTGCGGGGTCCCACTGGATCACTCCCTCCCGCCACAGCTGATAGTGCGCCGTCGCATACAGGTTGTAGCGCTCTGCATCTGCTGCCCCCTCGTACACCACGTAGGCGACTGCATAGCGAACGAGGGTTCCGAGGATCTTCCCGGCGAGGGCGACCACGAGGAGTGGCCCGAGCCACTTCTCTCGCGACCCTCGGGTGACCCGCCAGATCAGCAGGAGGTTGAGCGCAGCGAGCAGCGGGACGATGATGATGGCGCCCCACACGTTGTACGACTGGGTCCGAAGCGCCCACGAGAACAGGGCCGCAATGGCGCCGCCCACCACGAGGGCGAGCGTGACCGCCCCCGCCCGGACTGAGAGGTGCGTCATCGCCAGTCAGGCGGACGACGATGTACGCCGAGAATTCCGCTTCCGCGATGCCTCGCGCCTGGCGCTTCGGCTCTCGGGGACCCGCTCTTCGGAGCGTTCCGGCGGGCCTTGAACCGCCGGCGGGGGAAGGCGTCTGGGGGCCTTTCCCTTCTTCTTGTCGCCGTAGCCGTACCCGTAGCCGTAGCCATAGCCGGCAGAGCGCTTGGACTGCGCACCAACGACGACGACTCCCGCCACCGGCACCTGGAACCGGCCGAGCAGCTCGGAGACCCGGTGGCCGGCCACTTCGGTGAGCCGGCCGGAGCGGACCACGAGAAGCACGGTGTCCACGAGGGGCAGCACGTCGAAGACGTCACTGGCCGCGAGGAGTGGGGCACTGTCGACGAGCACGACGTCCGCGAGACCCCGCGCCTCGGTCAGCAGACCGCCCATGCGGCTCGCCAACGACGCCGGGTGCTCCAAGCGCGTACCTGCGGTGATGATCCGGACGCCGGGGACGTTGGTGGGTCGGATCAGCGACTCGAGCGGCGTGTCGTCGGGCCCGGTCAGGTAGTCCGAGATGCCGGCGCCTTGCGGGACGTCGAAAATGTTGTGGGTGTCGGGTGAACGGAGATCGCCGTCGAGCACGAGGATCCGCTGCCCGGTCTCGGCGAAGCTCGCCGCGAGGTTGGCCACGCTAGTGGTCTTCCCTTCGCGCGGGTGCGCGGAGGTGACCAGGATCAGGCTCGCCGACGCAGCGGGGACCGGTTCGGGATGTGACGTGGGCCGACGGTCGTCGCCCTGGACGAGAAGGCTCGACGTGTGGACCAGTGCCGTGCGGGCACCGCGGTAACCATCGGCATAGGGACTGAGTGGCTCATCCGCCACGCCGATGCTACGGCGGCGTCGGAGGGAGCGGCTCATCTTCGGCACTTCAGCGATGATCGGCAACCGCAGGGCGGCAGCGATCTCTGAGCGGGACCTCAGCCGAGAGTCCACCCGGTCGAGCACCAATGCCAGGCCCAAGCCGAGCAATAGCCCCAGAGCTGCGGCGAGCGCCGTGCGGGTCGTGCGGTCGGGCGGAATCACGAAGCCGCCACCGGTGACATTGGGGATGGGGGTGGCGCGCTGGAGGATGCTCACGTTCGCGCGCCCCACACCGGGCCGGTTCTTCTTGAAGTAGGTGACGGTCTCGTCGGCAAAGGTGTTGGCTATGGACGCAGCACGTTCACCGTTCGCGTCCGTCACCGCAACGGTCAGGGCGCCCGCGGTGAAATCAGGCGTGACGGTGAGGCGGGAGGCCAGCACCGCCGGGTCACCGGTGTAGCCGAGCTCGGCGGCGGCTCGCTGCGGGATCTCACCGGTGGTGAGGTAGAGCGCGATCCTGCCCATGGGGGACTCGGACTCAGTCTCGGTGTTCGTGACCAGAAGCGTCGCCGTCGCCGTGTAGGAGCTGGCCTTCTGGGACGTGTCAGCGACCGCGGGGGACGTCATCCACATGACTGCGGCCGCCACCAAGGTCGTGATGGCAATGATCAGCCAACGCTGGCGGAAGACCTTCAGGTACTCGCTGAGCGTCATGCAGTCTCTCCTTGGTGTCGCGGCAGAGGCGGCGTCCCCACGGAAAGCATGCGTGAACCTTCCCACGAATGGGTTCTTGACATGGATCGTATCTGACAGTGATTGGTCGGCTTTTGAGTTCCGGCGCAATCCTGCGACGATGCCAAAGTGCAGGCCGACCCAGTTCCGAGCTCGAGCGATGCCCGCCTGCGGATCGGACACCTCACCACCGTGGACATGAGTCTGGCCCTGCTCTTGGGCACCGAGCTGGAGGTCGACGTCGAACACGGACACGAGGTCTTCGGGATCAGCGCGCCGGGTCCATACGTCAAGCGCGTGGAAGCGCTCGGGGTGCGCCACATTCCGCTGACCGCCCTCACACGGGCCTGGGACCCCTTGCGCGACGGCCGAGCCTTCTTCCAGCTGGTGCGGACGCTACTCCGCCTTGACCTCGATGTCCTGCACACCCACAATCCCAAGACTGGGGTCATGGGTCGTATCGCCGGCCGGCTTGCCAGGGTGCCCGTCGTGGTGAACACCTGCCACGGGCTCTGGGCAAGCCCCGAGGACTCCGTCGCCAAGCGCACCTTCGTCTACGGGCTCGAAGCGCTGGCGGCGCGCTTCTCCGATTACGAACTCTTTCAGAACGCCGAGGACGAGGCCACCCTACGACCCTTCTTGAAACGCGGGAAGCACAGGGTTGTGGGTAACGGCGTCGATTTGACCCGCTTCACGCCGGACCCGCAGGGACGACGCAGAGTGCGTACAGAGCTGGAGATCGGCGACGACGAACTTCTGGTCGGCACGGTCGGCCGGCGCGTACGAGAGAAGGGCCTTGCAGAGTTCGCACAGGTCGCGAGAAACCTTGCGGACAAGGCGACGTTCGTCTGGGTCGGCCCCGAGGACGACACCGACGTCGATGCAGGAAGCGTCGACACGAGCGCGGTCCGCTTCATCGACGGGCGTACGGACATGCCGGCCGTCTACTCTGCTTTTGATGTCTTCGTGCTGGCGTCCTACCGAGAAGGCTTCTCTCGAGCCTCCATGGAGGCTGCAGCCTGCGGCCTACCGATGGTCCTGACCGACATCCGAGGCTGTCGGGAGATCGGCGATGACGGCGTTCAACTGCTCCTCGTGCCGGCCCACGACGGTGTCGCAATGATGCGCGCCGTCGACCGGATGCTCAACAATGCCCGGCTGCGATCCCGCCTGGCCGGTGCCGCCCGAGACCGTGCACTGACCGAGTTCGACCAGCGCAGCATTGCCCGCGTCTCGCTGGGGACGTATGCCTCCGTGGCAAACCGCAAGCACCGGCACCACTCCCCGACTGACGATGGCCGCGTGACGGTCCTCCACGTGCTCCCCAGCGACATGGATCGCGGCGCCCAAGTGTATGCCGCTCAGTTGCGCGACGCGCTCGCCGACGATGCCGACCAGCGCCACGTGGTCATCGCGCTCTTCGACGCAACAAGCGGGGCGCTGAGGCCTGACGTGTCTCTCGGCGTCAAATCAGGGCTGCTCCGGCGAGCGGGACTGGACCCGGTGGCGGCATGGGCACTGCGCGGTGCTATCCGTATGGAGAGGGCTGACGTCTTGGTGGCCCATGGCGGAGAGCCTCTGAAGTATGCCGCCACCGCCGCTGGGCGTGTCCCTGTGGTCTACTACAAGGTCGGCCTGTCGACGACCGAAATCCGTCGGAGATCAAGGACCCTGCTATATCGCGCTCTAACCAGACGGACCGTTCGGGTCGTAGGAGTGTCCCAGGCGATCCTCGACCAGATGCGGAACCTCCTTCACGTGCCCGACGAGAAGCATGTGCTGATCCCCAACGGGCGCGACCCGCAGAGGTACCACTCGCCGGCCACGGAGGAGGACCGCTCGGAACCTCCACTTCTCCTTTTCGTAGGACAATTGGAGGCGGGCAAGCGTCCTGATCTTTTCCTGGATGTAGTCGCCCTCCTCCGCGCGAAAGGCCTCGGATTTGACGCCTCGATGGTCGGCGACGGTCCCTTGCGACCGGCTGTGGACGCTCGTGCAGGAGCGCTCGGCGTGACCGTCTTAGGCCTCCGCAATGACGTGCCCGAACTGCTTCGCAAGGCAAGCGCGCTGCTGATGACCAGCGCCCCCGCCACGGAGGGCATGGCCGGGGTGCTCATCGAAGCGGGTTTGAGCGGGGTTCCCGTCGTCACAACCGCAGCGGCTGGCGCATCTGACGTCGTCCAAGACGGGAAGAGTGGCTTCGTGGTCGCCTCGCATGACCCTGTTGACCTCGCGAACAGAGTGGAGATCTTGCTCCGCGACCCTTCTCTGCGAAGAGACTTCGGCCGCAAGGCTAGGGCTCACTGCGCAAGCACGTTCTCTATGAGTGTCACGTCGGTCCAGTGGCTTGCCGTCGTGGACTCGGTGCTTCACGCCTCGACCCGTGGAGTGCCCTCAGCAACGGCGGGTGCGCTAACTGTTCATACGGGGCAGCACGACCAAGAGTCGGCAACTCAGTGGGGGCATTAGTGTGAAGCGCCTTTTCGGCACGTCGAATGCTCTGCGACGCTTGGTTGCCCCGTACCACTGGCCGATGGCACGGTTGGCCGTCGTGTCATTCTTGGGTGCACTTCTCGAAGCGTTCTTCCTCGTGATCGTCACGGGACTCGGCATGGCACTGGTTGGTGGCAAGTCGATGGTAGGGCCTTTCCTCGGCCAATCCTTGGGGGCGGGCATCGCGATAGCCGCCGGGGCCGTCGTGCTGGTCATGAGGGTCGTGCTCAACCTCTGGGCTGTCCGGATCTCCGCCCACATGACTGCACGAGTCACGACAGACCAGCGGCTCGCGGCGTCTCACGCTTACCTCGGAGCCAGCTGGGCGGTTCAACAGGCTGAGCCTGCCGGCCGCCTCCAAGAGCTCCTCACAAGCTTCGTCAACCGGGTCACGAACGCGGTTTCCGTGCTCACCCAAGGGATTACGGCGCTGCTGAGCCTCTTCGCCTTCATGGGCGCGAGCTTGGCGGTCGACCCGCTAGCCACTCTGGCGGTTATAGCGGTTCTTTCGCTCGTCGGCACGATCCTCGTACCGCTCCGAAGGCGGATCCGGACGCGCTCCCTAGAGTTGGCGGCAAGCAATCTGGCCTTCTCGAACGCGGTCGCCGAACTGGGCGCCCTCGGGCTGGAGATGCAGACCTTCGGAGTGCAGCGACGCTTCGCCGACCGCATCGATGCGCTAACGAGGCAGGCGGCCGAGAGGCAACGGCAGGTCGAGTCTCTGTCGGGGTCGATGGCGCCAATCTACATGTCGGTCGCGTATGCCGCTCTGCTGGCTGCCATCGCCATCCTGAGTGTCGTTGGCTTCTCGAACCTGACGGCAGTGGGGGCGATCATGCTTCTCATGCTGCGCTCGTTGAATTATGGTCAGCAGCTGGCCTCCGCCTGGGGTTCGCTTGCAGCTCAATCCCCCTTCCTCGAGCGGCTCGAGAGGTCGGTGGGAGCCTACAGAGCCTCGGCCGCCAGCGGTGGCGAGGCCAGACCCCGTGCTGCGACCCCGATTGAGGCGCGCGGCGTGGAGTTCTATTACCGGGCGAATCAGCCAGCGCTCACAGGTGTCAATTTCCAGATCGGTGCCGGAGAAGTTATTGGGGTGATTGGGCCTTCCGGAGCGGGAAAGTCCACCTTGGCTCAACTACTGCTCGGTCTGCGTGATCCGGTGAAGGGCGCCGTGCTCGCCGACGGCGTCGATCTACGACACGTCGACCGCGACTGGTGGAGCAACCGAGTGGCGTTCGTGGCACAGGAGGCGCAACTCCTCACCGGCACCGTCGCCGAGAATCTTCGCTTCTTCCGCCAGGGGATCGACGATGCAGCACTGCTACGCGCGGCGGAGCAAGCCAACATCTTGGCTGACGTCGAAGCGCTCCCTCAGGGATTCAACACACACGTGGGTGAGCGAGGAAGTCAGCTCTCGGGGGGTCAGCGTCAGCGGCTCTCGATCGCACGCGCGCTCGCTGCCAGCCCTGAGCTGCTCGTTCTGGATGAGCCAACCTCCGCGTTGGACGGGATCAGCGAGTCCCTAATCCGGGACACATTGGCGGCCTTAAGAGGCAGGGTCACTGTTGTGGTGATCGCTCATCGGATGTCGACGCTGGAGATCTGCGACCGAATCATGGTCATCGAGGGTGGGCGAGTTTCGGCGTTCGAAACGCCTCAAGTCCTCCACCGCAGCAGCGGCTTCTACCAGAGGGCCATGGCGATCGCGGGGATCGCGAACGTCGCGGGCGCGTAACCATGCGGCTTCTATACGTTATCGACTCACTGGCCCCAGGTGGGGCTGAGACCTCGCTCGCGGAAATGGCTCCCGGTCTGGCCGCCGGAGGGGTCGAGCTACATGTCCTGCCCTTGGGCGACCGGCTAGATCTCGCGCCTAATCTCGAACGCGCGGGCGCCCACGTCCACGTCCGGGCACCTCGCGGAGGGCGTGTCGGGAACATACGCAGCGTCATTGAGGTTTCTCGAAGCGTTCGACCGCAATTAGTCCACACGACCCTCTACGAGGCGGATGTGGCGGGTCGGGTCGCGGCCCGACTATTGAGCATCCCATCGTCGAGCAGTATTGTTAACGACTCCTACGGTCCCTCGCACTACGCCGAGTCGAATGCAGCGAAACTTCATTCAGCTCGGGCTCTAGACGCCGCGACCGCACGACTGGCGCAACGCTTCCATGCAATCTCGAGAGCTATCGCGGATAGCGTCCCGCCACGGCTCGGCATCCCACGTGACAAGGTCGAGGTCGTTCCGCGCGGACGTGACCCTCAGAGATTCCCCTTCCAGGCGCAAGGCGTGCGATACAAGGTTCGGAAAGAGCTGCAAATCGCGCAGGAGTCGCCCGTCGTTCTCGCACTGAGCCGTTTGGAGCCCCAGAAAGGACTCCATTATCTCCTACAGGCGCTCGCGGAGGTCACAAAGATTCATCCGGCCGTCGTCGTCGTCTTCGCGGGCAGGGACGGAAGGGCCGCCCAAGCGCTCCGCTGCGAGGCCGCAAAACTCCCGTGTGATATCCGCTTCCTCGGCCACCGCACCGACGTCGCCGATCTTCTCGCCGCTTCGGACCTCCTCTGCTTCCCGTCAGAGCGAGAGGGTTTCGGAGGCGTGCTTATTGAGGCCATGGCTGTGGGGTGCCCTATCGTCGCTTCCTCGCTCCCAACTACACTCGAAGTCCTTGGCACTGGGGAATCGGGCGTAGGAAGAATGACGCCGGCGGGAGACGCCGTCAGGCTCGGCAAGGCCATAAACCGAGCTCTTTCCGATAGGAGAGGTACTGCAGCTCGCGCGCGGATGGGTCGAGCGCGGTTCGAGGAACTTTTCACAACGGATAGAGTTGCAGCAAGGATGCTAGACTTCTTTGCCCATGTCACTAGAACAGGTCCCCCACAATCGAGCTTACAGTAGCGCGAGACCTATAATGTTGATGAAGGGCAGTCTGATAAGAGTGCGCACCGCAGGATGATCTGGGCAGTCCTTGAAAGGTCACCCGAAAAACCCAATCACACCAATTCAAGTCTGGAAACCGATGGACCTGCACGAGCTACTTATCGCGCCAATAGAGCGAAATCCTGAATCGCTCACACGACTGCAACAGGGCTCAGATCGGGTCGCCACGGGTTGGCGACAGATGGTTCTCAGGGCAGAATATGCCGCATGTCTACGTATGCTGAAGAGGTCGCAGGGGGTTGACTTGCTGTGGACTGGATCAATGCCGGCCCAGTTAGAACGCGATCTAACTGAGTCGATAACCTGGATAACAATCGCCTTGGGAGGCGGCGACCGGGTGAGGGCTTGGCGCGGACGAAGGCGGTATCTGCCGATTTCTCGTATCTCAGCGGCCCTTCGCAGCTCAGCAACAAGCGGAAAGCCATATCCACGTGACGCGCTGTACAACGAATTGGAGCGACTGAGTGCCTTCATTACGGCTGCGAACCCAGCCGCTCTAGTAGTGACGGCCAACTACGATCCCGCTATCCGGTTGCTCGCGCTCGCTGCGCGCCGCTCGGGAATCCCGGTTGCGCTCTACGGACATGGTCTCTCCTCGACTCATTTCTATCTAAGCCGCAACGACGGACTATGCACCCACTTTCTCTGTTGGACCGAGGAGGAGATGCTTGGATACATGGGAGCCGGCATCTCGGGAGATAACGTACGAATAGTGGGGCCATTGCGTTCACTGGGCGACAACAGTGCTGAGGGAGCGCCCGAATATGACTTGCTCTTTCTCGGAGCCCGATATCGTAATTCGACATATCTCGCGACTATTCAGAGAGTGTTTCAGGACGCGACCACGGCTGGGATCAGTTTGGGCTATCGGCCGCATCCGATGGAGGACCCTTCGGATGTCCTCGAAACGGTGCCGCAGATCACGATCCTAGATTGTAGAAATGCCATTGAAGTACACCTCAAGGGCGCTGGTGTTGTCGCCGGTGGCACAACCACGGGTCTTATCGAGGCGCGCATGCTTGGGCGACCAACGATATTCATAGACGATTTAGACGGAGTGCAAACTTCTGAAGGGAGAAGCCATCTCAGAGCCAACTCGAACATCGTCACTTCATCCGCAGCCCTAGATGTAGCGCAGGTCATTTCCCTGGTTGGAGCCCGGACTCACTATCCATATCCGTCCCCCAGTGAAGAGATCCCGAAATTGGTCCGTACGCATTGGTTTGGACAGAGCGTCAATTCAGTGTCCGCGCCAATTCTTGATGACGATCCATCGATCATGTGACGCCTCCCCTGATGCGACCGGTCAGTGGTTAGTCACGATAGCCGAAGGCTCCACCGGAGAAGCCTCGGGACCGCCGGGCTCGCAACGGCCTGTCAGACTTCAATAGCGACATACAACTCCACGAAACCAGCTATAGGCCCGGAACACTCGAACGAATTGCAGCAACAGTCGACTGCACCCAGTGCTCTCTATCGAGAAGACGCGCAGCCCGTGCAAGGTCGAGGTTCGCTCTCCCAGACGAGACGGCATCCCGGAAATCCAGTATGGCGCACGCAGAAGCCTCGCTGGACTGTCCGGGATTGAGCACTATGCCACATTCGTTCTCATCCACGAATCTTTCAACGTCCCAATTGATGGAGGAGGTTACTACCCAGGCCCCTGAGGCAATGTATTCGCCCAGTTTTGTAGGAAATGAAACCTGATTTACGAGTTCCGCGCGTCGCAGCAGAAAGCCCGCCTGGCATTCGGAGAGCAATCGTGCAACATCCCCGAATTGCTCACTTCCAACGAACTCGATGTTTGCGGGATTTATACCTGTGGCAAGAATGCGGGTCCGAGGGTCTCGGGAAATCACTCGGAACCGAACTGTTGGATCGAGTAGGTGAATCGCCCGCCAGAGGTCGGAGAGAAGATCTAATGCCTGCCAATCTGCTCCGGTACCCAAGTATCCAAAGAGCTGCCTAGGGACATCAGCGCCCCGACTGACCCCTTGAAAGACGGAAAGATCCACGCACGTGGGTGCCACTATGTACCGGCATTTTCGGTGATATCGCATTATCTGGGCGCTCATTGGCGTGGAGACGGTAATGATGACGTCTGGTCGTCCAATTTGTGTGAGCCGCCATTTTATGGGCGCCCAATCAAAGCGCCTGCCTAGGGTCAGATCTTCCTCCTCTGGGATCCCATTGATGCACCAGATTGTATGGCGAGCAGCTCTCTTCGGGATAAAGTACTTAGCTGAGAAGCCAATAGCCATGAGGAGGTGGACCTCACCACCCAGTACTTTGCGCAGGTCGGCACGAGTGCGAAAGACCTGGCGCCAGGAGTCTTCGAATACCTGAATGTGCTGACATCCAAACTCTGCAATGAACTCATCAAACCTCGCCCGCCGCTCGTCGCTAAGTTGACCTGGGAAGATCCAGATGAAGTCGAACTTGGGGACTAGAGACCGCATGGCCTCAAGCAGGAATGCAACTCGCGAGCGCTCGAGGGGCCCCCGATATAGGACTACATTCCTCATAATGACTCGAATGGTTCGAGTTTTGCCGCAGGAACGGCAGTGTGCCTCTTCCAGCCAAGGCCGAAAGACGTACGGGTATCATTCCCAACTGAAACGCGCCTCGGGTTAGGAGGGGCGGGTGCCCGTGTCGACAGGAAGGATTTCCTCCCAGGAGCCTGCAGACATTTGCTGTCTCGAACAACATGGGCGCCATCGAGAAGAATTTTCCGGATGCTATGGTAATCCTTTACCCATTGGACCCGACCCGTTGCCTGTTCCAATTGAACTAAGCCTAAAGGCCCTCTGGGGTCCCGAAGGTAGCTCCTGGTCTTTGCGGCTTTCATCTTCTAGTCTCCCCTTTATGCGATCGCACAGGGCGTGGGCTCTGAGCATTCTTCGGACGCGCATGCTGAGCATATGCATGCGGCTATTGGTTGGTCGCGACGAGCCTCGAGGACTCGATGCGGCCTTGCACCGATACCCGAGCGGAGCCTGCGTCGATTGTAGAGCAAGTAGACTCTTCGTTGGCTCTGTTGGTTGCAACTCGTCGGCTGTGAAGGGCCCGTGTTCACGAACTCAGCTTTCACAGCGGGCTACCAGGCCGCCCACCACACCTTGGCTCGTCAGACTTGGTTTGTGACGCCAGCGAACACTCCCCTATTCGGTTGTTGCACGAGCGCTTGATTTGGGGAGCCGACGCTCGTGCGCTGGGTACGTACCGTGGACCCGACAACGGTCGGATAGACCCATCCGGCGGCCTTTGGCCGGTAACCAACGCACATTTGTGAATGGGTGGCCCGGTCCGCAACGCCTCAGCCGATCTGAACGGCGAGCACATACCGTCTAAGAGACGTCATCGGCTGCCGGCACAGACGACCCACTGAAGACTCCCATCGTGGCCTCGGCGTCTGCGCTGACGCCTTTTCGCGACATCACCGCCATTATTGTCCGCCACAGGATCTTCAGATCGAGCGAGATAGCGCGCCTGTCGACGTAATCCACGTCTAGCGTGAACTTTGCCTCCCAGTTCAGGGAGTTCCGTCCCGACACCTGTGCGAGTCCCGTGACCCCCGGTCGCACTTCGTGGCGCCTCGCCTGCTCGGTGCTGTAGAGCGGCAAGTACTCCACGAGAAGCGGCCGAGGACCGACCAGGCTCATGTCTCCCTTCAGCACCTTCCACAGAGTCGGCAGCTCGTCGAGGCTGGTGGAGCGCAGGAACCGCCCTACCGAGGTGAGCCGCTCCGCATCCGTCTGGTGTTCCGCGTCGGGGTGGCGCATGGTGCGGAACTTGACCAGCTCGAAGACGACGCCGTCCTTGCCGGGCCGCTGCTGCCGGAAGAGCACCGGCGACCCCAGGGCGGCGCGGACTACCCCGGCGACGACGAGCTGCACCGGCGCGGTCACGACCAGGCCGACGGCGCTCACGACGACATCCATCCCGCGCTTGACCGCGTCGTAGCGGCGCAACTGCCGCTCCCGCTCAGCTCGGCCCACGAGCCACCTCCAGCAACGACGTGATAGCCGAGTGCACCCGGCCGACTTCAAGCTCCGTCAGCGCCGACCCGCTCGGCAGCGACAGCCCCACCTCAAACAGCCGCTCACTCGTCCCGTTCAGCACGGACCGCGCCCCCGCAAAGACGGGCTGCAGGTGCATGGGCTTCCACAGCGGCCGAGCCTCGATGTTGTCAGCTGCCAGCGCCAGCCTCAGGTCCTCCGCAGCGAACCCAGCCGCGGCCGGGTCGACCAGCACCGACGTCAGCCAGAAGTTGTCCCGCGTCCCCCCACCTGGACCATCGGCCCCGGACGGCTCACCAAAGACCGTCACCCCGGGCACCCCGGCGAACAGCTCCCGATACGCCAGGCGATGGCCCCGCCGCCGCTCGATCATCTCCGGCAGCCGCGCCAGCTGGGCCCGCCCCAGCGCGGCGAGGATGTTCGAAAGCCGGTAGTTGTAGCCGATGTCCGTGTGCTCGTAGTGCACGACCGGCTGCCGCGCCTGCGTGGCCAGATACCGCGCCCGCTCGGCGATGCCGGCGTCGTCCGTGAGCAGCGCTCCCCCACCGGAGGTCGTCATGACCTTGTTCCCGTTGAAGGACACCGCTGCCGCCAGGCCGTATGCCGCTGAGCTCAGTCCGTCACGAACGGCCCCGAGCGATTCGGCTGCGTCTGAGAGCACGGGCACCCCGTGCGCGTCCGCAACCGCCGCGATCGCCGGGTGGTCAGCGACCTTGCCGAAGAGGTCGACGGGCACGACCGCCGCGATCCGGCGCCCGGACCCGGCGACCTCACCGAAGGCCTTGTCCAAGAGCGCCGGGTCGAGGTTCCCGGTCTCATTGCAGTCGACGAAGAGCGGCTCCGCGCCCGTGTAGGTGATCGCGTTGGCGGTCGCCGCGAACGTCATCGTGGAGGTGGCGACGAGGTCGCCCGGGCCGACCCCGAGGATGAGCAGGCCCAGGTGCAGCGCCGCCGTTCCCGAGGAGAGCGCGACGGCGTGCTCGCGGCCGCAGAAGTCGGCGAGCTCCGCCTCGAAGGCGTCGACCTCTGGACCGAGAGGCGCGACCCAGCCGGACCGGATGGCCCGGAGGACCGCTTCCTCCTCGGCCTCGGTCACGTCCGGTGACGACAGGTAGATCCGTTCGCTCACAGCCGCAGGTCCGAATCCGCTCGGCCGAGCACGTACTTCAGGTCATAGACCACGTGGCCGTCGGCGCTGCCGAAGGCCCGGATCCCCTCGGCACCGAGTTCCACGAACTGGCGGTGTGCCACAGCAATGATGATGCCGTCATAGGCCCCGTGTGCGGGGGATGCGACGAGGTCGACTCCGTACTCCCGCCGTGCCTCCTCAGGGTCCGCCCACGGGTCGCAGACGTCCACCGTGATGTCGTAGTCGGCGAGCTCGGCGAGGATGTCCACCACGCGGGAGTTGCGCAGGTCGGGCGTGTTCTCCTTGAACGTCAGACCCAGGACGAGGACCCGGGCCCCGTGGACCTGGATCTCCTCCTTCGTCATGCGCTTGACGAGCTGGCTGGCGACGTAGGAGCCCATCGAGTCGTTGAGCCGGCGGCCGGCGAGGATCACCTCGGGGTGGTAGCCGACCGATTGCGCCTTGTGCGTCAGGTAATACGGGTCCACGCCGATGCAGTGGCCGCCGACGAGACCGGGTCGGAACCCGAGGAAGTTCCACTTCGAGCCCGCGGCGAGGAGCACGTCCTCGGTGTCGATGCCGAGCCGGTTGAAGAGCACCGCGAGCTCGTTGATGAGCGCGATGTTGACGTCGCGCTGCGTGTTCTCGATGACCTTCGCCGCCTCGGCGACCCGGATCGACGGCGCCCGGTGCGTGCCAGCGGTGATGATCGACCGGTAGAGGTCGTCGACGAAGTCGGCCGCCTCGGGCGTCGAGCCGGAGGTCACCTTGACGATCGACGGCAGCCGGTGCTCCCGGTCGCCCGGGTTGATCCGCTCCGGGCTGTAGCCGACGGAGAAGTCCTGGTTGAAGACCAGCCCGGAGACGGCCTCGAGCACGGGCACACACTGCTCCTCGGTGGCCCCCGGATAGACCGTCGACTCGTAGATGACCACGTCACCCGGACGGAGGGCTCGGGCGATCGCCTCGGTCGCCGACAACACCGGCGACAGGTCGGGCTGCTTGTGCGCATCGATGGGCGTCGGCGTCGTGACGATGTAGACGTTGGCCCAGGCAAGGTCGCCCTCGTCGTCGCTGAACCGCAGCCGGCTCGCGCCCGCGAGGTCCGAGTCGTCGACCTCCAGGGTGTGGTCGTGCCCGTCCCGGAGCTCCTTGACCCGGCGCGAGTCGATGTCGTAGCCGAGGACGTCGAACTGCGCGCCGAACTCGACAGCGAGCGGCAGCCCGACATAGCCCAGGCCGATCACGGCAAGGCGGACGTCCTGCGGGAAGAGCGGTAGTCCCATCAATGCCTATTGTCCACGGAGCCAGAACTCGTGGGACGGGGGTCGACCAGGTCGCCGAGGTCGCTCTCGGTCACCTTGTCCGCGAGCAGCGGCACGGGGTCGAGCGGCGGGGCAGAAACCCGGGTGATGAGCGAGTGGCTCGTCGGCCGCCCCTGCTCCGCCGAGCTGAGGAGGGCCTCGTGCATCTTCTCGCCCTGCCGCAGCCCGGTGAAGGTGATGTCGACCGAGCGGCCGGACTCGTCGATGAGGCGCCTGGCCACGTCGACGATCCGGACCGGCTGGCCCATGTCGAGGACGAGCACGTCGCCCGCGGCACCGATCGCACCGGCCTGGAGGACGAGCTCGCACGCCTCGGGGATCGTCATGAAGTAGCGGGTCACGTCGGGGTCGGTGACCGTCACGGGGCCGCCGCGGTCGATCTGGGCCCGGAAGGTGTCGAGCACGGAGCCGCGCGAGCCGAGGACGTTGCCGAAGCGCACGGACAGGTAGGACCGCCCGGTCTCGTCGCCGAACCAGGCGGTGAGCCGCTCGGCCAGCCGCTTCGTCTGTCCGAGCACGCTCGTCGCGTCGGCGGCCTTGTCGGTCGAGACGTTGACGAAGTGCGCGACCTCGACGTCGACGGCGCACTGGAGCACGTTGAGGGTGCCGAGGACGTTGGTCTTCCAGCCCTCCTCGGGGAACCGCTCGAGCATCGGCAGGTGCTTGAGCGCTGCCGCGTGGAAGACGACATCGGGGCGATGCCGGTCGAAGACGTGCGCGAGCGCGTCGATGTCCCGGATGTCGCACAGGACGATGTTGTCGGCCTCGAGCAGGCCCGACCCGTCGATGCTCAGCTGCACCGCGTGGAGGGCGGACTCGTCGCGGTCGAGGAGGACGAGGGAGGCCGGCCCCAGGGCGTGCACCTGGCGGGCCAGCTCCGAGCCGATGGACCCGCCGGCGCCGGTGATGAGCACGACCTTGTCGCTGACGTAGCCGGAGATCTGGGCGGCGCTCGTCGCGATCTCGCGGCGGCCGAGCAGGTCGCTCACGTTGAACTCGCGCAGCTTGTCGAGCTCGACCCGCCCACCGATCATCTCCCGCACCGGCGGCACGACGACGAGGTTGAGGCCCGCGTCGATGCACCGGTCCGAGAGGTCCTGGAGCAGCTGCGGCGAGGCGTGCGTGATCGCGACGATGACGACCTCCGCGCCCGTGGCGCCGGCGACGTCGAGCAGGTCGGCCCCGCGGCCCAGGACACGCCGGCCCCTGACCCGCAGGAACCGCTTGCTCGGGTCGTCGTCGAGGAACCCGACGATGGTGTACGGGGCGTCGTCGTCGACGTCGACGAGGTGGGCCACCTGGTGCCCCGCCTCACCCGCCCCGTAGACGAGGGCCGGGACCGCCGACTCCCTGCCGCGGTTGCGGCGCGCGTTGCCCGACGCGGTACGGAACACCCAGCGGCCGGCGCCCATGATGAGCAGCGCCAGGGCCGGGACGACGAGCACGAGCGACCGCGAGGCCACCGAGTGGCTCACGTAGTACCACACCCCGAGCACGACGCTGATGGACCCCACGATGCTGCCGGTGAGGCCGACCTCGTCGAAGCTGCCGAGGCGGCTCCGGCCCCGGTACAGGTGGAGCACGTAGCCGGCGACCACTTGGAGCACGATCGCTGCAGCCGTGTAGGCCAGCGCGCCCTGCCAGACGCGCGGCGACACCGCGAGGTCAAACCTGACGAGGAGGAACGCCGCGAGGGCAAGCACCCACGAGAGGGCGTCCCAGCCCACGACAAATGACCTCTTGATGTAGTTCGACGAGAACGACACCCCCAACACTCCCCACGTCCCGAGCACCCAATGCCTCCCCCGAGGCAACCCACATCATGGTAGGTCGCACCGGTGACAAAGGGAGCCGAACGACCAACATCCGGCCGGATCGCCCCAGTGACCCACGCCACCCCGGGAGGAGAGCCGTCCGTGGGAGCGAGCCCAGCGGCATACGGAACGGGGGTCTCGCCGGGGACAAAGGAAGAGGCGCCACTCGCTCGGGGGTTCGAGTGGCGCCTCTTTCACCCCCTACAGCGCTCGGGACGTCGAGAGCGTTACACCCCTCGGCGAAATCTTTTCGGCGAGTCCGGGAAGCACGGCAAGCCCTGAGTAGTTGAAGGTTGCATGAACGTCGACATCTGGTCCGATATCGCCTGCCCGTGGTGCTTCATCGGCAAGCGCCGCTTCGAGCAGGCGCTCGCCGACTTCCCGCACCGCGACGAGGTGCAGGTGACGTGGCACAGCTACCAGCTCGACCCGACCCTGCCCGAGCACTACGACGGCAGCGAGCTCGACTACCTCGCCACGGTGAAACGGATGGACCCGGCCCAGGTGCGCCAGATGCTCGACCACGTCACCGCGATCGCCGCCGACGAGGGCCTGCACTACGACTTCGACCGCCTCGTCGTCGCCAACAGCTTCGCCGCGCACGAGCTGCTCCACCTCGCCAAGCACCACGGCGTTGCCGACACCGTCAAGGAGAGCCTGCTCTCCGCGCACTTCGAGCACGGTGCGGACATCGGCGACCGCGACGTCCTCGTCCGCCTCGGCGTCGCCGCCGGGCTCGACGCCGACGAGATCCGCGACTCCCTCGAGATGCGCCGGTTCCGCAAGGCCGTGCAGGACGACATCCAGCAGGCCCGGTCCCTCGGCATCCAGGGCGTGCCCTTCTTCGTCATCGAGAACACGTGGGGCGTGTCGGGCGCCCAGCCCGCCGAGCTCTTCACCCAGGCGCTCGAGCAGGCGTGGCGCGAGGCGAACCCCCTCGTCATGGTCCAGCCCGACGGCGCCTCTGCGGAGGCGCCGGTCTGCGGGCCGGACGGCTGCGCCATCTGAGCCTCGCCCAGCTGCGCTCAGACCCCCATCACCGCGGGGGCCACGGGACTCAGCCGCAGCACGTCACCGACCTGCCGCACCGCGTCCCGGGGCCCGTCCACCGCGACGACACCGCTGCGCATCGCCGCGCCGAGCGGGAGCCGGCCGAGCCACACCCGGTAGAGCGAGCGCACGTCCGAGCTGATCGTCAGCGTCACGTCGAAGCCCGGGTCGACCGTGCACACGGACGGGACCCCGCGCTCGACGACGATCCAGAAGCGTTTCGGCTCGTCGGCGAAGCGCACGTGGACGACCTGCCGGTCCCCGCCCAGCCGGCTCGTGTCGAGGCGCGTGTGCATCCACCACACGAGCAGCTCGGCGTCGAGCTCGTGCTCCTCCGGGTCGCCGAACGCCCAGCGGGCGCCCCACTCGGCCATCCCGAAGACGAGCGGCTCGAGGGCGCGGCCCGCGGGTGTGAGCGCGTAGGCGGTCCCGTCCCTCGCGATGACACCGGTCCGCTCGAGCTGGCGCAGCCGCGTCGCGAGCAACGTGCGCGACAGGCCGGGCAGGCCGCGGGCGATGTCGTTGAAGCGCGTCGCGCCGACGAGCATGTCGCGCAGGATGAGCAGCGTCCACCGCTCCCCCAGCACGTCGAGGGCGCGTGAGACCGGGCAGTACTGGCCCGCCCCCGGCAGGTGTCGTCCCATGGTTTCGAGTATCGGCACGAGCGGCCGGCGTGTCAGTCCATTCCCTGTACTGGTCCGAGGGCGGACGCCGACTCATCCTCGATGGAGGGCCGGCACAGCGGCGGCAGCGGGCCGCCCGGCCGAGGGGGCACCGGCCCGACACAGGGAGGACACGTCATGACCACTGTCATCGACCCCGCCGCGGACGCGGCACTCAAGGCCAGGCACGCGGCGATGTGGGCGCTGGGCGACTACCCCAAGGTGGCTCGCCAGCTCATCTCCGGACTGGGCGCCGAGCTCGTCACCGCGACCCGCATCGGACCCGGGGACCGGGTCCTCGACGTCGCCGCCGGACCGGGCAACGCGGCCATCCCGGCTGCCCTGGCCGGAGCCGACGTCGTCGCCTCCGACCTGACACCCGAGCTCGTCGCCTCGGGCCGCGCTGCCGCTGAGCGCGCCGGGGCCCAGCTCGACTGGCGGGTCGCCGACGCGGAGGCGCTGCCCTTCGGGGACGCGGAGTTCGACGCGGTGATCTCGTGCGTCGGCGTGATGTTCGCTCCGTTCCACGAGCGCTCCGCCGCGGAGATCTCGCGCGTGACCCGGCCGGGTGGTCGGCTCGGGCTCATCTCGTGGACCCCCGAGGGGTTCATCGGCCAGATGTTCGCGGCGATGAAGCCGTATGCCGCTGAGCCCCCTCCCGGGGCCACTCCCCCGCCGCTGTGGGGACGTGAGGAGCACGTCGCCGACCTCTTCGGGGCGACGTTCGACGACCTGATGATGGAGCGGCGGACAGTGGCGGAGACGTTCGCGGGGGCAACTGGCTTCAGGGACTTCTTCAAGGCGAACTACGGGCCGACGATCGCGACCTACCGCTTCGTCGGTGACGACCCCGAGCGGGTCGCAGCCCTCGACGCGGCGCTGGACGCCCTCGCGGCGCAGCACTCGGACGCCTCCGGTCGGATGGAGTGGGAGTACCTCCTCGTCACCGCCACCCGGCGCTGAGGGTTGCAGCAGGCCGCGGGCGGATAAGGATCCGGTCACGACACGGGTGAGCCCCTTCGCTTCTGCCCGGGAGTGCCCCATCCTCGGGTTACTCTCAAGTAAGAAGCCATCCCGAGGAGGTGTCGTGAGCGCGCTCAGCCCACGACGAGCAACGCTGCACGGCCACACCCTGTCCTACGTCGACAGCGGCGCCGGTGAGCCGATCCTCTTCGTCCACGGCCTGCTCGGCTCGCACCGCAACTGGCGCCACCTCGTCGACCGGCTCGACAACACCAACCGGGTCATCGTCCCCGACCTCTTCGGCCACGGCGCCTCCGAGAAGCACGAGGGCGACTACTCCCCCGCCGCGCAGGCAGCCACCCTCCGCGACCTCATCAACCTGCTCGGCATCGAGCGCGTCACCATCGTCGGCCACTCGCTCGGCGGCGGGATCTCGCTCGCCTTCTGCTACCTCTTCCCCGAGCGAGTCGAGCGGCTCGTCCTCGTCGGCACCGGCGGCCTCGG
>Ga0209347_1002457_pt1 | contig 24566 bp, 18 predicted proteins | sample AutmiccommuBRH23_FD_187382 | JGI IMG/M metagenome (GOLD analysis project Ga0209347, IMG submission 187382) | Deep subsurface microbial communities from Mt. Terri, Switzerland - Autotrophic microbial communities BRH/23 (SPAdes) (version 2) | ecosystem: Environmental > Aquatic > Deep subsurface >...
ACTGGCAGCAGCAGCGGCGTTGACGACATCGGGGAAGGGCATGAAGGCATCGGAGGCCAGTACCGCGCCCCTGGCCTTGTCCCCCGCCTGTTCGATGGCGATCCGGGCCGCCACAATCCGGTTCAGCTGCCCGGCGCCAATGCCAACGGTTCCACTGTCGCGGGCCAGAATGATGGCGTTGGACTTCACGTGCCTGACAACCCGCCAGGCGAACTCCAGGTCATCCAGCTCTGCCGTTGTTGGCGCCTTCTCGGTGACAACCTGCCAGGAGTCCCTGTCCGGCGTAATCAGGTCCGCCTCCTGCAGCAGCAGGCCGCCGGGGACCCGCTTCAGATCATAGGGCGGCAGGAGCCCGCCGCTTGTGGAAGCCTGCGCGTCCTGAATCCAATCCCCCACCTCCAGGATGCGAAGGCCCTTCTTGGCCTTCAGTATCTCCAGGGCGTCCTCCTGATAGGAGGGGGCGACAACGATGTCCACAAATATCTCGGCGATCATCTCCGCCGTGGCCACGTTTAGGGGCCGGTTAACAGCGATAATCCCGCCAAAGATACTGACGGGGTCGCCCTCCCAGGCCCTCTTGTAGGCCGCCGCCAGGGTAGCCCCAACCCCCACACCGCAGGGGTTGGCGTGCTTGACCGCCACCGCCGCTGGAGCCCGGAACTCCTGCACCGCCGCCAGGGCCGCGGCGGCGTCGTTCACATTACAGAAGGACATCCCCTTGCCCCACAGCTGCCTGGCCCCGGCTATTGTGGCGGAACCTGCCATTGGTTCCGCGTAAAAGGCGCCCTCCTGATGCGGGTTCTCGCCGTAACGCAGTTGCTGGAGCTTCTCATAGCCCAGGACAAGGGTCTCGGGGAAGGCAAGATCACCCGTGCCGCCCTCGCCACCCCTGGAGAGGTTCTCCAGGTAGGCGGCGATCAGGGAATCGTAATAGGCGGTGTGACGGAAGGCCTTCAGGGCCAGTCGGCGACGGGAAGGGGGCTCAACGTCTCTCTTCTCCGCCAGGTCCGCCAGGACACCGTCATAGTCGGCGGGATCGGTGATAACGATGACGCCGCCAAAGTTCTTCGCCGCCGCCCGGATCATGGTGGGGCCGCCGATGTCGATGTTCTCCAGGGCCTCCTCCAGGGTAACCCCCGGCTTCTCAATGGTCTCCTTAAAGGGATACAGGTTGACGGCAACGATATCAATCAGCCCGATACCGTGGACATGGAGCTCGTCCAGGTGGGCCTCCAGGTCTCGCCGGGCCAGGAGCCCTCCGTGGACCTTGGGGTGAAGCGTCTTTACCCGGCCGTCCAGGATCTCAGGGGAGCCGGTGTAATCGGCAATCTCAACTACCTTAAGCCCGGCGTCGCGGAGCCGCCCCGCCGTTCCTCCCGTGGCCAGGATCTCGATCTCTAGATCCAGGAGGCCCCGGGCAAACTCCACCAGGCCCGATTTATCCGCTACCGCGAGCAGGGCCCGCTTTGGTCTTGGCATCATAACTACCCCCATTTAGCCTCTGCGCGGCGTCAGATTGCCGCCCGCAGGCTTAGTCCTTGTCAATGATGACCCGGCGACCGCTGATCCTCAGTCGGCCCTGGGCAAAGAGCCGCACCGCCTCGGCGTAGAGCCTGTGCTCTACCGTAAGGATCCGCTGGGACAGGTCAGCAACGGTGTCCATGTCCAGAACCGGCACTGTCTCCTGCAGGATGATGGGGCCAGTGTCAACACCCTCGTCGACAAAGTGGACGGTACACCCCGAAAGCTTTACCCCATACTCCAGGGCCTGAGCCTGGGCATCAAGGCCTGGAAAGGCCGGTAGCAGCGAAGGGTGGATGTTCATCATCCTGCCTTCGTAGGCCCCGACAAAGTCTTTCCCCACAATCCGCATGTAGCCGGCCAGGCAGACCAGGTGAACCCCATGTTCCTCCAGGGTCCCAACAACGGCCTGTTCGTAGCGGCCCTTGGACGTATGACCCCTGGGGTTTACGAAGACCGCCGGGACCCCCAGCTTCTCCGCGCGCTCCAACACCGGAGCGCCCTCTCTGTCGGTGATGACCACCGCTATCTCGGCATCAATCTGCCCCTGCCGAGCCGCCCTGACCAGGGCCTCGAAGTTGGAGCCCCGGCCCGACGCCATAATCCCTATTCGAACCCGCTCCCTCGCGCCGCTTCTCATGGAATATCAATCCTCACTCAATAATAACCTTTGGGCTGGCAGGGCCTGAGACACTACTGGAAGGGTCAGGACCCGGGGGACCCTCGGAGGGGTCAAGGCCAAGGATGTCGGCCTCCTGAACCTCTCCCAGCACCCAGGCGGTTTCCCCCAACTCACCCAGGAGGCTGACGGCCTTGCTGGCCTGCCCGCCATCGACAACCATAACAAATCCGATACCGCAGTTGAAGGTCCGGAACATCTCCTCCCAGCTGATGCTGCCCTTCTCCCGGCAGAGTTCAAAGATGGCTGGCACCTGCCACGAGGACCGGTCAACCCTGGCCACAAGGCCGTCGGGGATGGCCCTCTGGAGGTTCTCAGGGATGCCGCCCCCGGTAATGTGGGCCATGCCGTGGATAGCCCCGTCGGGGAGGTCTTCAAGAGTTTTAAGGACCGAATTGACGTAGATCCGGGTTGGTTCCAGCAGTTTCTCAGCGGGAACCAGGAGCCGCCGCGCAAGGGAGTAGCCGTTGGAGTGAAGCCCGCTGGAGGCAATGGCCACCAGGGCGTCACCGGGGCCGACAGCACTCCCGTCAATAATCCTGTCCCGGTCCACCAGGCCGAGGGCAAAGCCGGCCATGTCGTAATCGCCGGCCTCATAGAACCCCGGCATCTCCGCGGTCTCGCCCCCCAATAGGGCGCAGCCCGCCTGGCGGCACCCATCAGCCACACCCTTGACAAGGTCCGCCACAATCTCCGCCTCAATCTTCCCACCGGCGATGTAGTCGAGGAAGAAGAGGGGCCTTGCCCCCGTTGTCAGAATGTCATTGACACTCATGGCCACAAGATCGATGCCGACGGTGTCGTATCGCTTCAGGTCAAAGGCCACCCGCAGTTTGGTCCCGACACCGTCAGTACCGGACACAAACACCGGCCGCCTGTACCCGCTGAGGTCGGGCTCAAAGAGGCCGGCAAAGTCGCCCAGGCCTGTCAGGACCCCGGGGATGTGGGTTGACTTGACATGGTCCTTCATGAGCTGAACCGCCCGGTTGCCCTCCTCAATGTCGACGCCTGCGTCCTTATAGGTCAGGCCCTTCATGTTGCCATCACCACCCGCGTTACTGGCCACTTAGATCCGCTCCAAGACGTGTTTATCGGTGTCATCCATCACCGGCATTGGATAATCCTCGGTGAAACAGGCCAGGCACAGGGTATCAGGGCTGAAGCCCAGGGCAGTAGTGAGGCCCTTCACCGAGAGATACTGCAGGGAATCTGCCTCAATGTAGTCCCTGATCTCATCCACACCCCTGTGAGCGGCCACAAGGTCGCCGTGGGTGGAGGTGTCAATCCCGAAGTAGCAGGGGCACTTGTAGGGGGGGGAACTGATGCGAACGTGGACCTCCCTGGCCCCTGCCTCCCGCAGCAGCCGGACAATCCGCTTGGATGTGGTCCCCCGCACGATGGAGTCGTCAATAAGTACAACCCGCTGACCCTCAATGAGTTTCGCCAAAGCATTGAGTTTGACCTGGACGCTGAAATCCCTTGTTGCCTGGCTGGGCTGGATAAAGGTGCGGCCGATATAGCGGTTCTTCACAAGCCCCATTTCATATGGAATACCTGCCTCCTCGGCAAAGCCTACTGCCGCCGATATGCTTGAGTCTGGCACCCCGGTGACGATGTCGGCCTCAACCGGGTGCTCCCTGGCCAGGACCCGCCCCATCTCCTTACGGGCGGCATGGACATTGAGGCCGCGGAAGTTGGAATCGGGCCTGGCGAAGTAGATGTACTCAAATGAACAGAAGGCGCTCCGATCACCCTTGGGGGTCATCCGACGCGAACGCAGGCCATCGCCATCAATGATAACCATCTCCCCCGGCTCGACTTCACGCAGGGCCTTGGCGCCGACGGCGTCGAAGGCGCAGGTCTCAGATGATAGAATGTAGCTACCGTCAATCCTGCCGATGCAGAGGGGCCTGATCCCGTAGGGGTCGCGGACGCCAATCAGCTTATCCTGGGTCAGGAAGGCAAAGGCATAGCCGCCCCTGACCTCATCCAGGGCCCGTTCAATGGCCTCCTCGATGCCTACATCTCCGGCGCGGGCGATGAGGTGGGCGACAACCTCACTGTCGGTTGTAGTTTGAAAAATCGAGCCCGTGGCCTCTAACTCCGTCCTGACCGGGCCGGCATTGACCAGGTTGCCGTTGTGAGCCAGGGCCAGACTGCCCCGGTGATAGCGGAGGGTCAGGGGCTGGGCGTTGGTAAGCTTACTGGAACCGGTGGTAGAGTAGCGCACATGGCCCAGGGCGATGTGGCCCCGCAGTTCCTTAACGGTCTCAGGATCAAAGACCTCTGACACCAAGCCCATATCCTTGTGGCTCACCATGGCCTTGCCATCAGTGGCGGCGATCCCAGCGCTCTCCTGCCCCCGGTGCTGCAGGGCGTAGAGGCCGTAGTAGGTGAGCTCAGCGGCGTCCCTGTGGTCGTAGATGCCGAAGAGGCCGCACTCTTCTCGAAGCTTGTCAGCGACCCAAATGGTGTCTCTACCCATCAGGCTGGCCCCCTTCCGATAGACTGTTCCTCGATAGCGCCCACAAGGGCCGGGATCGCATCGCGCCAGGCCGCTCTCAACTGTTCCACAGACCTGTCAATAAGGGTGGTCCAATCGATGATCGCCAGGCGCTCAGAGTGGTCGCTGCGCTGGCCCGCCTCCACCTTCAGCCGCCCGGTTGCGGTAACGGTTCCGATAACCGTCAATGGAGCCCCATAGTTCGCGGCGCTGCGCTGCAGCTCTGGCAGGTCACTGTGGCTGACGGTCACCAGGATCCGGGAGGGCGCCTCTCCAAAGAGAAGGGCGTCTGGCCGGAGGGACCCATAATCCTCCCTGACCAACTGGATCTCGGCGCCCAGGGCCGTGGCATGGGCATGGCTATCGCCACTGCTCTCCCTGGGTTGCCGGGCCGGCTCTCCAAAGCAGCACTCCGCCAGGGCGACCCCGAGGCCGCCGTCGGCGCAGTCGTGGGCGGACTTAATGTATCCGGCCCTGATGCCCTCAAGGCAGACTCCCTGCACCGCCGCCTCCAGCTCAAGGTCAACAGGGGCAGGCCTCCCCGCCACCCGGCGGTGCCGGCGGTCAAGGTACTCTGAACCCCCCAGTTCTGCCTGGAGTGGGCCCAGGAGCGCAATGACGTCGCCCTCATCCTTGAACCACTGGGTGCAGGCTCGACCAGCATCCTCCAGAACCCCCAGGACACCCACGGTGGGTGTGGGGTACACGGGCTTACCCGCGGTTTCGTTGTAGAAACTGACGTTTCCGCCGGTAACCGGCATGTTCAGGGCCCGGCAGACAGCGGCCATCCCGGCCACCGCCTCCCTGAAGGACCACATGGTCTCAGGCTTTTCTGGGTTGCCGAAGTTCAGGCAGTTGGTTACCGCCACCGGCTCCGCCCCGCTGCAGACAACATTTCTGGCCGCCTCGGCGGTGGCCAACTCCGTGCCCCGCCTGGGATCAAGGTAGCAGTAGCGAGGGGCTGAATCCGTTGCCAGGGCCAGGGCCCGACCTGTGCCCTTGAGGCGCAGCACCGCCCCGTCGGAACCAGGCAGCACCGTGGTGTTTGTCCGCACCATGTGATCATACTGGCTGTATATCCATTCCTTCGAGGCGATGTTCGGCGATGAGAGCAGGTCCTCAAGAACCTCGCCCAGGTCCCCGGGGACTGGAACTTCATCCAGGTCAAGGGTCCAGCGAGCCTCAATATCGTCGGGCCTGGCATAGGGACGCTCATAGGCAGGGGCATCGTCGGCCAGGGCCCTGGCGGGAACCTCGGCCACCACATCCCCGCCATCCCTAACCCTTATCATTCCGTCGCCGGTGACATGGCCAATCACCGTTGAGTTGAGGCCCCATTTCACAAAGAGCCCCTCAACCTCATCCTCCCGCCCTGCCTTGACAATCACAAGCATCCGTTCCTGCGACTCCGAGAGCATTACCTCGTAGGGGGTCATCCCCTCTTCACGCCGCGGCACCCGGGAGACATCGATGGTAACGCCGGTCCCCGCCCGGCTGGCAGTCTCCGAGAGCGACGAGGTCAGGCCCGCGGCCCCAAGGTCCTGCAGGCCCACAACGGCATCGGTCTCAAGCAGTTCCAGGCAGGCCTCTATCAGGAGCTTCTCCATGAAGGGGTCGCCCACCTGGACGGCGGGGCGCTGGTCCTCGCCCTCCTCAGCAAACTCCTGGGAGGCCAGGAGGCTAGCACCATGGATCCCGTCCCTGCCAGTGCTGGCCCCCACCAGCAGCACCGGGTTCCCCTCCCCGGTGGCGTAGCCCAGGGTAAGCTTCTCCACTGGCATTACCCCCAGGCACAAGACATTGACAAGGGGGTTTGAGTCATAGCTGTCGCTGAAGAAGACCTCACCCCCCACGGTGGGAATACCGACACAGTTGCCGTAACCGCCAATACCGCTGACGACCCCGCCAAAGAGGAACCTGTTCCTGGCCTTATCAAGGTGGCCAAACTTCAGGGGGTCCATCAGGGCGATGGGACGCGCCCCCATGGTAAAGATGTCGCGGATAATGCCGCCAACCCCTGTGGCCGCGCCCTGGTAGGGCTCAATCGCTGAGGGGTGGTTGTGGGACTCGATCTTGAAGGCCGCTGCCCAACCCTCGCCCACATCGACGACACCAGCATTCTCTCCCGGCCCCTGGAGCACCCGGTCTCCCTCGGTGGGCAGCTGGCTCAGGATCCGCCGCGACGACTTGTAGCTGCAGTGTTCAGACCACATCAGGCCGAAGAGCCCGAGCTCAAGGTAGTTGGGTTCCCGGCCCAGCGTCTCCCTGATGAACCCGTACTCTTCCTCTGTCAGCCCGACCTCGTCCCAGACGGCCTTCTTCCTGTCGTCAGCTGCCATAGCTGCACCTTCTCTCCCAGAAGCGCAATACTGATTCAAAGATTATCCTGCCATCGGTCTCTCCCAGGGCAGCCTCGGCGCAGCGCTCCGGGTGGGGCATCATCCCCAGGACATTCCCAAACGGGTTACAGACACCGGCGATATTGCCGACGGAGCCGTTGGGATTGGCCTCAGGGGTTACCTCGCCGTCAGGGTTGCAGTACCGGAAGACTATCTGCCTATCCTCTTCCAGGTCGCGCAGGGTCGACTCATCGGCGTAGTAGTTGCCCTCCCCGTGGGCGATGGGGACCCGCAGCACCTGGCCGTCGCTGCAGAGGTTGGTGAAGGGCGTAAGGTTGTTCTCCACCCTGAGATGGGTGTAGTGACAGCGGAATTTCAGGTTTTCATTGCGGTGCAGAGCCCCCGGTAGTAGGCCTGCCTCACAGAGGATCTGAAAGCCGTTGCAGATCCCCAGGATGAATTTGCCCTGCCTGGCTGCTTCTCTCACGGCCCTCATCACAGGGGAGAAGCGGGCGATGGCCCCGGCCCTGAGATAGTCGCCGTAGGAGAACCCCCCGGGGAGCAGGATGCAGTCGAAACCGGACAGATCCTCCTCATGGTGCCAGACATACTCCACTTCTTGATCGAGGACGGCCCCTGCCACGTGGTGGCAGTCAACATCGCAGTTGGAGCCCGGAAACACAATCACTGCAAAGCGCATGATCTCTCCCGCCCCCTATTTCCTGCCGCTGGCAGGCCCGGTGTCCGTACTGCCGTCGGCCAGGTCTACCTGGTACTCCTCGATCACCGGGTTGGCCAGAAGCTCGTCGCACATCTCCTCAAGCCGCGCCGCCGCCTGATCCCTCGTTTCCTCATCAAGGGTAATCTCAAAGTACTTCCCTACCCGGACCTGAGAGACCCCGTTGTAACCCAGGGCCTGCAGTGAACTGCTTATCGTCTCCCCCTCAGGGTCAAGCACTCCAGCCCTGAGGGTGACATAGACCTTTGCGTTCCAGATCATGATTGAAGGGTCTCCTTTCAGTCCTTGGCGCCGACGGCCCTGGTCACCCGCCGCAGCACCTCAACGTAGGCCTCTGTTACGCCCCCCAGGTCGCGACGGAAACGGTCCTTGTCCAGGCGCTCCCCGGTCTCGATGTCCCAGAAGCGGCAGGTGTCCGGGGAGATCTCGTCCCCCAGGATTACCTCCCCCTTATGGGTGCCAAACTCCAGCTTGAAGTCGATGAGCTTCAGCCCCACTGGCTCCAAGAGATCTGACAGGATGTCGTTGACCCTGAAGGCCTGGGTGGCCATTATCTCCAGCTGGTCTGGGGTACAGAGCTCAAGGGCGGCGATGTGATAGCGGTTTATCAGGGGGTCCCCTAACTCGTCGCTCTTGTAGTAGAACTCAAGGACCGTCTTGCCCAGTGGGGTGCCCTCGTTAAGGCCCAACCGCTTGGCCAGGCTCCCGGCGGCTACATTGCGCACAACAACCTCAACCGGGATGATCTCCAGGCTCCGGGCCAACATCTCCCTGGGCCCCACCTCTTCGATGAAGTGGTTAGGTACACCACTGCCCTCAAGGTGCCGAAAGAAAATCGCCGACAGCCTGGTGTTTACCTCCCCCTTCTGGGTGATCTCGCCCCGCTTCTTGCCGTCAAAGGCGGTGGCGTCATCCTTGAAATAAACCAGAACCGCGTCGGGATTATCGGTAGCGAATACCTGCTTTGCCTTGCCCTCGTGTAGTAGTTTGCCTCTATTCACCTTGTTGCCTCCCTACATCAGGCCAATACGCCGGTAGATCTCATCGACATTGCGCAGGTGATGACTGTAGTCAAAGCACTGGGCCAGCTCTTCCCCTGACAGAACCGCCAGGATGCGGTTGTCTCCCTCCATCAAATCCCTGAAGGTTGGAGCTTTTCCAGTTCCAAGGCTCTGAATGTCGTCCCAGGCCTTCATTGCCAGTTCCTGAACAACGCTATAGGCATCCTCGCGGGACATTCCCTTCTCCACCAGGGCCAGCAGGACCCGCTGGGAGAAGATAAGGCCCCCTGTCAATTCCAGGTTCCGCTTCATCTGCTCCGGATAGACCTGCAGGTTCTCCACCAGGTCAATGGCCTTGTTGAGCATGTAGTCCATGAGGACAGTACTGTCGGGGATAATGACCCGCTCTACCGAGGAGTTGGAGATATCCCGCTCGTGCCAGAGGTTGATGTTCTCCAGGGCTGCCCCCAGGTTGTTCCTTATGACCCGGGCCTGGCCGCTGAGGCGCTCGCAGACAATGGGGTTGCGCTTATGGGGCATGGCTGATGAGCCCTTCTGCCCCTTGCGAAAGCTCTCCTGGACCTCTCTGACCTCAGTTCGCTGCAGGTGCCTGACCTCGGTGGCGATCTTGTCCAGGGTGGTGGCCACCAGGGCCAGAACCCCCAGGTACTCGGCGTGGCGGTCCCGCTGAAGGACCTGGGTTGAGATGCCGACGGGCTCAAGGCCCATCTTCTCACAGACGTAGTCCTCCACAAAGGGATTGACGTTGGCGTAGGTGCCAACGGCTCCGGCAACCCGGCCGACGGCCATGACCTCCCTGGCGCGGCGCATCCGGTCAAGGTTGCGCTCCATCTCCCGCCACCAGAGGGCCAACTTCAGGCCAAAGGTGGTGGGCTCGGCGTGAACCCCATGGGTGCGGCCGATGGTTACGGTGTCCTTAAACTCCAGGGCCCGCTTGGCCAGGACCCTGTTCAGGGCCTCGATGTCCTCTATGATGATGTCCGCCGCCTCAACCATCAGGGCCGAGAGGGCGGTGTCCACAACATCATAGGAAGTGAGCCCATAGTGGATGTACTTGGACTCTTCACCCACCGTCTCGCCCACTGCGGTGGTGAAGGCGATGACATCGTGGCGCACTTCCTTCTCAATCTCCAGTATTCTCTCCACGTCAATCTGGGCGCCGCTGCGGATCTTGGCGGCAGTCCCTGCCGGGATCTCCCCCCGCTGCTCCAGGGCCTCACAGACCAAGATCTCGACCTCAAGCCACTTCCTGTAACGATTCTCCGGCTCCCAGATAGCCCTCATCCTGGGTAGCGCGTAGCGCTCAAGCATCGCCATTTACCCCCTGCACTATCAGTCCAGTGTTGACCCCTTTTTCGAGTCCCGCGTCAGTCCAGTACCAATTCGATGTCAGTCCAGCTTGCGGTAGCTGCGGTACCCGACCTCAGCAAGGCGGTTGGCCTTGGTCTCAACGCCCTCTGCCAGCTTCCTCTTGTAGTCCTTAAGGCGCGCGGCGATGCCTTCATCTGATGTGGCCAGGATCTGAGCGGCCAGGATAGCGGCGTTGCGGGCCCCGTCAATCCCAACGGTGGCCACCGGGACCCCCGGAGGCATCTGCACGGTGGCGTAGAGGGCATCCTTGCCGCCCAAGGGTGACCCCGTCAGGGGTACACCGATCACCGGCAGCCAGGTATGGGCGGCGATTACGCCAGCCAGGTGGGCCGCTGCCCCTGCCCCGGCGATGATTACCTTCAAGCCTCTGTCCTCAGCCCCCAGGGCGAACTGCCGCGACAGCTCAGGATGCCGGTGGGCCGAGGCAATGGTGACCTCAAAGGGTATCTCCAAATCCTCCAGCATCAGGGCGGCCTTCTTCATTATTGGCAGGTCAGAATCGCTGCCCATGACGATCCCAACCAGGGGTGTACCTGCCTGTCCTCCACTCAACGGTGCATTCATTACCCTGTCTCACCTCAACCTTCCTGGCCTGTTTGTCCCTCCAGTAAAAGCCTGCTCACAGCGGATTTAACTCATACACTGTGAGCGATAGCGAACATTATTAGCTTTCCACGCCAATAAGTTCGGCATTACTCCCCCTACTCCTGCCATTGGATGCGAAAATGTACGGTGTGGTTCTCCCAGGTCAACGGCGACACTGGGCGTCACTGCTCCATCCGCCGTCGGGGGAGCTCCCCCCATCCCTTTAGACGCATTTCTCCGCACCAGGCAGCCCTCAGTTACCCTGAATAGGCAGGGAATTTAGGTGGTTGTGTGAAATTCTAGAGCTTGGAAGTAATTCTCGAGACCATTGACCAAACTACGAGCGAGGACAGATTCCGAGAAGTGCCCAGAAGTGACGCCAAGGAAGGAAAGAGACAATATAGGGAAGAGACGATAAGAGACGCATAATACCGGAGGTGGCTTATAAGTGCTGAGCCGAGCACTGGTCAGGGACGTCCTGGACGCTGCCCTGTCCACAGGCGGAGACTTCGCCGAGGTCTTCGTTGAAGACCGCTACAACACTCAACTACAGATGGTTGGTGGAGACCTGGAGAAGGCGGTATCGGGCCGTGACTACGGCATCGGGATCCGCATCTTCCGCAAACTGAACTATGTCTACGCCTACACCAATCTGGACACCCGTGATAGCCTGATCGAGGTGGCCAAGACAGCGGCGGCGGCCCTGCCTGGGGCAAGCCAGAACATCGTCATCAACCTCAGTAGAATTGAGGTTGAGGATCGCCATCCCATCAAGGTCCTGCCCGAAACCATCACGAAACAGCAGAAGGTTGACCTCATGACCCGGGCCCACCTGGCCGCTAAGAACTATGATGAGCAGATCAGTCAGGTCAGGGTCAACTACATGGATGAGGATCAGAAGGTCCTCATTGCCAACTCTGAGGGCCTCGATGTTGAGGACCGGCGGGTTCGCACTCGCGCAATGATCCAGGCCATCGCCGCCAAGGGCAGCGAGAAGCAGGTTGGTTTCTACGGCCCTGGGGCCGCCATGGGCTTCGAGTTCTACGACACCATCGACATTGAGGAGTACTCCAGGGAGGCCGCCCGGACGGCAATAACCATGATCAATGCCGACCTGTGCCCCACTGGGAAGATGCCCGTCATCATCGACAATGAGTTCGGCGGCGTCATCTTCCATGAGGCCTGCGGCCACAGCCTTGAGGCGACCTCTGTGGCCAAGGGTTCGTCAGTCTTCAGCGGCAAGCTGGGCGAGCGGATCGCCGCTGATATCGTCACCGCCATTGATGACGGCACCATCCCCAACGCCTGGGGTTCTCAGAACATCGACGATGAGGGCCGGCCCATGCGCCACAATGTCCTCATTGAAAAGGGGATCCTGAAGGGCTACATGATCGATGGCTTTAATGCTCGGCGAATGGAGATGGAGCCGACGGCCAGCGCCCGGCGCCAGAGCTACCGTTTCGCCCCCACATCGCGGATGACCAACACCTACATTGATGGCGGCGAATCGACACCAGAGGAGATCATCGCCAACACTGAATACGGCCTTTACGCCAAGTATATGGGTGGCGGCTCTGTTCAGCCAGCCACCGGCGACTTCAACTTCGCTGTCCGCGAGGGCTACCTGATCAAGGACGGCAAGATTGACCGTCCGGTTCGCGGCGCTACCCTCATCGGGAACGGCGCCGAGATCCTCAAGAGGATTGATATGGTCGGCAACAACCTGGCCCTGGGTCAGGGCATGTGCGGTTCCATGAGCGGTAACTGCCCTGCCAACGTTGGCCAACCCATGGTCCGCGTCTCCGAGATCCTGGTTGGCGGCCAAAAGGGGGACCAATAAATGAAGGTTAAGGAGTTCACCAAGAAGCTGTTTGACAGGGGGAAGGCAGCTGGCTTTGACGAGATGGAGACCTACGCATCGGGCCAGGATAACTTCAGCGTCCGCATCTTCAAAGGCGAGATCGACTCCTATTCCGTGGAAAGCCCTCGCGGCCTGGGGTTCAGGGGCCTGATTGACGGGAAAATGGGCTACTCTTACACTGAGAAGCTTGACGAGGGATCCATAGAGATGCTGATCAAGGACGCCAGGGAGAACGCTGCCGTCATCGACAGCGAAGACCGAGAAGAGATCTACGGGGGTTCAGACTCATATCCCGAGGTCACCACCTTCCATCCCGGCCTTGAGGGTGTGTCGGCAAAAGACAAGATTGAGCTGGCCAAGGCCATCGAGAAAGAAGCCCTGGCCCTTGATGAGCGGGTTCAGATTGTCCAGTCCTTTGTCCGCTCTGGCCGCAGCAACCTCAACATCCTCAACACGCGAGGGGTTGACCTGGGCTTCGAAGGCAACGGCATCGGCGCCGGCCTCCAGGTTGTTGTCCGTCAGGGTGACGAGACCAAGGCTTCCTGGAAGTTCAACTTCGAGACAGACCTGGGTAAACTCGATGCCGGCGACCTGGCGAGAAAGGCCGTGACAGAGGCCGCTTCCCTCCTGAAGGGAGGGTCCCTGACCTCTGGCAGGTATCCGGTGGTCTTTCGGTACGACACAGCCGGTGACATGCTGGCAACCTTCTCGTCGTCTTTTTCGGCGGAGAATGTTCAGAAGGGCATGTCCCTCTTCGCGGGCAAGCTGGGCGAAGTCGTTGCCAGCGACCTGATGACGGTGATGGACGACCCCCTGTTACCCGGGCGTCAGTTTACCAGGCCCTTTGATGGCGAGGGAGTGGCCTCCAGGACCAAGGCCGTAATTAATAAGGGGGTTCTCCGGACCTACCTCCATAACCTCAAGACAGCGGCCAAGGATAGCGTGGAGTCCACCGGCAACGCTAGCCGTGGGGTGGCCTCCCCAATCGGCGTCTCCCCAACAAATATGTACATTGCTGAGGGTAAATACAGCTACGAGGACCTGGTCAAGAAGATGGATAAGGGCCTGGTCATCATCTCCCTGGCTGGTACCCACTCAGGGGCAGACCCCATCTCCGGCGACTTCTCCCTGGGAGCCGAGGGATACCTTGTTGAGGGCGGAGAGATTGTCCGGCCCCTGGCCCAGTTCACCATCGCCGGCAACTTCTTTGACCTGATGAAGAGGGTCATCGCCGTGGGTAACGACCTTGACTTCGGCATGGGAAGGGTCGGCGCCCCATCAATCCTCGTAGAGGAACTGGCGGTCGGAAGCGAGTAGCAGGCACTAAAGAAGGGGCCTACCATCCTTCTGGCTGGCTGGTTCCTTGTCTTTAGCAACTAAAGGGGTGCACACATGCGGGTGCCTGTTCTGGCTTCCTTGCTTGGCTTAATCGCATTAGTGCTTGTCGGCCCGGGCTGCTCGGTAATGAAGTTGTCCGGCGAAAAACCTGTAGATGATACGGGTCCATTGGTGCAATCTGACCTCTGTGTCTCCCTTGATCGCCAGGCGCTAGTCTTTGACGCCCAACTGCGCAATGTTTCATCTGAAGAGGTGACCCTGGGGTTTGATGATGGTGACCAAGCGTACCTCACCTTGCAGGGGCTTGACGGAAAGGAAGCGGCCCACTGGGTGATTGAGGCAGGGCCAGGTCCTGAACTACTTGCCCCTGGAGACACTATCCACTTCACAAGGAGCCTGATCCTGTCAGATGACACAGGCCGACCGAGGTCACCAGGGGTCTACCGGGCCAATGTTGTGTTCCGAGCCCAACTGAGCTCTGAAGGAGTTGAATGCCAGCCTTCCCAGGGTGGGTTGACTGCCAGCAGCAGCTTCGAACTCCGTCGTAGCTATACTGACCATGGGGATCTCATCGCCATTGCCAGCGTCGATTCCAGCATTGTAATCGACCTTAGATACGCGACAGACGATAATTTCGTCGGTCAGGCGGTCTATCCTATAGGGATTGCCGCCGTCAATAAGGAGACAGGTCAAAGACTGGCTGCTGCCAACCGCATTTTTCAGCGCGACGGCTATACGATCAAAGTCTGGGACGCCTACCGACCCATTCATGTCCAACAGCTGTTCTGGCAGGCCTGCCCGGACCCTCGCTACGTAGCTAGGCCCCCCGAACAGCGACCTAACCAGGCACTCAAGCCGGACCACATGAATGGCATGTCTGTGGATGTTACCCTCATTGATAGGGATGGGCAAGAGCTCCCGATGCCAACGGAGTTTGACGATTTTACGGCTCAAGCGGCGGCTGATTACCCAGGAGCATCCAAAGAAGCCAGGGACAATGCCTTATACCTTATCGCGGTGATGGAGAGCGTCGGCTTCAGGAACTACCCAGGGGAATGGTGGCACTTTAACGATGTCATGGGCACCCCAACCCCGTACCTGGATGTACCCTTGGAGGACCTTATTCAGTACGAGCTGGTGACGATACCGTAGTCTGTGTGGGACCCATCGGGCAGCAACAACTGCGTAACCTGTGGGAGGAAGAGGTTAAGAGGCCATCCGGCCTCCCTATATGGGGAGGTGGATGGCCCCAGTGTCCTCATATGTTGCCTTCGTAGCGGAGAAAGCCAAGTAACTGTGTCGTTTGAGCCTAGTGCCCTGGAGCGGGGTATGACTGCTGGAAGCCGTGCCCCTGGGTTACGGGGGCTGGGCCATAGGCATTAACCATGGTGTTCGTGGTCATATCCTTCATGGTCGGAACCTGATAGTGGCCCTTGTCGTTCATATAGGACCACACGTCATAGGCCTGCTCCGCGCAGTTTATTGCTCCCTGCTGGATGGTTCGGCGCAGTTGAGGATCAGCGCATTCAAGGGCCGCCATCATCCTGTGGGATGCTGAAGACTTGTGGCATCCCAGGACAATGCTGGCGATGTCCCGGTCATTGAGCTGCCGCGACGATGCATTGGGACGTTGGGTCTCAGGGCTATTCAGGCCGTACTGAGGCGACACATTCTTGGGTCCCGAGTAGGGAATTGCCTCATTGGCGCCATTCTGGCTGACGGTCCGAACGAGATTGTCGTACTCCTGGGTCATGAACTGCAGATGATTGTCAACCATCGATCCGAGTTCGGGGTCCTGTACCTGGGGCCTCAGGGTCTGGAAGATGTTTGAGGCGTCAATGGACTTGCTCAGGACTTCGTGGACCTCCATGACCTCGTGGGCTCCGTAGCGTGCTGCCATGTCAAATCACCTCCTTCTATGGGATTTACGATTATTACTATCCCATGAAGGAGGTGATCTTACTCTATCACTCCTACTCTATTACTCTCACTCAATTACTCCCATTTAACTACTCCCATTCAATCGTCCCTGGCGGCTTGGAAGTGACGTCGTAGAGGAGCCGGTTGACGTGGTCTACCTCGTTAACAACCCGCCGCGATATCCGGTCGAGAACGTCATAGGGGAGCCGCGCCCAGTCGGCGGTCATGGCGTCAGAACTGGTTACCGCCCGCAGGATGATGGGATAGGCGTAGGTCCTCTCGTCGCCCATAACCCCTACACTCCGGACAACGGGCAGGGCAGCGAAGCTCTGCCAGAGCTCCCGCTCCAGCCCTGCTGCCGCCAATTCCTGGCGGACGATGGCGTCGGCCTCCCGCAGGATCTCGAGGCGCTCCCTTGTGATCTCCCCGATAATCCGGATGGCAAGGCCCGGGCCAGGAAAGGGCTGGCGCCAGACCATCTCGGCGGGAAGGCCCAACTCCTCGCCAACGCGGCGAACCTCATCCTTGAAGAGCTCCTTCATGGGCTCAACCAACTCCAGGTCCATGTCTTCCGGAAGTCCCCCCACATTGTGGTGGGACTTTATAACTGATGCCGACCCGATGCCGCTCTCAATCACGTCGGGATAGATGGTACCCTGAACAAGGAACTTTACTGGGCCGATCCGGTCGGCCTCTTCCTCGAAGACCCTGATGAACTCCTCACCGATGATCTTCCGCTTCTCCTCCGGATCCATGACACCATCCAGCCGTGCCAGGAACCGCTCCCGGGCGTCAACGACCACAAGGTTCATGTGGAAGTGCTCATCAAAGGTCTCGATAACCTGCTCTGCCTCACCCTTGCGCATGAAGCCGTGGTCAATGAAGATGCAGGTAAGATTGTCACCAATGGCCCGGTGGACCAGGGCCGCCGCCACCGATGAGTCGACCCCGCCGCTGAGACCGCAGATGGCCTTATCCTCCCCAACCTGGTGGCGGATGGCGGCAATAGCCTCATCCACAAAGGAGGCCATGGTCCAGTTGCCCTGGCATCCCGCCACATCATAGAGGAAACCACGCAGTATCTCCCGGCCCTTCTCAGTGTGTTCAACCTCGGGATGGAACTGGACCCCGTAGAGGCGCCGCTCCCGGTGGCCCATTGCGGCCAGGGGGGTATTCTCACTGCGTGCCATGACTTCAAACCCCTCAGGTACCGCTGTGACGAGGTCGCCGTGGCTCATCCAGGTATCCTGAGAGGTCTCAAGCCCTTGAAAGAGGGGGCTTCCACCCTCCACCTCAACAACGGCCTTCCCATACTCCCTGTGCTCTGCGCGCTCAACCTGCCCACCCAACAGATAGGCCATGAGCTGCATTCCGTAGCAGATGCCGAGAACGGGTATGCCCAGGTCGAAGATACTCCGGTCTATGCCGGGAGACCCCGCGTCGTATACGCTGGAGGGCCCCCCCGTCAGGATAATGGCCTTGGGCCGTCGGGCGGCGATCTCCATCACAGGAGTGAGGTGAGGTATAATCTCACAGTAGACGCCCAGTTCACGCACACGCCTGGCGATGAGCTGGTTATACTGGGCGCCGAAGTCGATGATGAGAACCAGTTCGTCGTTGGCTGCCCTCATGGCCTTCTCCGATAGCGCCCTGTTGCTGTCACCGGTGGCTGACATCGCACTACTCCTTCTCCTCCCCTTCGTAGACGGTGGGTTTTAGTACGTAGATGCCGGGGATGTTTCGGTACATCTCGGCGTAATCAAGTCCGTAGCCGACGACAAACTCCCCTGGTATGGAGAAGCCCACGTAATCCAGTTCCACTTCAACCTGGCGGCGCTCTTCCTTGTCCAGGAGCGTGCATATCTTCAGAGAGGCCGGGGACCGGTCCTGAAGGACGCGCCTGAGGTAGCGCAGGGTCAGCCCCGTGTCCACGATGTCCTCTACGATTAGCACGTGTTTGCCCTCAATGCTCCTGTCAAGATCCTTCATGATCCTGACCACACCCGAAGACTCCGTGGACTCGCCGTAGCTTGAGACAGCCATAAAGTCCATGGACAGGGGCACGCAGATGTGCCGGGCCAGGTCGGATATGAACATGACCGCTCCCTTTAGCACCCCGATCAGGAGGACCTCTTTGCCTTGGTAGTCCCGGGATATCTCCTCGCCCAGTTCCTTGATCTTGACCTGCAGTTCCTCGGCGCCGATTAGGGGTTCAGCAACGTCGGCGGCCAGCTTCAGTTGATCCTTCCCTCTAAGGATGTGTTTGTCGAAGTCCCTTCTACCCAATGCAACCACCCTCCAATACCTGCCCCCATTATAAGTTGCCCCGCCTAGCGGCAGGGGCATACTCGGGTCAATTTATAAGACTGTTACTTCGAGAGAAAGCAGGGACTTCCTTCTTAGGGGCGCCAGTTTTCGTAGTTGATGCCATCACGAAGGAGGGCGTAGGCCTCAACCCGGGCCTGGTGGTCACCGGATACAAGGATGTGATGGTTCCCCAGGGGGCGCTGCAGGAGCCTGGCAGCGGCGGACTTGCCAATGTCCAGGGTTACCTGAGTCCGGCAGAGGTCCTCCCGCAGCCTATCGCCGGCCCCCACCGCGGTGCCGGTAAAGACTACCACCCGCTCAAGGCCCTTGCCTCCAATCCGGAGGACGGTGAAATCTCCCTCCCGGAAGCGTCCGGCCACCCCGGCGCCGGTTCCCGACTCAAAGTGAGAGCGAACCGAAAACCGGTCGACAATGCTGAGGGGTACGGTGCAGTGGGCGAAGGTTACAAGGCCGTCATTAATCATCATATCTGAGGGGTTGGCCATGAAGGAGGGCAGCCCCGTCAGGTACCGCGCCAGCAGCATGGTGAGGGTGGCGGGCAGGTCACCCTCGCAACCAGCAACGATGCCGTCGTCGTTGTGCCGGGCCAGGGCCAGGCACCCGGTGTTATTCAGGGGCCCTAACAGGTCGAAACACCGTACTGATACGGCATCCAGGCTGTGATCCCACACCAGCCGTTTCAGGGCGCTGTGGAGGGCCATGGCCCCAGAGAGGGTCTCCTCCGCTGGCTCTTGGATAGCGGCGGCCGCTTCCTTCAGTTCCTCCACCAGGGCGTTGGTTTCCCTCTCGGTGGTCTCCCCAGCAGCCCCGATCAGATCATCCAGGGGGATCTCAATGACCTCAGGCCCCCAGGATTCGCGGACCAGCTCAGCCGTGGGGGAACTGGCGGCAAGCCAGGACGACGGGCCGCCAATGAGCCCGATCCGGGCTGCCCGCAGCCGGGCGTGGGCCCTGAGGGCGGCGACGGCAGCGGTAAGCTCCTGCTGCCAGCCCTCCCGGTCCAGGAGTATCACTCGTCCCCTGCGGCCCTGCTGCCCCAGGCGGGCCAGTATCTCCAGGGAGGCGGGAAGGGAATTGGAGTGGGGTACCGCCAGCAGCAAAGCCAGGACTTCAGGCCCCTGGGCCTCCAACCACCGCAGCACCTCATGCTCTGTTCCACCGGTAAGGACCACCGGTACCGTAAGGGCCGGAAGGGCTTTCCCGAATCCTGCCCTGCTCGACTCTGTTGATTGATCGAAACCGTTATCCTCAAGGTGTTCGGCCAGCAGTTCAACCAGCCGGTGAGCTTCCCTGTCGATGGTGTCCCTAGGGGCAATCTCTGATGCGAAGAAGACGAGGTTCAGGCCGCGGCAGTCTCTCTCAATCAACACAGGCAACACTCCTCAAGAAACCGGCTTAAAAGCCAGGATTATGATCAGTCTATGTCGTGGTCACATTATACCGTGGTCTGAAGGAGCATAACAATGGCGAAAGCAAACACAATCAGCTTTGCTCTTCTGTTCTTGAGCACGAGAGCGCCCTACGAAGGTCTCAGGCCCCAACCGATGGTTCAATCCTTCCATCCACCATTTCATGTATCCTTCCTGCGTGTTCAGCCACCTGCGGGTCATGGGTCACAAGCATAATGGTGGTGCCAGAGGCGTTGAGTTGGTGGAAGATGTCCATTATCCCTTCCTGCGTCGCAGTATCGAGATTACCTGTGGGTTCGTCGGCAACCAGTAATGCTGGCTCGGTGACAATAGCCCTTGCAATGGCGACCCGTTGTTCCTCGCCACCACTGAGTTCCGCGGGTCGGTGGTTGGCACGATGCCCCAGACCTACAGATCTTAGGACTTCTTGCGCCCTGTCTCGACGTTCTTTAGTAGAGATTCCTGCATAGTAAAGGGGGAGCCCCACATTGTCGAGGGCCGATAAGCTCCCAATTAGGTTGAATGATTGAAACACAAAACCTATAAACCGGTTCCTCAGACTTGACAACGCTTGGTCAGTCAGGCTGGTTACATCCCTGCCGCCCACAATGACTGTTCCTCCAGTGGGCAGGTCTAAACACCCGGCAATACTCAAGAGCGTTGACTTACCGGAGCCACTTGGGCCAACTACGGCCACGAAGTCTCCGTCGCAAATGTCCAACGACACTGAGTCAAGCGCCTGTACTCTCTGGCTTCCCTGCCTGTAGACCTTGTCGACTCGACACAACTGAACAATATGGTTCACCCAGTTCATCCCCCTCCATAATCCCTGAGATCACTACCAGGATCTTGTGACCTCTGCAGGGCTCTTCGAAGCAGCCTGAAGAGCGGGCAACGCGCTTCCCAGCAGTCCCGTCACTGCTCCTATCCCAGCCGCTATCAACGCCCACTGGGTCACTACCCTGAGAGGAAGGTCCACGTCAAAAGATGTGATCTTGATTACAGCGATCCCGGCAGCTAAACCCATTACCGAGCCTAGAAGACACGCCTCAAGGGCCTCAGCTACGAAGAGCCAAGCCACGGAAGGCTTGGTTGCTCCAACCGCGCGCCGTATACCGATCTCCCTAGTGCGCTCCACTACCCTGATCATCATCAGGTTCAGTATTCCTACAGCCGCAATGGCCAGCGACATGACTCCCATCAATCCGTACACGTACCCCAGGCGGTCCCGGATATTCAGGAGATGCCTGATGTTCTGAAGATACTTCTTCACTTCGGGAGTATGGTACTGAGGGTGTTGAGCTGCAAGGGCTTGCTTCACTTCCTGGACGACCCTATCAACCACCATTGGGCTTACGGTCTCGATCACGACCTTCCCCCCTTCGTCCAGGAGGGACAGGTCTGAGCTGAAGGACGCAGAACTTGGTAGCATGTAAACCGTTTTGTCTCTATCGGCGTCGGCATCAAGTACGCCCCCGGGCCTGGGAGCCAGCACACCCACAACCGTATATGGGACTCCTCCTCCTACCAATACCTGCCTTCCGACGGCTTCTGAGGTACCAAACAGCTTCATCGCCACATCGTACCCTACAATGCATGCAGGCCGTGCTTCGTCGGCCTCGGTCAACTCCCTGCCATGCATCGTCTCAAAGCGCTTAATGTTCATATACGCAGCGAGAGTCGACACAGCCCAGCCATAGTAGATGTCGTCTTCCCGGTCTGGGACACCTATAACAACGGGCATGGTGCTGTACCAGGCTGCCTGTTTCACTCCAGGCTGTCTTTCGATGCCCTCCACTAAATCCGGTGTTAGAATAAGTGGCGGCTTTGATGCGGAGCGGTCGAATATGCTCTGATTCTCAACCATCACAGTTCTTTCGCCCGCTGCAGCCATATACTTCGCTATTCGCTGCTCAGTCACAAACCCGTTTCCAATGATCACGATGATCCCCGCAACACCAACGCCAACGCCGACGATGGCAAGGAGCTTTCGCACACCGAATCTCCTGCCGTCTTTCCCCCAAGAGACCTGGCCCCTGAGAACTAACTGCGGTGGCAGAGAACTGGCAACCCAAGCAGGATAAAGGTTGGCGGCTATCACTCCCGCAAGCATGATGGCTGACGCCAGGGTGGAGGGCCAGATACCTGGTACTATCTCTTCTGCAAACACTCTCTCGAAGAGCTGCTGACTCCCGTAGCCAACTGCGAGACCACAAAGGATAGCCCCAAACGAGACCTTGACAGCCCTAAAAAGCTGCTCCAGGAAAACCGTGTTCCTCGATGCCCCAACTGCGCGCCGGATACCAATCTCTCTTGTTCGTATGAAAATGCTAACCAGTGACAGGTTCGCCGAATTTATAAGCGCCACAACCAAGACAATTACAGCCACGGTTAGCATGCTCCGGGCGACGCTGTTTCTTACTCTGAAGTGTACTACTTGGGAGTGATCAAACGCATGGATCACAACACGCTGCTTGGTGTTATTATAGACGCCCAGAATCTCTTCACATTGCTCAATAGCCTCTTCGGTGAGCCCTAGCTTTGGCCGAACCCAAAAGCGGTAGCCTCTTGGCTGTCGACCTGACTCCGGGAGGGCAGTATAGGGTACAAAGATGCTGTCACCACCCACGTCCTGCAAACCTTGTCCCACGGGGGCTATGCCAACAACATCATAATCTCTATCCAGGTAGCGGTGCTCAAGTGTGCCGCCCAGTTCGCATGAGGGCCACCCATTACGCTCCGTTAAGAAGCTGGGACCAACAATCGCCACTGGGGTGCCATTACGCTGCTCGATTTCACTAAAGGCTCTGCCCTGCATAATCTTGATCCCTCTGACAGTGAAGTAGTTGGAGGAAACCCCTCTGATAGCTAGCATATACTGCACTACTTCTCCTTTGCTGTCATATACCTGAGGTGTCGTTACTGGAACGCTCTCAGCTGCTACCTCTGCCGCCGCGACAGCTCCCTCTCTGAGTCTCTTAAGCTCCTCCAGCGGGAACTCTGCCAAGCCCTGAGTCTCAGTGCCCTCTAGACTGATTCGGAAGGGCTCGTTGCTAACCTGCATGGCTGCTTGCTCGAATTTCGTGCCGATGCCGCCCTTGATTCCCAGTACTTCAAACAGAAGAACCGTAACAACAACCAAGCATAGAACCGTCAGTAACGTCGCGCTCCGATACGGTCGATTATAGCCTAGGAACACTGACCTCGCCTCCCGATAGGAACCTACCTCCCCGGCGTGGGGCAGGCTCTAACCCCTGGTTCATAGAAGCCATCATCCGAGCACTGAACACAGCTAGAGTAAACATCGACATTAAAGCTCAGCTGCCCCTCTCTGCGCCAGACAAACCGATGTAGCTTAGTTCTCGGCTGTTGCTCCCAGTCCTTCCAGCAAAACCCATCTGATGGATGCGAGTTTCGACAAATATGTCTGGACCTGTGCCTCCAACCACATTGCGTTCAGGGTTCTCTGACAGCGACCCCATTTCCATACGGGCATCAGTAGGCGTATCCCACAACGTCACAGCCATCAGGGCAAATAGTGGCAAGAGCTGATTATAGCCGAAGGAGGGGACTCACCGGTGTGTAAGACACCAGAAAGAAAGCAAACGGCATGAAGGGATTCTTTGACGGGTGGATCTCTAGATAACCTTCCCACTATTGCTCGGGAAGTGAATGACAGAAGAACACGACTACGAAGGCAGTGGAAACATCAGAACTTAGCCCTCACTATGATTTCCATAGCTGTCTGTCAAGCCATGCAACAGCCGCCGAAACTCCTCAGACTGCTCCTGAAGCTCCTCCATTGTCCCCTGCTGGTGGATGCGGCCATCCTTGAGGACGATGATCCAGTCGGCCAGTTTGAAGGCAGTCCTCCGGTGAGACACCGCCAGACAGGTTGCCCCGGGCCTGGCAATAATCCGCTCCCAGAGCTTTCGTTCGGTCTCCACATCAAGGGCGCTTGACAGGTCGTCAAAGACCAGCAGCTGCGGCTGGCGAGCAAACATGCGGGCAGCGGCGACGCGCTGGGCCTGCCCCCCTGAGAGCTTGACCCCCTTGGGCCCAACCACCGTCTCCAGGCCCTGCTCCATGCCGGCCAAGTCTTCCTCAAATACGGCGCCTTCAAGGGCTGCTGCCAGTTCCTCATCGCCAACGGCCAGCCCCATGGTGATATTGTTCCTGACGGTGTCACTGAACAGCCGCGGCACCTGCGGGGTGTAGGCGCACTGAGGCGGTACCATGAAGGTGGCAGGATCCGTCACCCCCACGCCGTTCCACAGCACCGAACCGCCGCTGGACGGCAGGAGGCCAAGAAGAACCCTCAGTAGGGTGGTCTTGCCCGCCCCCACCTGGCCTGTGATGACCGTGAGGGTACCGCGCCGGAGGGAGAAGCTAATCCCGTCGATCCCCGGCGAGTTGTCCTGGTGGCGATAGCTCAGGTCCACTACATCAAGGCACTCCAGGGGCTGAGGCAAGGGCGGTGGCGGCGGTGACGACGGCGCCCTTTCAACCTGCCTTGCCCCTACTGCCAATGCGTGGCTGGCGGGAATCTCGCCAAAGTAAAGGGGGTTGTGCGCCACCAGCGCCGCATCGGGAGATCCCGGGAGAAGGTCCCGGAGGCGCCGCAGCGAAACCGCCGTCTGCCTGTAGAGAGCCAGCATGTGCCCGAAGAACACCGTGAAGTCGGCGACAAACTGGAGGTAGTAGACGAAGAGGGCGAAGTCGCCAACACTGAAGGACCCCTGGCTCATGGGCCCGGCCACAAGCAGGATGATAAAGCCCGTACCAATGCTGGCGGTGTTGGAGAAGACGGAGTTCAGTACCTCCGAGAGGCCCCTATCCCTCAGCATCGCCCGGCGCCGCTCATCGTTGAGGCGCCGCAGGTGCTGGACCACTGGCTCCTCTGCCCCAGCCACCTTGATGGACTGAACCGAAGAGAAGGTCTCCCCGATGG
>Ga0209347_1002458_pt1 | contig 24556 bp, 24 predicted proteins | sample AutmiccommuBRH23_FD_187382 | JGI IMG/M metagenome (GOLD analysis project Ga0209347, IMG submission 187382) | Deep subsurface microbial communities from Mt. Terri, Switzerland - Autotrophic microbial communities BRH/23 (SPAdes) (version 2) | ecosystem: Environmental > Aquatic > Deep subsurface >...
AAGACCTGGTGTTTGAGAATGTTAAACTCACACAGAGAAGTTACAAATAGCCTGAGGCTGTAATTTCAGGGATTTAAGAAATTAAAATCGAATAAAATGGCTGATAAGATTCTTAAAAAACTTCATATAAAAGTGTGGCGGCAGAAGAACAGTGCCGCAAAGGGAAGATTTGAAACCTACACTATAGAAAATATTTCAACCGGATCATCCTTCCTTGAAATGATGGATATCCTGAACAATAATCTCATCATGGAAGGCAAGGACCCGGTTGCCTTTGATCACGATTGCCGTGAAGGCATCTGCGGTACCTGCAGCTTGTTCATCAATGGCAGGGCTCATGGTCCGGATGAGGACATCACCACCTGTCAGCTGCATATGCGCAGGTTCAGAGACGGGGAAACCATTACTGTTGAACCCTGGCGGGCAGCATCCTTCCCGGTGATAAAGGACCTGGTTGTTGACCGTACATCATTTGAGAAAATACTGCAGGCAGGAGGATTTATTTCTGTGAATACAGGTGGTGTGCCCGATGCAAACTCCATACCTGTATCATACGAAGATGTAGAGGAATCGATGGATGCAGCTTCCTGTATCGGATGTGGTGCGTGTGTGGCTGTATGCAAGAATTCTTCGGCCATGCTATTCGTAGCTGCCAAGATTTCACACCTTGGCAAGCTTCCCCAGGGAAGGGTTGAAGCCAAACAACGTGCACGCAGCATGCTTGCAAAAATGGATGAGCTTGGCTTTGGTGCCTGCACAAATACCCGTGCCTGTGAGGTGGAATGCCCGAAGAACATATCCATCACGCACATTGCCCGCCTGAACAGGGAATTCCTGTCGGCGAAGTTATCGGAATAAGAAGCTGCAAGCTACTAGCTGCAAGCTGTAAGAAGAAGTTGCAAGCCAGGGGCGGAAAGAATGAAAAAAATTACAGGCTAAAGCCCTGCGGCTGACAGCTTGCAGTTTATGGCTTTTTTGCCACCAAAATACCAGGAACACCTTGCCAGCCGGCTTACCTGCCGGCACAATAAAAACATCCCCTCTTCCAGTCCTTTAAGGCCGGCTTAAAAAAACAGATAGTTTCGGAAACTGGTACCCATTCCTCCTCTTGTGGCTAGTGGCTAGTGGCTAGTGACTAGTGGCTTGTGCCTAGTGGCTTGTGACTAGTGGCTAGTGGCTATTGGCTTGTAAGCAGCTCAATTAATACACCTACCTCGGGCATATTTACATAGGAGTAGCTGCCACCGGTGAAGTCACCTTCCTGCACCAGTTTTCCTCCTTTATCTTTTAGAAAACTGATGTTCTTCTCCATGCCTGTTACGCTGAAGGCAATGTGGTGAAAGCCTTCTCCATGTTTTTCAAGGTGCTCATACCAGGTGCTGTTTTTGCCAATGGGTTCAATGAGTTCAATGGTCAGGTTTTCGAGCCTGAAGAAAGCCAGCTTTGCGCGTGCATCGGTGGGTTGCCCTTCATACTGCGTGTTGGCTTTTTCATATTCATCGGTGATAATGATCTGGGGCTTTTCACTGAATCCGAGGATGGCAGCCCACTTTTCTGAAGCTTTTTCAATGTCGTTCACCACCAGTCCTATCTGTGTGATGTTACCCTTGCCGAATTTTTCCTGTGCCATGATTCCGGTAATCATAAATAAAAATACGAATGCTGTAAGATGTAGCTTTTTCATAGATGCTGATTTGAATGAATACTTCTTCAATTTAAGCATTCTTTCAGATTCAGGATATATTTCAGTTCAATTTCTTAAATATACCGCTATAGTTGACTTTTTTCAGCCATTTTTGAGGAGGCTTCGGGAAACCATACCGCCATTTCTCCGGGTGTGCGGTGGCTCCAGCTGTAGTATGGTATCATGGAGAATCCGTCGGCAGCTTTCAGTTTCACAATGCCTTGAAGCAGGTTTGGTTCAAACACCGCCTGAAAGGTTGTACCTGTATCCCTGGGTTTATTCAACACACCGGCCGGATTGTCGGCCTGTTCTGCACAATAAACCAGAGGCCCCCGTTCTATGGCCACTTTTCCTGTAAGTTCAGTAATTTGAATATTGGGAACCACTTTTCTTACAGCCATGGGCAGCACCAGTTCCACCTCGTCGCCCTGTTTCCAGGTTCTTGTAAGTGCAACATAACCCTTTACAGTATCTATGTCTGCAGGTTCATGATTGATGAACAGCCGCACCGGGATTTCGTTTTCAGGCAGGTAGGAGTACAGATCGCCCGGCACCGGCTTGTTCTGTGCCCAGCCGGGTATGCGCAGTTTCAATGTAAAATCAACAGGGTTATCGATAGAAACAACCACCCTGATGTTACCTTCCCATGGATATTTTGTATGCTGTTCAATATGAATGTCCCTCTTTCTTATATTAAAAGACGCAGTGGAAGCAGCATACAGGTTGACGAAAATCTCATCACCTGCCTGTGCGTAGAAATAATTGGGCAGCGCCGGTATAAAACGGGCAAGGTTTGCGGGGCAGCAGGAACAGTCGAACCACGGCTTCCTGTTGGCAGCTCCCTGGTTGAACGGGTCATTGCCGTCATGTTCAAGAACATTGGGATAGAAGAAGGTGTTGCCTTCGAAAGAAATACCGGGCAGTACTGCATTGTACAATGACCGTTCGAGCACATCGATGTACTTGCTTTCACCGCTCATCAGGAACATACGGTGGTTCCAGAATACATTGGCGATGGCAGCACAGGTTTCATTGTAGGCCCGGTTGGGAAGCTGGTAGTTTTCACCAAATGCCTCCCCCTCGTAAAGGGCACCTATTCCACCGGTTATATAATATTTTTTTCCTGTTACATTTTCCCATATTCTATGAATGGCATCAATGTATTGCTGGTTTCCGTCAAGCGCAGCAACATCAGCCATTCCTGAATACATATAAACTGCACGTACTGCATGCCCTACTGCTTCATCCTGTTCCGTAACCGGTTTATGATCCTGCCAGTAGGCACCATTTTCCCATGGGCTGCTGCTGGCATAGTTTCGGATGTCAGACTTTCCCCGTTCGTCGAGGAAGAACCTTGCAAGGTCGAGGTACTTCTTTTTTCCAGTGGTTCGGTAAAGCTTAACAAGGCCTATTTCTATTTCCTGGTGCCCCGGTGCATCGTGCCTTTTGTCAGGTCCGTAAACCGATGCAATGAGATCTGCATTTTTTAGAGCTATTTCGAGGAAATTTCTTTTTCCTGTTGCATTGAAATGGGCAACCGCAGCTTCATACATATGCCCCATGTTGTAGAGCTCATGACTGTGGTTCCTGACCTCCGACCAGCGTTGTTTGCCTTCACGCATAGTCATTGCTGAATCACCTTTTATGGTACGTATGGTGTACAGGTATCCGTCGTCTTCCTGTGCTGCGGCAATTTTGAATATAAGGTCGTCGAGGTATTTGTCGAGTTCCGGGTCGTATTCCTGCTGCAACAGGTAAGCAGCTCCTTCCATGATTTTGAATACATCAGAATCATTGTACCTGATGCCTTCAAAAGTTCCTTCGAGCAGTCCGCCTGCTACCTCAAAATTGGCAATGCGATGTGTCTCTTCGCATTTGGCAAAGCAATAGGGGACGGTAACCTTGCGGCTGGTCGCCATGCGTTTGGTCCAGAACTGGTCTCTGAGTTCCACCTGTTGCGGGGAAGCTGGAAGGATAGGATAATCGTTTTCAGAACGCTGATTTTTCGTGCAGGAGGTAAAAGCCACAAGTAGGAGAAGGAGCATCCGGCTTTTCATAGATTTCAGGTTATTATAGTTGTTTCAAAGATATTCAATCGTATAAAATTCTGTTCAAAACAGAGAAAAAAAATCAGGAAGCAAAATCTGTATAACAGTATCAGCTTCCTGAAATTCCTGCAGCCCCGCCCGTGTATCATTATCGTAACGCTACAACTTGCTGCCATTAAATTTTATCTCCTCTTGCAGTCCCGCTTGGGCGGTATTATGCTATGCTTCAATTTGTATCTTGCTGCTTGCAGTTTTTTTGCCTTTGCCAGAAATAAGCTTTCCTTTCTTTTCTCCTATGCACCCTAATATGCAAGCATTTATCCGCCGGCAACTGGCACTCCTGACTTGAAACCAGTAGCTAATAGCTGGTAACTTCTTTCATTTCACCTCTGACCCGTTTCGTACTTTCATGTCGGGTGAAACGATGGATAAGGTACCGTCGGCATTTTCTGCACATAAAATCATTCCCTGCGAGTCAATGCCTTTCAGTTTTTTAGGCTCAAGGTTCACCAGCACAGAAACCTGTTTGCCAATCAGATCCTCCGGTTTATAGTATTCTGCTATTCCTGACACCACCGTCCGCTTATCGAAGCCTGTATCGATTTTTAGCTTCAAAAGTTTCTGGGTTTTAGCCACTTTCTCAGCTTCTATGATGGTTCCAACCCGGATGTCCATTTTGGCAAAATCATCAAAAGTTACATTTGCCTTTGCCGGTTTTGCCTTAGCTGATGCCATTTCATTGGCTTTTTTAGTATTCATCAGCTTTTGAAGCTGTGCATCTATCACCTCATCTTCTATTTTTTCGAACAGCAGTTCGGGCTGGTTAACCTGGTGTCCGGCTTGCAGCAGTTCAGTCTCTCCAAGCTTTGCCCAATCCAGTTTTTCCATGCGAAGGAAGCCCCGGAGTTTTTCCATGCTGAACGGAAGGAAGGGTTCAAGGGTGATCGTCAGGCTGGCAGTGATCTGCAGGCAGACATGTAAAATGGTTTCCACCCTTGCAGGATCTGTTTTAAAGATCTTCCAGGGCTCTTCATCGGCCAGGTATTTGTTGCCCAGCCTTGCAAGGTCCATTGCATTTTTGAGGGCTTCCCGGAACCTGAAGCTGTCGAGGCTCTTTTCCACTTCGGCTTTGATGGTGGCAACAGAAGCCAGGGTATCCTTGTCGTAACTTGAGAGTTCACCTTTGGCAGGTACCTGTCCGTTAAAATATTTTTGGGTCAGTACCAGGGCACGGTTTACAAAATTTCCCAGTACAGCTACCAGTTCGTTATTGTTACGCGCCTGGAAATCCTTCCATGTAAAATCATTGTCTTTGGTTTCCGGCGCATTGGCTGTTAAAACATATTTCAGCACATCTTCCTTTCCGGGGAATTCCTCCAGGTATTCGTGCAGCCACACTGCCCAGTTGCGGGAAGTTGATATTTTATCGTTCTCAAGGTTCAGGAATTCATTGGCCGGCACATTCTCAGGAAGGTTAAAGGTACCTTCAGCCTTCAGCATGCTTGGAAAAATGATACAGTGGAACACAATGTTATCCTTTCCGATGAAGTGCAGCATTCTTGTTTCGGGGTCTTTCCAGTAAGTTTCCCAATCGGATGTCAGTTCTTTTGTGGCGGAAATGTATCCAATGGGTGCATCAAACCACACATACAGTACCTTTCCTTCTGTGCCTTTCACCGGTACGGGCACTCCCCAGTCGAGGTCGCGGGTAACTGCACGTGGCTGCAGTCCGCTGTCGATCCATGATTTGCACTGTCCGTATACGTTGGGCTTCCACTCCTTATGCCCTTCCAGGATCCATTCTTTCAGCCATGGTTCGTATTCATCGAGGGGCAGGTACCAGTGTTTGGTTTCCTTTAATACAGGCTGGTTCCCGCTGATCATGGACGTTGGGTTGATAAGTTCTGTAGGGCTGAGGGCAGTTCCGCAGCTTTCACACTGGTCGCCGTATGCCTTTTCAAAGCCACACTTTGGGCATTTGCCTATAATATACCGGTCGGCAAGGAACTGGTTGTTTTCTTCGTCATAGTATTGCTCCGTTGTTTTTTCAATAAACTTTCCTTCCTCATACAGTTTCCTGAAAAATTCAGAGGCAGTTTCATGGTGAATTTTTGAACTGGTGCGGGAGTATACATCGAAAGAGATACCAAAATCCTTAAATGATTTTTTAATGATTTCATGGAACTTGTCGACGACATCCTGTGGGGTTACCCCTTCATTTTTGGCCTTCAGTGTAATGGGTACTCCATGTTCATCGGAGCCGCCAATCAGCAGTACATCCTCTTTTTTCATGCGCAGGTAACGTGCATAAATGTCGGCAGGTACATATACCCCTGCAAGGTGTCCGATATGGATAGGGCCATTGGCATACGGAAGTGCCGTGGTAATCAGAGTTCTTTTAAATTCTCCCATGATGAAAAATATACTTGTTGAAAATATGGTTCTTTTTACGAGGGCATAAAGATAGCTGAAAAGGAGCAATTGCCGGAATATCAGTGAAAGCATTTTGTTTTGTTAGCCAATTGCTAACAACAATTCCTTTGCTTTGGAAGTTTTTACCTTACTTTTGCAGGCAAACAGGATTTTATGAGCAGGTTTTCACATATCATATTTGATCTGGACGGAACGCTTACCGATCCACGTCAGGGTATCGGTAATTCAATCAGCTATGCCCTGCAGAAATTGAACATAAATGGTTTTGATGGTAACATACCCCAGGGGTTTATTGGCCCGCCGCTGCAGATGGGATTTAAACATTTTTTCAGTATGGATGACCGCCATACACTGCTTGCCGTGAAGTACTTCAGGGAGTACTACTCCACCCAGGGATTATATGAAAATGAACCTTATGAAGGTGTTAAGGCAATGCTGGAGGATTTGCATCAGGCTGGTAAGAAAATATATGTTGCCACATCAAAGCTTGAAAAGTTTGCACTTGAAATCTGCAGCCATTTTGGCTTTAAAAAATATATTATACAGTTGAAGGGAGCAGATTATCATGGGGAAAAACCCAAGGATGTACTGATATCTGAACTGTTGAATGAAAACCACATATTGCCTTCGGATAATGTGGTGATGGCCGGTGACACTGTTTACGATATGGAAGGCGGCAAGGCAAATGGTATACTTACCCTGGCTGTAACCTGGGGGTTTGGAAGTGAGACCGATCTTTTAAAAACAGCGCCTGATTACATAGCCGTAAGCGTGAAGGAAATGCACAGGCTGCTTCTGGCAACAGGATTTACAGGATTAAAGGATTGCAGGATTGGATAAAGGAGCAGAGGGCAGAGGGCAAAGAAAACCACCCCGTTTTCGCCTGACAGGAAGGAAAAGAGGCGAAAACACCCCTGCCTGCCTGCCGGCAGGCCTCCTTGCAAAATAAGGAGGGGAAATATTCGCAGTGGTAGATAAAGTATTACCAAAGTATTGGATGAGCAATAACAGTTCAGAATTGTTGTTGCAACTGGTTCTGCTCTGTGCACCAGATCTTCACCTCTCCACCACTGGAGAGGTCCGAGCGTCAGGGAGGGGTGAGGGAATCCGTGAATTATCTTACTTTTCCTTTATTTATGTCATTTGTGTAATTAGTGGTAAAATTCTTCTTTACAATCAGCCTCAGCCGGTATAACTGATTATTAAAACCATGAACTTCTGATAGTCGTCAGGAATTTTGAACCATGAATAATATATTTTTGCCGGAAACTAAAAATCAAAACATCATTTTCATGGGAAGATTCATCTTTGCGTTCATAATACTTGCGTTATCAGTGGCCGGTTGCAGGCCGGGTGCTCCCGATGGTTCAAAACAGGTACAGTTGCTCAAAAGCTGGCTCGAAGAAGAATCTGCTTCAGGCAGTAGTTTAGATGTACAGCCATTTGCCCATAAGGAGCTTTCGAAGGAGGATGCCATAGAGGCAGCAGCTTTGATTCATGACCATTTGAATCAAAAACTGAAAGTTGAATATTCAGATCAGTGGAATGAGGGTACTTTGGCTTTGGGAAACAAGGAGCTAAAGTTTCAGTATAAAAAGTTTGGTGAAAAGCCTGCCGGAGGCTGGAGCCTTTATATTTCGATGCATGGTGGTGGCGGTACAACACAGGAGATGAATGACCGTCAGTGGCAGAACCAGCTGGGATTGTACAGGCCGAAGGAAGGTATTTATATGGCTCCGCGGGCTCCCGATAATTCATGGAATATGTGGCACCAGTACCATGTCGACAGTCTGTTCGGCCTTTTTATTCAGCTGGCGGATGTATTTGAGGGCATTAATACAAACAGGGTTTATCTTACCGGGTATTCAGCCGGCGGCGACGGAACCTATCAGCTGGCACCCCGTATGGCCGACCGTCTGGCGGCTGCAGCCATGATGGCAGGGCATCCCAATGATGCCTCTCCTGTCAGTCTTCGGAATCTGCCTTTTGCCCTGCATATGGGTGCCCTCGATGCAGCATACAATAGGAACCAGGAGGCAGCTGAATGGGGCAATATGCTTGATGAACTTCATATAAATGATCCCGGAGGATATGTGCACGATGTGCAGATTCATGAAGGCCTGGGGCACTGGATGGAACGAAGGGATACGGTTGCCATTGAATGGATGGCTCAGTTTGAACGGAATCCCTATCCTGAAAAGGTAGTCTGGAACCAGAACGGCAAGGTACATTCAAAATTCTACTGGCTTGGGCTGCCTGAGGAAAACACTGAGAACAATGCAGTCCTGGTTGTTTCGCGTAAAGGACAGGATATTCATATTGAACAGGCAGAACATGTAAACAGGCTGAATATTTTTCTGAATGATGAAATGGTTGATTTGAACCAGGAGGTCAGGGTTCATTACAAAGGCTCTGTTATTTACAATGCGAAGCCAACACGGACAGTTGCTGCTCTATGGAATGCAATGAACGGTCGAAATGATCGGGAGCAACTGTTTTTTTCACAAATAGAAGTATCTTTATAAGGAAAAACAAATCATCATGATCATACCTGCCAGATTAAAACCGGGCGATAAAATACGTATTGTATCGCCGGCGGGGAAAGTGAAGGAGGAACATGTCCTTCCTGCTGTGGAATGGCTTCAGAGGCAGGGATACAAGATTGCATTGGGTAAATATGTTTTTGCCGAATACTACCAGTTTGCAGGAACCGATCAGCAAAGGCTGGAAGATTTACAGGAAGCACTTGACGACCCGGAAGCAGCAGCCATCCTTTGTTCGCGGGGTGGATACGGCACAGTGAGGATTCTCAGTAAATTAAATTACAAGCTTTTCAGGATAAGGCCCAAGTGGATTATCGGCTTCAGCGATATTTCCATTTTACACTCCTGCCTGAACAACCATGGAGTGGCAAGTATTCACGGGGTAATGCCCAGGTACTTTTTTAACAGCAACGGGCAGCCCAATGAAAGCCTCTATTCACTGATGCAGATGCTTACAGGGGGAAAGGTTTCCTATACCATTCCGGCAGCCCAAGGCGACCGGAAGGGCAGGGCAACCGGCGAACTGGCAGGTGGTAACCTCTCAATTATCTCCAGTATGCAGGGCACTCCATGTGAAATTGTAACTGCAGGTAAAATCCTGTTTCTTGAAGACATTGATGAGTTCCTTTATCATACCGACCGGATGATGTACCAGTTGAAGCTGAGTGGCAAGCTTGAAAACCTGGCCGGACTGGTTCTTGGAAATTTTACGGATATGAAGGATAATGAATCGCCTTTCGGTAAGAACATTCATGAAATCATTGCAGAAGCAGTTGATGAATACAATTACCCGGTGTGTTTCGGTTTTCCTGCAGGGCATCATGAACTGAACCTGGCACTGGCATTTGGTCTTCAGTGGGAACTTCAGGTGAACGAAAAGGAGTCAGTCATCAGGCTTATACCGGAGGAATACATATAAATCCTTAAAAAATCCACAATGCCAGTTTTACTTACAAAACAGGAAATCGGAAAGATGGCAGAAGGGCATGCAATCAGGCATCTGCAAAATCTGGATTATAAAATTCTTGATACCAACTGGCAGTTTGGGCACCTGGAGCTTGATATTGTGGCTCTTGATGTCAACGAGCTTGTAATTGTTGAGGTTAAATCACGTAACAGCATCAGGTATGGTCATCCCTCAGATGCAGTTACACCTGCAAAGATGAAACACATTGTGGAGGCTGCAGATGCATACATCCAATCCAGAAATCTAAGATATGACACACGTTTTGATATAATTACAGTGATCTTTTTTGGGTTGGACTGGGAACTGGAGCATTTCAAAGATGCGTTTTACCCCACCCTTTGACACATTGCCGGCTGTTTATTTCTGTTGAATGCGGATTGTTCTGCTAATTTTCTTTACCGGTCAGGCAAATGCATTATTTTTGAAGAGTTTCAACAATCTCATTGTATATGAATATAGAAGAACTCCGGGAGTACTGCCTTTCAAAGAAAGGTGTTACAGAAGGGTTTCCCTTCAATGAAACCGCACTTGTTTTTAAAGTAGAGGGAAAGATGTTTTGTTTGACTGATCTTGAAGGTGCATTCTCTGTCAGTCTGAAGAATCATCCCTGGAAGAATATTGAGCTGCGGGAGATATACAACGCCATCAGTCCCGCATACCACATGAACAAACAGCACTGGAACACCGTTGAGATAAATGGATCCATTCCTGAACACCTGCTTCGGCAGCTTATTGATGAATCATACCGGATAGTTGTGGAGAAACTTCCCGTTAAGAAACAAAATGAACTTAAAAGCAGAGACTGATTTATGATGCAAAGATTTATATATGCACTGTTAATTTCCGCAGTGCTCACCTTGCCTGCATTGGCGCAGGACAAAGGTAATAAGTTCAAAATTCAAGCTATTGTTGAACATTTTCCGGTTCTCAACCAGGGAAGTACAGGTACCTGCTGGAGTTTTGCAACAACGAGTTTTTTAGAGTCGGAAATCGTCCGTAAGGGGTTTCCTGAAACCGATTTGTCGGAAATGTATTTTGTGTACCATGCCTGGATGAACAGGGCTAAGAAATACCTGCTGTACCATGGGAACAACAACCTGGGGCAGGGGGGCCAGGCGCACGATGTGATGGATGTAATCAGGGTGCATGGCATGGTTCCCCAGAAAGATTATCCCGGCATTCTTGTTAATGGAAAGTACAACCACCGTGACCTTGCAGCAGAGATAAAGGCAGAAACAGAACGCCTGAATGGCAGCCGCAGCGGATTCACTTCAGGTGACCTTGAAAACATGAAGAATATACTGGACAACCATATGGGGAAACTTCCTTTAAGTATTTCATCAGGAGAGGGTGTATCTTCACCGGTGGAATTCAGGGATAAATTTCAGATCGATCCGGATGATTATATTGAACTGACATCTTTCAGTCACCACCCGTTTTATAAGCCGCTTGTACTGGAAATACCCGATAACTGGGCGCATGGGTTGTACTACAATCTGCCTGTTGATGAATTAATGGAGGTGATGTTTTACGCGCTTGAAAATGGCTATACAATATGTTGGGACGGCGACACCAGTGAAAGAACATTCAGTCACAGCCGTGGCCTTGCTGAACTTCCCGGGAAACAAAGAGGGCAGGTTGACCAGGTTTTGAGGCAGGAGACGTTCTATAACCGTAATACAACCGACGATCACCTGATGCATATTGTAGGGCTTTCGGCCGACGATGAAGGCCGTACTTGTTTTTATACAAAAAATTCATGGGGAGATTCAGGCAATAATCTTGGAGGTTATCTTCACATGACAGAAGATTATGTACGTTTGAAAACAATTGCCATTTTGGTGCACAAAGAATCAATACCTGCGGCAATCAGGCAAAAACTGAATTTACAATGATTGAATTTGTTCTCGGGTCGGATTATATTGAACTTGTAAAGCTGCTTAAGATACACGGACTGGCAGGAACCGGTGGGCAGTCGAAGCAGATGATCAGTGAAGGAACCGTGCATGTAAACGGAGAGCCGGAACTGCGTAAGCGGGCAAAATTAAGGCCCGGTGATGTGGTTGAGGCCGCAGGTGTCACGATTCATATTACAGCAGCTTCAACCACATAACCACTATTTATTTAACTTCTTTCAAAATATTCTGTACAAGAAGGTTTTGTCTCGATATCTCCAGTGCTTTCAGCAATGTATTGTCAATTTGACTTATAATCGGGAAATATCCTTCTTCACCAAGAATATTGCGTGCAATATAAGCTTTCAGCTGCGTTTTGATGAGGATTCCCGATTGCTTAATCCCTTCAGAATCACGTGGAACATCTTTTCCGCTTGCATAAATTATGAATTCATCCAGTACATTTCTCTGGTTGAGGTATGCATCAATTTCATCTGCAGATTTAAGTTCTGAAAGTACCTTCCTGTTATTGTCGGCAAAGTTATATGCAAACGTATAAATTAATCCTCTCCTGTAAATCTTGTCAAAGTACGGTGAACTCCCAGTTGTGTCGAGAGGGACAAAAACATCGGGCATAATTCCACCGCCTCCGTATACGGTTCTTCCTCCCTTTGTTGTATACTTCAGTGAGTCGTTAAATTCAATGCTGTCGGCATATAACTGTTCCTGATGGCTGAACCGGTTATAAAGGTCATGGAAATATTCATCATTTCCATTGGTGTAAGGCTTCTGTATGCTTCTGCCGCTAGGTGTATAGAAACGGGCAACAGTAAGTCGCAAGGCAGAGCCATCAACAAGTGGAATCTGTTCCTGCACCAGGCCTTTGCCAAATGAACGCCTGCCAATTACAATGCCCCGGTCATTATCCTGAAGGGCTCCGGCAAATATTTCACTGGCAGAAGCTGAAAATTCATCGATCAATACATACACTTCTATATCCTTCCAGCGGTTTTTACCCGATGCCTTATAAGTTTTGCGTGGCTGGTTTTTTCCTTCAGTATAAAGAATCAATTCCCCTTTTTCAAGAAACTCATCCACGATCTGCAAAACGCTCGAAAGGGAGCCTCCCGGGTTTTGACGAAGGTCGACCATTACTTTTTTAGCCCCAAGGCGACTGATTTTTTCCATTCCCTGCATGAATTCAGAGTATGTTGTTTCAGAAAAGCGGGTAATTTTCAGATATCCTGTTTCGTTGTCCATCATGTAGGAAACATCCACACTAATCAGGGGTATATTGTCGCGTGTAATTTCAAATTCTATTTCTTCTTCTTGTCCTTTTCTGATGATGCCAACTTCCACTTTTGAATTTCTTTCACCTCTAAGAAGATTTAAAACAGTTGCATTCTGCACATCTACACCAGCTATGAGGGAATCATTGACGGTAATGATCCGGTCGCCAGGAAGGATGCCTACCTGACTGGAAGGTCCGTTGGGAATGACTTCAATTACACGCACTGTATCTTCCTGAATGGAAAACTGTACACCGATTCCTGAGAAGTTCCCGCTCATTTCTTCCTGCACCTCCTGCATGTTCCTGGCAGGTATATAAGCAGTGTGGGGATCGAGATTTTTAAGTATATCGGGTATCGTTTGCTCAATGATATCTCCTGAATTAATACTGTCGACATAACCATGCTCAATAAGTTGAAGAATTGTTGTAAGCTTATTGGGTTTTCCATAGCTGACGGGTAAAGGGCTGTAGATCGTGTGGCTGTTCTGCCGCATCAGGTTTCCGATCATAATACCGGCTGCAACTGAAATTGCTACCAGTAAGGGTATAATAATGATTGTTTTTCTATTCATTGACTCTGTATTTCATCCAATTCAACATGTTTTACCTCAATATTTGCTCTTTTCAGCAGGTTAATACCATCCTCCAGCCGGTAATTTTCAGTAAATACCACCCTTTTTATACCTGCCTGTATAATGAGCTTTGCGCATTCCAGGCATGGTGATGAGGTGACATATAGTGTGGCACCTGCACTGCTGTTACTTGATTTTGCGACTTTTGTAATGGCATTGGCCTCAGCATGTAGAACGTATGGTTTAGTCAGATTGTTTTCATCCTCGCAAATGTTTTCAAAACCGGCAGGTGTTCCGTTATACCCGTCAGAGATGATCATTTTCTCCTTTACAAGCAGCGCGCCAACTTTTCTGCGTTTACAATATGAATTTTGTGCCCATATGATGGCCATTTTAAGGTAACGCTGGTCAAGAAGCTTCTGTTTCTGGTCGTTCGCTGTCATAATTATTAATTTGTACCTGGTTATAAATCATGATTACAAAAGTAACACTCCTTTTTCAATATCTTCCATTTTAAACAGGAACGGGAATTCACAAACCTTTATGCAAAAAAAAGGCCGCAATATGCGGCCTTAAGTAAATTTATTGTTAGGTCAGTCTTTTATCAGAAGCCACGCATCCGAAAACTCGGGATACGTTTTACGAATTTGTGCTACCCTGTTTCTTGCTTCCCCTTCTACCTGGTATGAATTGACACATACTCTGTAGTATCCGGTTTCGCTGTGAAGAATGATGGGAGTAAATCCTTTGTTTAGAAGTGTTTCCCGATAATTCTTGGCATTATTAAGTTCACCGAAAGAACCCAGGATGACAAAGAAGTTATTGCTTTCATTACTTGCTTTATCTTCCTGCGTTGTAAAAGATACCTGTTCTTTACGCATTGAAACAGGTTCATTGCTTGTAACTGCAGATGTTTCCCTTGTTGCTGGTTGTGTCTGGGTGTTGCTTGCAGGCACCGTAAACACTTTTGGCTGGGTTGATGGGTCGGTAGTATAAGGCGACTGGGCAAGTTCTTTTTTAGATTTACAGCCTGTAAAAGCTATGCCCAAAACAACAACGAATAGTAGTAACCTGTTCATTTTTTAAAATTTTCATGTTTTATGCGGCAAATATATGTAAAAGCTTCGCTTATTCTTATGAATTAAATGCGATTTTAAAGATAAGTTTTGCACAGGCAGGTGTTTGAAACCGATGTACTTCGTTTATAACTTTATGAACGGCGCGCTCCCGCACCTCCTCCTCCGAAAAACATCATAACTCCCAGCATGAATCCGAAATCATACCAACCTCCTGAATTGGGAAAAGAATATATTTCATACTCTGTAAAGAGACTGGCAATAAAGCTGAAAAGGATAATAAAACCATGAAGCAGGCCATTTAGGAATCCCGGTGGCCTGCCCATCATAACTTCGGTTGATTGTGTGGCACATCCTGTGGCAAAAACAAAGGCAGCAAAAATAATAAACAGAAGATAAATCCGGGAAATTCTGGTTTTCATGTTCCAATTATTTAGGTTGTTTTTCAAATAACTTTTCGGTAACTAAATTAAATGAATTAAATGAAAAACAATGTTTTCCGTAGTAAATACTTCTATACTGAAATTCAATAACTTTTAAACAATAATTTAGGCTGTAAATTACAGGTTACTGATCTGGCAGGTGCCGGAAAATAATATTGTAGCACAGAATGAGATTTTTCTTTTTTTATGTCATGGATTTTTTTTACTTTAACATACTGAATCTCAAAAAATACAGGACAGCTTTTACACCAATTTGTAAGTACGATGAATGGACCAAAACAACAACCGGAACTTAAGAATTTTTTTGTTTTATTGGTTGATGATCATCACACTGACATCAGGATACTTGAAACGCTGCTTAAAAATTCAGGTTGCAGCTTAAAAATTGCTTTTAATGGCTCAGAGGCATTGAATATTGTGCAGAAAGAAAAACCCGGCCTCATCCTGCTTGATATGGTAATGCCCCTGATGAATGGTTGTGAGATGTGCCGTCAATTGAAAGACGCTCCCGAAACGAAAGATATTCCTGTTATAGTGTTGTCGGAAAAGCCTGAGCCTGATGACATCATGATGTGGTTAAATATGGGGGCAGCCGATTATATCAGAACACCGTTCATTGAACAGGAATTCCTGGCTAGGGTTAAAACCCATCTGACACTGAAAAAAATGAAAGAAGAACTTGAGGAAGAGATAAAAACAAAAAATAAGTTTTTCAGCATCATATCCCATGATTTAAGGAGTTCGCTTAGCGTGATACTTGGCTTTACGGAGATATTGCAGCACAGCCGGGAAATCATATCAGCTGCTGAATCAGATGAGCTGCTTGTTGACATCCGGCATACTGCAGCAAATACCCTTGAGCTGCTTGACAACCTGTTGCAATGGGCAAAATCACAAAATCATGGTATTCGGTTTAATCCTGGAAAACTGGATCTTAAATCTTTAGTTTCTGAGACTTTAAATGCCTCTGCCGAAATGGCTTCAGGAAAAAACATTATCCTTTCATCGGCGGTTAAACCTGTAACTGTAACCGGCGACAGAAATATGTTGCTCTTGATATTAAGAAATCTGCTGTCGAATGCAATCAAGTTTACCAATGACGGAGGCAATGTTATTGTAAGGACAGTAGTGGTTAACGGCCATGTTAAAGTCAAGGTAACAGATACAGGGGTTGGAATAGCTCCTGATAAACTAAAGAAATTGTTGCAGTTAGAAAGTGCAGTATCCACCCCCGGCACAAGAAAGGAGCAGGGAAATGGTATGGGATTGATCCTGTGCAGGGAGTTTATCCTGCACCAGGGAGGAGACTTTGGAATAGACAGCAGTCCCGGAAAAGGAACAACCGCCTGGTTTACAATACCTGTGGCAGTGAATGTTCCTGTAGAAGTTTAAAACTGATATCTATTGAAAAATGAAACCCGGTTTTTCCAAAGATTCTGTTGTAGAACCCGCTTTTGCAGGTCATTTTTATCCTGCCCGACGGGAATCGCTTCATAACCTTCTGGAAAAGCTTTTCTCTGGTGCAACGGCATCCCGAAAAGACGGGCTGCTCAGAGCCATCATTGCCCCGCATGCAGGATATGTTTTTAGCGGACAGGTTGCTGCTTCAGCTTATAACCAGATACCCGCCAGAGCCCGTTATGAAAGGGTTTTTATTCTTACATCCAGCCATTATTCTTCATTCAGTGGAGCAGCCCTTTGTGAAAGCAGCACCTTCAGAACTCCGCTGGGCCTTGTGAATCTGGATGTTGAAACTGCCGGTGAGCTGGTTAAGAAGGATCATGTATTTCATTACCGGACTGAAGCCTTTTTTCACGAACACAGTCTCGAAGTGCACCTTCCATTTCTTCAGTATAAACTTGGCAGCAAGTTCCGGTTGGTTCCTGTAATATTGGGAAACTGCCCGGTTACTGATTGCGGCCGCATTGCACAAGTTCTTGAGCCCTGGTTCACTCAGGAGAACCTGTTTGTTGTAAGTACCGACTTTTCCCATTATCCCTCATATAGTGATGCTGTAGTAAATGACCTGGAAACCGCCATGGCTGTTTGCAGTAACGACCCGGAAGTATTGCTGCATCATCTTGAAAATCCCCCCGATATTGATAACCTGGAGACTTCCCTTTGCGGATGGACTTCCGTAACTTCCCTGCTTTTCCTGACTGGAAATATGCCGCTGAAGTACAAAAAAATACAATACAGCAATTCCGGCGATGCAAAGCCTGCGGGGGAGAAGGACAGTGTGGTAGGCTATTGGGCACTTGCTGTTTATGAAAATCAACCTTCAGTTATTATAAACCGGGAAGAGCAGGCTCAGTTGCTTGAATCGGCAAGAAGCACCATTGAGCAGTTTCTGTCATCTGGCGATAAAACCCACATTGAATCTGAAAAAATCTCTCAGATCGTGAAACAGCAGGCAGGCTTGTTTGTCAGCATTTATGTAAATGGTGAACTCCGGGGATGCATAGGCAGCGTGAACACGGATGAATCGCTTAAACAGCTTGTAGAACAAATGGCAGTTTCTGCAGCATGCGACAGCAGGTTTAAAGCTCTTACCTTACAGGATCTCGATAATATGGAAATAGAAATTTCAGTATTGTCACCGTTAAGAAAAATTCATTCGCCCGAAGAGTTCATTCCTGGCCAGCATGGGATCTATATCAAAAAAGGATCAAATACGGGTACTTACCTTCCAAAAGTAGCTATACATACAGGTTGGTCGAAAGAAGAACTGCTGGGTCATTGTTCGAAAGACAAGGCAAAGATTGGGTGGGATGGCTGGAAGACAGCAGAATTGTTTATTTATGAGACTTTCGTTTTCAAGGGTTGATTTAGATATCTCAGCATTACATTTATTTTTCATTATTTATTTATACGATTTATTAACTTACTATACGTTTTATTTAAAAAATGTATATATTCGTACACAATTTAGCGTAAACGTATAAATGAAAAAGATTTCAAACAAGAAATACAAAAGTATCCTGGCCATTTCAAGGGAATTGTTCTGGAAGCATGGCTTCAGGCGCATTACCATCCAGGAAATCTGTGATAAGGCAGGTGTGAGCAAAATGACCTTTTATAAATATTTCCCAAATAAGACCGAACTTGCCAAAACTGTTTTTTCAAATGAAGTTCAGGATGGACTGGTGAAATTCAACGAACTGATGGAAGAGGAGATTCCCGCGGATGAAAAAATACAGAAAATGATCCTTTATAAGGCAGAGAGCACCAAAAATATCAGCCGCGAGTTTCTTGAAGATTTTTATCTGGGGACAGAACCTGAATTGAAAGAATTTGTGGAACAACTGACAAAAGATGCATGGTACAATTTAAGGCGTGACTGGGAACGTGCCCAGCAAAATGGTATTTTCAGGAATGACTTTAAGCCTGATTTTCTGTTGCATGTATCGTTCAGCCTGGTTGAACTGATGAAGAATGAAAAGCTGGCCCAACTGTATAATACACCTCAGGAACTCATCCTTGAATTCACCAGGTTTATTGCATATGGAATCTCACCCCGAAGCTGATGAAAAGTTATAAGAACATATCGGTTCTGGTAATCCTGTGGGTCATTGTGATCCGGGGAAGTTCCCAACCGGCTGATTTTAGCGGACAGCTGTCACTCTATACCCATTATAATGGTAACAATATATATCCCTGGTGGAGCGGTGGGAGGTATATTCCGCAGCTGAATTACAATTTTGATTCTGGAACTGCCAGCCGCTTCGATATGGAAGCTTCAGCGAATATATACGGAAATATAGGGTTAAGGAATTTCAATTCTTTCTCCACAAATGGTAATTTAAAGCCTTACAGGCTGTGGGCCCGGTATTCAACCAATCAGTTTGAACTGAGGGGAGGGCTTCAGAAAATCAATTTTGGTTCAGCCACCATTTTAAGGCCCCTGATGTGGTTCGACCAGGTTGATCCCCGGGACCCGCTGCAGCTTACCGATGGAGTATGGGGGCTGCTTGCCCGGTATTACTTCCTGAATAATACAACTGTATGGTTTTGGACATTATATGGGAATGAAAATCCCAAAGGGTGGGAGATAACCGGAACGAACAGGAGAATACCTGAAACAGGAGGCAGGTTACAGCTACCTGCAGGTACAGGTGAAGCTGCTGTTTCCTATCATTACAGGGTTGCCGACAGCCGCAGGTTGCCTGATCAGGAGTTTCAGTATGAAAAAATCCCTGAGCACAGGATTGGTCTTGATGCACGTTTCGACTGGGTGGCAGGCTTCTGGATTGAAGCAACATGGAAGAAAATGAACAGGGACATGGGTATTTTCACCAGCCAGGAAATCCTGAACCTTGGAACAGACTACACCTTTAACGCAGGAAACGGCCTTTCAGTAATCTATGAACAGCTTTTTGCATCTTTCGACGAGAAACCTTTTGAGTTCAGAAATACAACTGTATTTTCGTTGTTAAGCGCTTCCTACCCGGCAGGCTTGTTTGATAACCTCAGCCTGATCGTTTATTACGACTGGAGAAATCAGGCAGCCTACAACTTCATAAACTGGCAGAGGAAGTTCAACCGGTCTGTTCTTTACATCATGGGTTACCTCAATCCGAAGGATTACCGGATTCCTGCCCGGCAGGCAGGTGAGGTTCTTTATGGAGGAGCAGGAATTCAGATCATGTTTGTATTCAACCATTGAAAGATATTTTAAAATTTTTCCAAATGAAAAACAACACCATTATCGAAATCAGGGACATGACCAAAACTTTTCCCATGGGAAAGACAAAATTTACCGCCCTCAGGGGAATCAGCCTGACACTGGGAAAAGGTGAATTTACCGGTCTGATTGGTCCCAGTGGTTCCGGCAAAACTACCCTGTTGAACATTATCGGTTCACTTGATTCCCCCTCTTCGGGTGAGGCAATTGTATTGGGTCAATCCATAGGTGCACTTTCGGCAAAAGAGGCGGCACGGCTCCGGAAGGAAAGCATGGGCTTTATATTTCAGAGTTATAACCTGCTTTCCGTGCATACGGTGTTCGAGAATGTAGAGTTCCCGTTGCTCCTGCTGAAAAAGAATTCTGCTGAACGGAAAAAAATGGTTATGGATGCCCTTGAATGGGTTGGGCTAACTGATAAAACCAGATCAAAACCACCTCATCTTTCAGGAGGCGAATGCCAAAGGGTGGCCATTGCAAGGGCAATGGTCAAGAAACCATCCCTTGTTCTGGCTGATGAACCAACAGCCAATCTCGATGCTGCAAATTCACACAACATCCTTAAAACAATGGAAAACCTCAACAGGGAACTGAACACTACTTTTTTATTTGCAACTCATGATGAGAAAGTGATAAATTACCTGCGAAGGAAAATATACCTTCTCGATGGCAGAATCGATAAAGACGAGGTAATTGAGCAGGAAACGGCTTTAATAAGCGATCATCGCTGATCATGAAATCCTGATAGGAATTACAGGTACCAGTATTCTACATAGTGTTTAAGCGAATTTAAAAATTACAATGATGAAAACCGCTCTGAAACTTGCATACCGCAATCTCATAGGCGCCGGACTGCGGACCTGGCTCAATGTGATTGTGCTGTCGTTTTCCTTTGTTGTCATTATCTGGCTGAAGGGGGTGATGGTTGGGTGGGATCTCCAGGCAAAAACCGATATGACAAACTGGGAGATTGGCGGGGGCCAGTACTGGCATGAAAACTACGATCCATATGATCCTTTTACCCTTACCGACAGTCATGGTCCTGTTCCTCCGGAATTTGGGGAAGAAATAGCACAGGGCAACATGGAACCCGTTCTTGTAGTTCAGGGTACCATTTATCCGCAGGGCAGAATGCAGACGGTTGCCATCAAAGGGATCAATCCGGAACAGGATATTTTTTTGCTTCCCACCCATAAACTGGATACAGTTGTCCCGGCGGTGCCGGCTGTTATAGGGGCTTTGATGGCAAGGAACCTTCAGCTTAAGAGGGGTGATTATATCACCTTGCGATGGCGTGATAAAAAAGGAACGTTTGATGCTACAGAAATACATATTACTGATATTTTTTCAAGCAATGTTCCTTCGGTGGAAACTGCACAGGTATACATCTCACTGGAAACCCTTTATGATATGACCATGATGCATGGAGAAGCAACCTTGCTCACTTACAGGAATGAAGCAAAGGAAAGGTCTGAAGTTGATGGCTGGGTGCATAGATCCAAAGAGCAACTGACTTCATCAGTTGATGAAATGATAAAAACAAAGTCCGTCGGTCAATCTGTCTTTTATTTCATACTGCTTCTGCTGGCAATGCTGGCCATTTTTGATACACAGGTGCTTTCCATTTTCAGGAGGCAGAAAGAAATTGGCACTTATGTGGCCCTGGGTTATACCAGGCGCGAAGTGGTGGGGCTTTTTACGGTTGAGGGTGCCATGCACTCTATTTTTGCTGCAGTGGTTGCAGCTGCCTATGGATTTCCGTTCCTTTTATGGCAGGCTAAAGTCGGATGGACAATGCCAATAGATACAAGTGAATTTGGAATGGCCATAGCACAGACACTTTTCCCGGTTTACAGTGTGGGACTGGTCCTTTCAACTGTTGCAATTGTTGTGGTTGTAACTACCATCGTCAGTTACTGGCCTTCGAGAAAAATTGCTAAAATGAATCCAACAGAAGCATTAAGGGGGAGAATACAATGATACGATTTTTATTAAAAGGATTGTTCCGTGACAAAAGCCGCAGCCGCCTGCCTGTTTTGGTGGTTGCCACAGGAGTGATGCTTACCGTGTTCATGCATACCTACATCACAGGTTTTATGGGTGATACCATTGAAATGAACGCCAGATTTTCACTTGGACATGTGAAAGTTATGACAAGGGCTTATGCCGAGAACATTAGCCAGGTCCCAAATGATCTTGCATTGATGGATGCAGGAAGTTTGCTCGGTGAACTAAATTCGAAATTTCCGGAAGTGAACTGGACTCCGAGAATCCAGCTTGGAGGGTTGGTTGACGCACCTGACGAAACAGGTGAAACCCGTTCGCAGGGGCCTGCCATAGGTATGGGAATTGATTTGCTGTCGGCTGAAAGCAGGGAGGCGGGACGGCTGAACATTCAAAATTCTGTTGTAAAGGGCCGGATGATACAAAATACTGGCGAAGCCCTTTTAAGCCATGATTTTTCTGAAAAGCTGAATGTTGATATAGGTGACGATATCACACTCATAGGTACCACCATGAACGGCAGTATGTCGATGTACAATTTTAAACTGGCCGGAACAGTTTCTTTTGGAACAGAAGGGCTTGACCGGGGGACCATTATAGTGGATATTGCTGATGCACAGGCAGCTCTGGATATGCAGGATGCTGCAGGTGAGGTACTGGGATTTTTTGAATCAGGATTTTATGATGATGAACAGGCTGTTGAACTAGCAGAATCCTTTAATGCATCGTATGATGATGACCAGGATGAATATGCCCCGGTTATGAAATCCCTTAGCCAGCAGGGAAGCATGGGGCAGTATGTTAAACTGTCGGATGTGTGGGGTATTTACATCACTCTTGTATTCATCATTGCAATGGCTTTGGTGCTCTGGAATGCTGGTCTGCTGGGTGGCCTTCGCCGCTACGGGGAATTTGGAGTCCGCCTTGCCATGGGGGAAGAAAAAAATCATGTTTACATGTCACTGGTATATGAATCCATCTTTATAGGAATTGCCGGTACAGTGGCGGGAACAGCTATCGGACTGTTTATTTCCGCCCTGGTGCAAAAATATGGAATAGACATTTCAGGAATGATGGAAGGTGCATCTATGATGATTCCTTCCACCATCCGGACCAGGATTACTCCTGTTGACTATTATATAGGTTTCATACCAGGATTGTTTTCCACAGTTACTGGAACCATGCTGGCAGGTATTGGGATCTACAGGCGAAAAACATCACAGCTGTTCAAGGAACTTGAAGCATGAAAATTCTTAAGGCAGGCAAAGAATATAATTATTAAATTAAACAGATGCTGATTTTCAACCAGCAGCTAATAAAAAATGGTTAAAATGAAGACGGTTATAACAACAATCCTGTTATTTATTGCAGTATTTGGGGCCGCTCAGCCGGCAGCCAATGAAATTATAAAAAAAATCGACCAGAATATGTCGTCGGAAAACAGGGTATTTGAATCATCTATGACAATCCATGGAAAAAGGAGCAGCCGGACCATTACATCTAAAACCTGGTCTGTAGGTGATAAAAAATCTTTTACGGAATATCTTTCTCCGGCACGGGAACAGGGAACTAAAATGCTGAAGCTGGAAAACCAGCTTTGGATCTATTCACCTTCCACCGATCGTACCATCCAGATTTCGGGTCATATGCTGCGCCAGTCGGTGATGGGTTCCGACCTTTCCTACGAAGATATGATGGACGACCGGAAACTGTCGGATACATATGATGCGGTTGTTACCGGAACTGAAGAAATTGATGGACGCAAAACCTGGGTGCTTGAACTGACTGCCAAAGTGGAAGATGTGGCTTATGCCAGAAGAAAGTTGTGGGTCGATGTTGAAAGGTTTGTTCCGCTCAGGGAAGAACTCTTTGCAAAAAGCGGACAGTTGCTTAAACAATCCACTTTAAGCGATGTGATACAGAAGCAGGGGAGATGGTTTCCGACAAAAATTGTATTTAAAGACATGCTGAAGCAGGGTGATGGCACTGAATTCAAAATAACGGATATCCTTTTTAACCAGGATATTCCCGATCATGTATTCTCAAAAGCTTCATTAAAAATGTGAGGCGGCATTACGAAAAGACCTCATTCAGCACTTTAAGCGATTTGATTTCTCCCAGGTGTTCGAAGTGAAGCTGGTAGTATTCCAAAATCTTATGTGTGAGATAACCCCTCATATTTCTGGTGATATGAAGTTGTCCGATATCCGAAATACTTAATCCTGAAAGGCTGATCAGCTTTTCTGTAGCCTCCTTGTTCATAAAAAACGGATGCGATGGCTCAAAGGGTGCAATGGCACCCTTCTTCATATCAAACCAGCCTTCAAAGCCTGTTTTGTTTATATCGGGCATGATGCCAAGATATTCTGTAAGCCTGAATAGAAACCAGAGGTGGAAATTGGCTGAACTTCCTTCTGCAAGATCGAAATACAGCAGTGAGTTTTTGATAAAATCAAACAATTCAGGCACACTTTCCTGCTCCCTGAGGGTTTTTAACAGTACTTCAGCCAGAAATAGTGCCTGTGATGACTTTGCGATCTCAAACGGGATATTCTGGTATGCAGGATCATTTTTAATCTCCTTTATCCGCTGAACTTCCCTTGTATCCTTCTGGTATGCCACCATGTTTACAATAAAAAGAGGCTGAAGGATACCTGTTTTTATTTTCGATTTACGGTTGTGTGAAATGTTCAGCAAATAAGCCTGCCTGCCTGAGATCCGGGTGTAAATCGTAGCTATGATACTGCTGTCGCCGTATTTTATGAAATGCAAAACGATTCCTTGTGTTGTAATGAGCATCTCAATTAAAATTTACCGGTATGAGCTGTGCAACTGCTGTAAATCTTTCAGTGAATAAACAGCAATTTTTCCACATGTGTATTATCCCCTGACTTATCAGTACAAAAAACAAGATAA
>Ga0209347_1002460_pt1 | contig 24543 bp, 19 predicted proteins | sample AutmiccommuBRH23_FD_187382 | JGI IMG/M metagenome (GOLD analysis project Ga0209347, IMG submission 187382) | Deep subsurface microbial communities from Mt. Terri, Switzerland - Autotrophic microbial communities BRH/23 (SPAdes) (version 2) | ecosystem: Environmental > Aquatic > Deep subsurface >...
CCGGCGGGCCACGCCGTGCTCGCCGAGAACGACGGCCGGACCTGGCTGCTGTGGGACGGCAAGCGCAGCCCCATCGACCTCGCCGACCGCGCGGTCACCGACGGCCTCGGTATCGGCGGTGAGCTACTGGCCCCGCAGCCGATTGCGACCGGACTGTTCAATGCAGTTCCTGAAGCTCCCCCGCTGACGTCGCCCGTGATCCCCGGCGCGGGGGGACCCACCACCGTTGCGCTGCCCGTCGCGGTCCCGGTGGGTGGCGTCGTCGTCGCTTACGAGGCCGACAACACGTTGCGCCACTACGTCGTGCTCGCCGACGGGCTGCAGCCGATCTCGGGCGTGCTGGCCTCCGTCCTGCGCAACACCGAGTCCTACGGGCTCGATCAGCCGCCCCGCCTGGGCGCCGACGACGTCGCTCGGATTCCGGCGGTCCGTGCGATCGACACCGCCGCCTTCCCGTCGGAACCGGTCACCCTGGTCGACTCCGGCACCGATCCGGTGACGTGCGCCGCCTGGTCGAAACCTGAAGGCGCGCAGACTTCTTCGTTGTCGGTGTTGTCCGGCGCGGCGTTGCCGATCCCGGACGGGGTGCGCACGCTCGAGCTGGTCAGTTCGGGCGCGCCCGGTGGGCCCGCCGACCGGGTGGCACTTCCACCGGGCACCGGCTATTTCGTCGACAGTGCCGGTGCGCTGTTCTGGGTGAGCGACACCGGGGTGCGCTACGGGATCGACACCGGTGAATCGGGATCGGCTTCGGCGGGCGCCGACACCGTCGCCGCCCTCGGCCTCACCTCGGCGCCGCTACCCATTCCGTGGTCGGTGCTGTCGCAGTTCGCCGCGGGACCCACGCTGTCGCGCGTCGACGCACTACTGGCCCACGACGCACTGCCGCCCGACCTGGCGCCGGCGCGGTTGGAAACCCCTGGTTTGGAGAGCCCGTGAGCAGGCTGATCTTCGAGCACCGCAAGCGGATCTCGCCGCCGGTGACACGCAAGGGCACCATCACCATCGAGCCACCGCCGGAGCTTCCGCGGGTCGTGCCGCCGTCGCTGCTGCGCCGGGCGCTGCCGTACCTGATCGTCGGCATGATCGTCGGCATGATCGTCGCGCTGGTGGCGACCGGCATGCGACTGATGTCGCCCACGACGCTGTTCTTCCCGTTCGTGCTGTTGCTGGCCGCGACCGCGCTGTACCGCGGATCGGACAACAAGATGCGCACCGAGGAGGTCGACGCCGAGCGCGCCGACTACCTGCGTTACCTGTCGGTGGTCCGGGACAACGTGCGCGCCCACGCCGGCGAACAGCGTGCCGCACTGCTGTGGTCGCACCCGGAACCGGTTGCGCTGGCGAGCATCCGGGCACCCGCAGGCAGTGGGAGCGGGACCCGCGCGATCCCGACTTCCTGGTCCTGCGGGCCGGCCTGCACGATCAGGCGCTCGACGCCACGTTGCGTGTCAAGGACACCGCCGACGAGATCGACCTGGAGCCGGTGTCGCACAGCACCCTGCGGGGGCTGCTCGACACCCAGCGCACGGTGCACGACGCGCCTGCCGGCATCGACCTCACCAGGGTCTCCCGCGTGACGGTGACCGGCGATGACGACGAGGTGGCCGGTGCGATGCGTGCGTGGATCGCGCAGGCGATGACGTGGCACGACCCGTCCGTCCTCGGAATCGCCTTTGCCGGAGCCGATCTGGAAGAGACCGGCTGGTCATGGCTGAAGTGGCTGCCGCACGTGGACGTTCCCGGCCAGGTCGACGGCGTCGGCCCGGCCCGCTACCTCGCCACCGAACCGTCCGCGCTGCGCAGGCTGTTGGCCCCGGCCCTCGCCGGTCGCGACCCGTTCACCGGCAGCGGCGCCGTCGACGCCAAGCATCTGCTCATCGTGCTCGACGACCCGGATGCCGAGCCCGAGGACTTCATCGGCCGCGGCCTCGCCGGGGTGACGGTCATCCACCGGTCCACGCAGGAACCGCACCGCGAACAGTATTCGGATCCCGAGCGCCCCATCCTGCGGATCGCCGACGGCGCGATCCACCGCTGGCAGAACGGCGGGTGGAGCGCCTTCGTCGACGCCGCCGACCGGCTTGCCCCCGACGACGCCAGGCATATCGCCCGCAGGTTGTCCCGGTGGGACTCCAACCCCAGCCACGGCAGGTCCGCCACCACCGGCGGCGCCACCTTCTCCACGCTGCTGGGCATCCCCGACGCCTCGGCGCTCGACGTCGCCGACCTGTGGGCCCCCCGCAACCGGGACGACGAGCTGAGGGTTCCCATCGGGGTGACGGCGACGGGCGAACCGTTGTACTTCGACCTCAAGGACGAGGCCGAGGGCGGCATGGGGCCGCACGGCCTGATGATCGGCATGACGGGCTCAGGCAAGTCGCAGACCCTGATGTCGATCCTGCTGGCGCTGTTGACAACTCATTCGGCCGAACGACTCATCGTCATCTACGCCGACTTCAAGGGGGAAGCGGGTGCGGACATCTTCCGCAACTTCCCGCAGGTGGTTGCCGTCATCTCGAACATGGCCGAGAAGCGCTCGCTGGCCGACAGATTCGCCGACACCCTCCGGGGTGAGGTGGCGCGTCGTGAACACCTGCTCAAGGAGTCCGGTCGTCGGGTGCAGGGCAGCGCCTTCAACTCGGTGACCGAGTACGAGGCCGCCATCGCGGCCGGCCACGATCTGCCGCCACTGCCGACGCTGTTCGTCGTCGCCGACGAGTTCACGCTGATGCTCGCCGACCATCCCGAGTACGCGGACCTGTTCGACTACGTTGCGCGCAAGGGACGTTCGTTCCGCATCCACATCCTGTTCGCCTCGCAGACGCTCGATGTCGGCCGGATCAAGGACATCGACAAGAACACCTCGTACCGCATCGGTCTCAAAGTCGCCAGCCCGAGCGTGTCCCGCCAGGTCATCGGCGTGGAGGACGCGTATCACATCGAGTCCGGCCGGGAGCACAAGGGCGTCGGATTCCTGGTGCCCGCTCCGGGAGCGCGGCCGATCAAGTTCCGCAGCACCTACGTCGACGGCATCTACGAGCCGCCCAGGGTCGACAGGTCGATCGTCGTGCACGCCATCCCAGCGCCGCAGCGGTTCAGCGCGGGCTGGGTGGATCCCGAGCCCGACACCGTCATCGTCGACGACGGCGCCGACGTCGAAGTCCTGCCACCGCGAAAGCTGATCGCGACGATCGGTGACCAGCTCGCGCACTACGGACCCCGGGCGCCACAGCTGTGGCTTCCCCCGCTGGATGAGACGATGCCGCTCGACGACGTGCTCGAGCGCGCGGGTATCGGCGCGGGGCAGTGGCGCTGGCCACTGGGGGAGATCGACCGGCCGTTCGAGATGCGCCGCGACCCACTGGTTTTCGACGCCACCTCCGCGGCGGCCAACATGGTCATCCACAGCGGGCCTAAGTCGGGCAAGTCGACGGCACTACAGACCTTCGTGCTGTCGGCTGTGGCACTGCACGCCCCCGGCGACGTCACGTTCTACTGCCTCGACTACGGCGGCGGGCAGCTGCGCGCCCTCGAGGAGCTCGCCCACGTCGGCAGCGTGGCCTCGCCGCTGGAGTCCGAACGGATCCGCCGCACCTTCGGCGAGCTCGAGCAGCTGCTTCGGGCGCGCCAGAAGGTCGGCGCGACCCGCAACGGCGAGTACCGGGACGGCTATGGCGAGGTCTTCCTGCTCATCGACAACCTCTACGCCTTCAGCCGGGACAACACCGACACCTTCAACACCAGGAACCCGTTGCTGTCCAAGGTGACCGAGCTGGTCAACGCCGGCCTGTCCTACGGCATCCACGTGGTCATCACCACCCCGAACTGGCTCGAGGTGCCGCTGGCGATGCGCGACGGGCTGGGGTTGCGGCTGGAACTCCGCCTGCACGATTCCCGCGACAGCAATGTCCGGGTCATGGGTGCGCTGCGGCGCCCCGCCGAAGGGGTGCCCGTCGACCAGCCGGGCCGCGGCCTGACCATGGCCGCCGAGCACTTCCTGTTCGCCCTTCCCGCAACCGAATCCATCCCAGCGATCAACGCCCGCTACCCGGACCAGAGTGCACCTCCGGTGCGCCTACTGCCGACGAACCTGTCGCCCGAGGCCTTCGGCTCGCTGTACCCGGCGCCGGGGCGGGTGGTCATCGGACAGCGCGAGGACGACCTGGCCGCGGTCAGCGTCGACTTCGCCGACAACCCGTTGCTGATGGTCTTCGGTGATGCGAAGACGGGCAAGACCACGCTGCTGCGCCACCTGATCCGCACGATCCGGGAGAACTCGCGTCCCGACCAGGTGGCGTTCACCGTGATCGACCGCCGACTGCAGTTGGTCGACGAGCCGCTGTTCCCCGACAACGAGTACACGCCCAACATCGACCGGATCACCCCGGCCATGCTGGGGCTGTCTGCACTGCTCGAGAAGCGCCGCCCCCCTGCGGGGTTGAGTCCGCAGGAGCTCCGCGGCTGGGACTACCGGTCCGCCAACCGCAGTGCCAACGGGACCGGCAGCCACATCCACTACCTGATCGTCGACGACGTCGATCAGATCCCGGACGGCCCCGCGGCCGGCGGACCCTTCGTGGGCCAGCGGCCGTGGACCCCGCTGATCGGTCTGCTGGCGCAGGCAGCCGATCTCGGACTGCGCGTCATCGTCACCGCCAGGGCAGCAGGCTCGGCGCATGCGGTGATGACCGCGCCGCTGCTGCGGCGGCTCAAAGACCTGCAGGCGACGACGCTGATGTTGTCGGGTAATCCCCAGGACAGCGGGAAGATCCGGGGACACAGGTTCAGCAGGCTGCCGGTGGGCCGCGGCATGCTGCTCGACGACCGAAGTGATTCCGACACCCCGACCTACGTCCAACTCGTCAACCCGCTGGCGGCCGAATCGGTGGCAGCGCGAGGACGACACAGTGGAGAGGAATACAGCTGATGACCCTGCGAGTAGTCCCCGAAGGCCTGACGGCCGCCAGTGCGGCCGTGGAAGCACTCACCGCGCGGATGGCGGCCGTGCACGCCGCGGCGGCACCCCTGACGAGTGCCGTCATCCCGCCGGCCGCCGATCCGGTGTCCCTGCAGACCGCCGCCGGGTTCAGCGCCCACGGAGCCGAGCACCAGACGGTGGCCGCACACGGCGTGGAAGAGCTCGGCCGCTCGGGCGTCGGCGTCGGTGAGTCCGCGGCCAGCTACGCCAGCGGTGACGCGATGGCCGCGTCCGCCTACATGATCGCCCGCGGGTGATATGACCGCCCCAGTGTGGATGGCGCTGCCACCCGAGGTGCACTCGGCGCTGGTGAGCAGCGGCCCCGGTCCGGGGTCACTGATCGCCGCGTCGAGCGCGTGGCAGTCGCTGAGCACCGAGTACGCCTCAGCCGCAGCGGAACTGACGAGCATTCTGGGTGCCGTGCAGGCCGGGTCCTGGGAGGGCGTCAGCTCCGAGCAGTACGTGGCCGCACACACCCCGTACCTGGCCTGGCTGGCGCAACAGAGCGCGAACAGCGCCGCCGCGGCGGCGCAGCACCAGACGGCCGCCGTGGCCTACACGACCGCATTGGCGACCATGCCGACGTTGCCCGAACTCGCGCTCAACCACGCCACCCACGGTGTGCTGGTCGCGACGAACTTCCTCGGCATCAACACCATCCCGATCGTCCTCAACGAGGCCGACTACGTCCGCATGTGGATTCAGGCGGCCACCACGATGAGCGCCTACGAGGCCGTGTCGGGTGCGGCGGTCGCCGCGACCCCGGCCTCGACGCCGGCGCCGTTCATCCTGATCCCCGGTGTCGGCGAGGCGGGAAGGGCCGCAGCGGATCTGATGAACTCCGCGGCGCAGGTGCAGGCCGCCGAAGCGGGATCCGCCCTCAACGTCGGCGACATCATCGCCGACCTCATCAGGGTGTACGGCGAGATCCTCCGATTCCTGTTCGAACCGATCATCAACTTCCTGCGCGACCCGATCGGGAACACGATCCAGCTGATCACCGACTTCCTGACCAACCCGGCAGCGGCGCTGGTCACGTGGGGTCCGTTCCTGGCGGCCGTTGTCTACCAGGCGGTCTCGTGGGTGGGCGCCTCCATCCTCTATCCTTCGCTGCTGCTGATGCCGCTGCTGGCGACCACCCTGGCGATCGTGCTCGGCGTGGGCCAGCATCTGCTGAACCAACTACCCGCCCCGCCGGCCGACACACCCGCCGAGGAGCAGGCCCCGGCCTCACAGGCTCCGACAGGCCGCACCGAACAACAGCCCCTGCCGGCGGCGGGCATCGCCACGCCCGCACCGGGCGGAACCGCCGCGGCCCCGGTGAGCACCGTCAGTGCATCCTCCGGATCGGCGGCCGCCGCGCCGGCCGCAGGTGCGGTCCCACTGGTGCCCTACGCCGTCGCCGGGCAGAACCCCGGCGGAGGTTTCTCGCCGACCGTGCGCGATTCGACGACCGCGAAGGCACCCGCTGCCGGCATTCCCGCGGCGGCCTCCGGCGTCGCGGCCTCGGCAGCGGAGCGGCGCAAGCGCCGGCGCCGCCAGAAAGACGACATCAAGGGCCGCGGCTACGCCGACGCGTTCATGGATTACGAGGACGAGCCCGATCAGGACGCACCACCGGCGCCCGACCCGCGGGTGAGCGCCTCGACGCGCGGCGCGGGGCCGATGGGCTTCGCCGGCACCGTATCCACGGGCACCGCCGAGGCGTCGGGGCTGACCACGCTGGCGGGTGACTCGTTCGGCGGCGGCCCCAAGAGCCCGATGCTGCCCGGCACCTGGGATCCGACCGCCGACGACCAGACCGACCCGGAAGATCACCACAACCACCACAACGGACACCACAAAGAAAAGGAAAACCCATGAGCCTCTTGGATGCTCACATTCCACAGCTCGTCGCGTCAGAGAGCGCGTTCGGGGCCAAGGCGGCGCTGATGCGCAGCACGATCGCGCAGGCAGAGCAGGCGGCCCAGTCGTCCCAGGCCTTCCACATGGGTGAGTCGTCGGCGGCGTTCCAGGCAGCGCACGCCCGCTTCGTCGAGGTTTCGGCGAAGGTCAACGCCCTGCTCGACATCGCACAGGCCAACATCGGTGACGCCGCGGGCTCGTACGTCGCCGAGGACGCCGCCGCCGCCAGCAACTACACCGGTTTCTGAGCCGGCGCCACCACACGAAAGGGACTTCGATGTCACAGATCATGTACAACTACCCGGCGATGATCGCCCACGCCGGTGAGATGTCCAGTTACGCAGGGGCGTTGCACGCATTAGGTGCGGATATCGCCAGCGAGCAGGCCGCGCTCCAGGGAGCCTGGCAGGGCGACACCGGAATGACCTACCAGGCATGGCAGGCCCAGTGGAACACCAGCCTCGAGGAGTTGGTCCGCGCTTACCGTGCCATGGCGAGCACACACGAGATGAACACCACCTCGATGGCGGCGCGGGACCAGGCCGAGGGCGCCAAGTGGGGCTGATCGGATCCAGTGCGCGCTAACGCCGTCGAGCTGAGTGCCGAGGCCGCGTGGTTCCTCGCCGACGTCCTCGGCGCCGGATCGTTTCCGTGGGTGCTGGCCGTCACCCCGCCCTACAGCGACATGGCGCAGCGGGCGGAGTTCGAGGGAGATCAGGTCGACCGGCTGACGGGTCTTGGCGTCATGACCGCCGATCGACTCGTAGAACCTGCGGTCGCACAGTGGATTCGGACGGTCTGCAGGCCGAGCCAGTGGCTCGAGCTCAGGTTCGTCGCCGGTGGCGGCGCGATGCTGCGCGGCATCGTCGCGCGCAACGCCGCAGGCACGGTCGTCGCGCTGCGCAGCGGCGAGCTCATCACGTTCACGGCCATGGACATCGATCACCCGCAGGCGTTGGTGCCGGTGCTCTCGGCCGGACTGTCCGGGCAGCCGCCCGCCCGGTTCGAGGAGTTCGCGTTGCCCGCTCGTGCCGGCGCCAAGGCCGACGAACAGATCCGCCGCGGCGCCTCGGTGCGGGACTTGCTGGACTACCTCGGAATTCCTTCGTCCGCGCGCCCCGTGGTGGTGGCCGCGTTCGAGAACAGCCGCAGCTACCTGGAGACCGTGGCGGGCGAGCATCGTGACGGGTACCGGGTCAGCACCGACGTCGGCGTGAGCATCGTGGACACCTCGCTCGGCCGGGTGCTGGTCAGCCCGTCGAAAGCGTTCGACGGCGAGTGGATCTCGACGTTCGCCCCCGGCGCTCCGCTGGCGATCGCCGCCGCCGTCGAGCGCCTCACGGGCGCACTACCAGACGGCCCGTGGTTTCCCGACCACGCCGTCACCAGAGACTTCGACACACCCATGCAGAGAGAAGAAGAATGCCAGACCCCGCTCTGACCACACCCAACAACGCGGTGATGCCCATCGTCCGCGTCGCCGTGCTCTCCGCCGCGTCGGGCCAGGATGGCGACGCCGACGGCAGCGGCCGCCTCACCGAGGTCGCGTTGCCCGCCGAACTGCCGCTGCGGGAGGTCATCCCGGCGGTGCGGCGCATCGTGGCCCCCGCCGACGAGGCTGGGGACACCGCGGAACTGTTGAGCCTGGCCCCCATCGGCGGGGCGCCCTTCAGTCTCGACGCCACGCTGAACACGGTGGGCGTCGTCGACGGTGACCTGCTGGCACTCCAACCGGTGCCGGTGGGGCCGCCCGCACCGCGGATCGTGGAGGACATCGCCGCCGCCGCGATGATCTTCTCCATCGCCCGCGAACGTCCCTGGGGTGCCGGGCACATCAAGCGGGCCGCAACGCTGGCCGTCATCGGTCTGATCCTCGTCGCGACCGCATTGGCCGTCGTGCACCGCGTGGCCACCGGCACGCCGGTCGGGTTGTTCACCGTCAGCGCGGTGGCCGTGGCCACGCTGCTGGGCGCACTGCTGAGCAGGCCCGGTTCGCCGCGACTCGCGACCGCCCTTGCCGCGGTCGCGCTCCCGCCGGTGGCGGCGGCGTTCGCGCTGGCCGTGCCCGGCGACTTCGGTGCGGCGCACATCCTGCTCGCCGCCGCGGGAGTGGCGGCCTGGTCGATCATCAGCATCACGCTCGGTGAGCGCGCCCTTGCGCTGTTCACCGCCACGGCCGCGACCGCGCTCGGCGTCCTGCTGGCCGCCGTGGCGGCGTCGCTGTGGACGCTCTCACCTCTCGCCATCGGATGCGCACTGATCCTGCTGGCCCTGCTTGTCACCGTGCAGGCCGCGCAACTCTCCGCGCTGTGCGCGCGCCTACCCGTACCGGTGATCCCCGCCCCCGGCGATCCGACGCCGTCGGCACCGCCGCTGCGGGTTCTCGAGGACCTGCCCCGGCGCATCCGTGCCGGTGACTCCCACCAGACCGGCTTCATCGCCGCCGGGGTGCTGCTGGCCGTCCTCGGCTCGGTCGCGGTGGTGTGGCCCGCCGTCAGCGGGGACGGTGCCGCGTCGCCATGGGCCTGGTACCTGGTGGTCGCCGCCGCGGTGGGCGCCGCCCTGCGGGCCCGGGTGTGGGACTCCGCGCCGTGCAAGGCGTGGCTGCTCGGGCACTCATACCTCGTCACCACCGTGCTGCTCGTCACGTTCGTCGCCAGCGGCGGTTTCGCCGCGGCGTGGTGGGCGCTGGCGGTGCTCACCGCCTTGGTCGCGGTCTGGGTGGTGGTCGCGCTCAACCCGAGAATCGGGACGCCGGAGACCTATTCGCTGCCGATGCGGCGGCTCCTCGGCTTCCTCGCCACGGCCATCGATGCGTCACTGATCCCGGTGATGGCCTATGTGGTGGGACTCTTCGCGCTGGTGCTGAATCGGTGATCCGACGTGCAGGCGCCATCGCGGCGGTGACGCTGACGGTGCTGGTGGTCAGCGGACCGGCAGCCGGGGCGATCACGCCGCCGGAGGTCGATCCGGCGGCGGTTCCGCCGTCCGGCAGTGCGGGACCGGTGCAACCCATGGCACAGCGCGGCGAGTGTGTCGTCAGCGGTGTCATCCCCGGCGGCGTTCCCGGCGCGGCAAGCCCGAATCAGCTGTCGCTCAACCTGTCCGAGGCGTGGCAGCACAGCATGGGCGAGGGCCAGCTGGTGGCCGTCATCGACACCGGGGTCAAGCCCGGCCCACGGTTGCCCGATGTGGAGCCCGGCGGGGACTTCGTCGAGGCCACCGACGGCCTCACCGACTGTGACGGGCACGGCACACTGGTGGCAGGCCTGATCGCGGGACAACCCGGCGGCGACGGCTTCTCCGGGGTGGCTCCCGACGCGCGCATCGTCTCGATCCGGCAGACCTCGGCGCGGTTCGCGCCCCGCAACCCGGGTGAGGACCCGGTCGCCGCACAGGCGGTGATCGACGTCGCGACACTGGCCCGCGCCGTGGTGCGCGCCACCGATCTCGGCGCTCGCATCATCAACATCTCTGCGGCGACGTGCATTCCGGCGAACAAGAACATCGACCAGAGCCAGTTGGGTGCCGCGCTGCGCTACGCCGCGGTGGACAAGGACGTGGTGATCGTCGCCGCGGCCGGTGACGCCCGGGGTGGCGGGGGCAACGGATCGGCGTGCGAGTCCAACCCGCTGAGCGATCCGGCCAGACCGTCCGATCCGCGGAACTGGTCGAGCGTGACCTCGGTGTCGATCCCGTCGTGGTGGCAGCCGTACGTGTTGTCGGTCGGTTCCCTCACCCCCGGCGGGCAGCCGTCGCGGTTCACCATGGCCGGTCCGTGGATGGGGGCGGCCGCACCGGGTGAGAACATCACGTCGGTGAGCAACGACGCCGGCGGCGGCCTGGCCAACGGGATGCCGAACAATGAGCAGGAGTTCTCCCCGGTCAGCGGCACCGGCTATGCGGCGGCCTACGTCTCCGGCGTTGCGGCATTGGTGCGCAGCAGGTTTCCCGAACTCACCGCCGAGCAGGTGGTGAACCGCCTCACCGCAACCGCGCGCACCGCGGCCCGGTCACCGTCGAACCTGGTGGGCGCCGGAACCGTCGACCCCGTCGCGGCGCTGACCTGGCAGGTCCCCCCCGAGGTGGATGTCGACCCGGCCGCGGTCAGGCAGACCGCAGCACCACCCACGCCCGCGCCGGAGGATCCGACGCCGCGGGTGGTCGCGTTCGCCGGAATGGGCGTGCTCGCGGCTCTGGTTCTCGCCGCGCTCGTGGTGAGCGCGAAACGGAAGGACAGGACTTCATGATCGTCCGGATCACCTTGGCGCTGTTGGTCGCCGTTCCGGCTGCGATGGCCTATCCGTGGCAGTCGCCCGCCGACCGCTGGCTTCTCGGTGTCGCGGTCGCCGTGGCGGCCGTGCTGTTCGCGTGGTGGCGGGGGTTGTTCGTGACGACGATCGTCGCCCGCCGGATCGCCATGTGGCGCCGCCGTAACCACACCGACGGCAGCCATCAGGCCGGCGAGTTCGCCACCGTGGTGCTGCGCGTCGAACCGGGAGAGGCGAGTGACCTTCCGCTGGAGTTGATCGCCGGGTACCTCGATCGTTACGGCATCCGCTTCGACAAGGTCCGTGTGACGGGCCGTGACGTCGCGGGCATCCGAACCACCTGGGTGAGTCTGACCATGGGAGCCGCCGACAACGTCGCGGCGTTGGCCGCGCGGTCGCCACGAATCCCCCTGCAGGACACCGTCGACATCGCGGGGAGGCGGTTGGCCGACCATCTGCGGGAGACGGGGTGGGAGGTGGCCGTCGACGACGCGCCCAGGGACGCCGCCGCCACCCCGCTGTCGGGGCAGGGGAAGGAGACCTGGCGCGGTGTCTGCGACGATCGGGGCTTCGTGGCGGCCTACCGAATCGGTGTGGACGACGGGCTGGCCGACACCTTGGCCGAGGTGTGGGCGTCGGATTCCGGCGAGATCTGGACGGCGCTCGAATTCACGGGCGGCAGAGCACAACCGGCGCTGGCGGCGGCGTGCGCCATCCGCACCGGCGAGCGGCCGGGATCGCGCGCCCCGCTGCCGGGGCTGGTGCCCGAGCGCGGCGTGCACCGCCCCGCCCTCGCCGCCCTCGGTCCGGCGTCCGACACGCGCCTGGCCGCCGCACCCGTCCGCGTCACCGCCGGCCTGCCCTCGCAGCTGCGGTGGCCGACGGGCGCAGCGCTCAGTCGAACATGAACGCACTCATGAAGCGGGTCATCCGGCGCAGGTAGTCGGGCTGGCTGACATGCAGCACGTGGTTGCCGGGGAACCAGTGGAATGCGCAATGGTCCCAATGCCTCCAGAGGATCTCGGCCTGCTCCGGGGGTGCCAGCCGGTCGCCGAGACCGGCGATGATCAGCCGCCTGTCCTTGGCGGGTAGCGGGCGGTAGTTCAGCGGCGACGAGTACATGGTCGCGGCATCGGACAGGTCTCTGTCGGTTCCGACGATCATGTCCCGCAGTGCCACCATCTTGTTGGCGGGGAACCACTCGTCGACCGTTCTGTCGGGGGTCACGACCGGAACGTTGGGGATGACCGCCTGAATCCTGTCGTCGACGCTGGCGATCAACGCGGATGTGTAGCCGCCCAGCGACATCCCGGTCAGCGCGATGCGGTCGACACCGGTGTGCTCGAGATAGTCCATCAGCGACCGGAAATCGTGCACCGCCTGCGCCATCGCCTCGGCGAAACCCGCGAAGCCGTTGGCGAAGTAGCCGTATCCGCTGTAGGGCGAGTACTTCTCGGCGCGTCGTCCGTGGAACGGCAACGTGTAGAGCATGACGTCGTAGCCGGAGCGGTAGAACCAGGGCAGCGAGAAGAAGAGCCCGTTGAACAGATAGGCCGACCCCATGAAGCCGTGGATGACGCACAGCGTGGGCCGCGGCCCGTCGTCGTGACGCCAGTGCTGGGCGTGGACGACGTTGTTGCGCTGATAGCTGCCGCACTGCTCGCGCAGAGCGGGGTTGACGGCCTGGAAGCTGGAGTCGAAACGGATGCTGCGCACGTTGCCGTGGGCGATCCATTCGGCCACGGGGTTGGCCGGGCGCGACGACACCCGCGGCGGCGCAGCGGGCGCGGGGAAGGACAGCTGCGGGTCCTTGGCCGAGGCCAGGTCCGCGTAGAACCGCAGATGCTCCTCCTCGGTCCGTGACTGAGACCGCCGCAACGCGCCGACCACCGTCGGCAGCATCGTGGCGCTGATCAGCGAGGCGATGGACGCTCGCAGCGCCAGGTCGGCAACGGCCGAGGAGTCCACGATCAGGCGCTGCTGCCAGGTGAGATCGGCTCGGCGCGGCAGTCCGCGCGCGGTCGCGTCGGCGCCAGGGACGTCGGGGACGGGGATGGGTGGTGCTTCTTCGTCGGGAATGAGCTGGGGCGCGCCGTCGGACTCCACATCTCGCATGCTAACGCCGCCGGTGGTACGCGGTGCCACACTGGCGGCATGTGGAACCCGGATGTCTACCTCACCTTCGCCGACCACCGGGGCAGGCCGTTCTTCGATCTGCTTGTCGCGGGTCGGCGCCGACAACGCGCGGCGGGTCGTCGATCTCGGATGCGGCCCCGGCAATCTCACCGAGACGCTGACCGGTCGGTGGCCCGGCGCGGTGATCGAGGCGTGGGACTCCTCACCGGAGATGGTCGATGCGGCGCGGCGGCGCGGGGTGGCCGCGCAGGTGGGCGATGTGCGGGACTGGGCGCCGCAACCCGACGTCGACGTGGTGGTGAGCAACGCGACGCTGCACTGGCTACCCGAACACCCGCAACTGGTGATGCGGTGGGCCGGCCAGTTGGCCCCCGGCTCCTGGATCGCGTTTCAGGTGCCTGGTAACTTCGATGCACCGTCGCATCAAGCGGTCCGCGACCTCGCACGCACACCACAGTGGTCGGAAGCGTTGCGGGACTTCCCCTTCCGTGACTCCGATGTGGTCAGGACGGCGGCCGACTACGCCGGGCTGCTGACCGATGCCGGATGTGCGGTCGACGCGTGGGAGACCACGTATGTCCACGAGCTGACCGGTGAGAACCCGGTGCTGGAGTGGATCACCGGGACGGCGTTGCGGCCGGTGCGCAGCGCCCTCGACGACGCGCAGTGGCAGCGGTTCCGCGATGAGCTGATCCCGATGCTGCACGCGGCCTACCCCAGGCGGGCGGATGGAACGACGTTCTTCCCGTTCCGGCGGGTGTTCGTGGTGGCGCAGGTGAAGTGACCCATCGGTCCCGGCGGCCCCGTGCCGTCGTCACCGCGTCGGTCGCGGTAGGACGTGCCTTCTTCTCCGGTTAACACGTCGGCGGTACGTTGACACTTTCCCGACCGAAGGCGAACTCATGGCCGAACATCGCAGCGAGATCGACCTCCCGGACTCACTGCGTGGTCTGGAGGAACTCGCCCTCGACATGCGGCTCATCTCCTCGCACCGCGCCGATCGGATCTGGCACCGCGTCAATCCGGAGCTGTGGAGTGCGTCGCGCAACGCCTGGGCCGTGCTCAAGTCGATCGGCCAGGACGAACTCGAAGACCTCGGCAAGGACAACGCGTTCAGCGCCGAGGTGCGTGTGCTCATCGAAGATCGCCAGCGGCGCAACAGTGAACCGTTCTGGTTCCCGCAATCCCACGCATCCAGAATCCTGGACCTGACCGCGTATTTCAGCATGGAGTTCGGCCTCGCCGAGTCGTTGCCGATCTACGCAGGCGGGCTCGGCGTCCTTGCGGGCGATCACATGAAGGCGGCAACCGACCTCGGCGCGCCGGTGGTCGGTGTCGGCCTGCTGTACCAGCAGGGGTACTTCCGTCAAGCCCTGGATTCTCAGGGCAATCAGCGAGAGCTCTACCCGTTCAGCGATCCCAGTGAGATACCGGTGCGCCGGTTGCGTGGCGGCGACGGCGCCTGGATACGCATCCCACTCGAATTCCCTGGCCGTACAGTGTATTTGCGCGCCTGGGCGGTCAACATCGGTCGGCTGTGGCTGTACCTGCTCGACAGCAACGATCCGGCCAACGACCCGTCGGACCGCGGAATCACAGCGCAACTCTACGATGCCGATCCCGAGGTGCGATGGCAGCAGGAGATGGCACTCGGGTTCGGCGGCTGGCGACTACTGCGGGAGCTGGGGCTCGACCCGCACGTCTGCCACCTCAACGAGGGCCATGCGGCGTTCGCCGTGCTGGAACGCGCCCGCTGGATCGCGCGGGAACAGGAAGTGCCGTTCGACGTCGCGCTCACCGTCGCCAGGGCGGGCACGGTGTTCACCACCCACACACCGATCGCGGCCGCCTTCGACCGCTTCGACCCCAGCTACGTCGACGCGTACCTCACACCGTTCGCAGCCGAGATGCGGGTCGGCATCGGCAAGATCCTCGGCCTGGGCCGCATGCGGCCGGACGACCAGACCGAGCCGTTCAACATGGCGTACCTCGCGATTCGCGGTTCGTCGCGGATCAACGGCGTGAGCCGGCTGCACGGCGAGGTGAGCCGCGAACTCTTCGCCGATCTGTTTCCGCGCTGCCCACTCGAGGAGGTTCCGGTCGGTCACGTCACCAACGGCGTCCACGTTCCGTCGTGGGACTCACAGGCCGCCGACGAGCTGTGGACGAACGCCGAACTGCGTAGCCAGTGGATGGGCGTTCCGACGCCGATCGCCGAGCGCATGGACACGGTTCCGACAGCCGAGTTGTGGAGTCTGCGCAATCGCAACCGTGAGGGCTTCGTGTCATGGGCGCGCCAGCGGCTGGCGCGCCAGCTCACGATGGCCGGCGCGGGCGCCGACCGTATCGACGAGGCACAGCGCATCTTCGATCCGAACGCGTTGACGCTCGGCTTCGCCCGGCGCTTCACCGAGTACAAGCGCACCGCGCTGCTTCTGCACGATCCCGACCGGCTGGCGGGCATACTCACCGATCCCGAACGTCCCGTGCAGATCGCCGTCGCCGGAAAGGCGCACCCGGCAGACACTTTCGGAAAGGCGATGATCCAGCGCTGGTTCGAGTTCTCGCAGCGTCCGGACGTTCGCTCCCGCGTCGCGTTGATCGCCGACTACGACCTGCTCCTGGCCGAACAACTCGTCGGCGGCGTCGACGTCTGGATCAACACACCGCGACGGCCCTGGGAGGCCAGCGGGACCAGCGGGATGAAGGTGCTCGTCAACGGCGGGCTCAATCTGTCGGAACTCGACGGCTGGTGGGCCGAGGCCTACACCCCGCAGGTGGGCTGGGCGATCGGCGACGGACGGGAACACCCGAACGACCCGCGGTGGGATGCCGAGGAGGCCGACGGCCTCTACACGCTGCTGGAAGACGAGGTCATCCCGATGTTCTACGATCGCGACGACAGCGGGATCCCGCAGGACTGGATGGGGCGGGTGCGCGCGAGCATGGCGACGCTGACGCCCCAGTTCTCGTCGGAACGCATGGTCCGGCAGTACGTCGAGGAGTTGTACGCCCCCGCCGCCGCCGCCTACCGCACCCGCATCCTCGACAACTGCCGGGTGGCGGCCGACGTACAGCGCTGGCGGGAGATGGTCGCAAACTACTGGGGCGACGTGTCTTTCGGCGCACTGCACGTCGAGCAGGCGGGGGGCGGGCACGAGTTCCGAATCCTGGTATCCCTGGGCGCGATCGGGCCGAAGGCGGTGCAGGTGCAGCTGTACGCGACGACCTGGGAGGGTGGTGCGGCCGAACGGATACCGATGCAACGCGGCGACGAAGTCATTCGCGGGACGTACAGCTACCACGTCCACGTCGACGGACCGCGGCCGCCAGAGGCCTACACCCCTCGCGTGGTGCCTTATCACCCGGACGCTTCGGCACCGCTGGAAGCCGAGCAGATTCACTGGTACGACCGGGCGATGTCCGCCGGCTAGGGGTGGTACGGCACGCCGACCGCCCGGAAGATGAATTCCGGTGGCATGTCGTACGCCAGGGACGTGCGCGGCAGGCGGGCCAGCACGTCCTCAGGGATGTCCTCCTTGTAATGCAGGGACAACTCGCCCGAACACCGCGGGTCGACCGCGGCCAGGTCGACGTCGAGCGTCAGGCCGGTCGCCGAGATCTCGGCTTTGACCGGACCCGCCTGCGCGGCGTCCCAGCGGACGTCGATGGTGCGGCCGGCCAGTTTGGGCACCGACGACAGGGTGCCCAGAACCCGTTCGTCGGTCAGCACGAGCGAACCGACGTAGCTGGCGATGCTGCCCGAGGAGCGCAGGCCGGGCACGGCCCCGCGGAACCGGCGGGTGACGGCCACGTACTCGGCCACGAACAGCAATCCCTCGGCCTCGACCTCAGCACGCAGCTCGCTGGGGAGCTTTCCGATTCGGAAGAGCTTCCGGAGAAATACGGCCATGCAGGCACGGTAGCTCAGCCGCGCGGCGCCGCGGCGACGCTGTAGACGAACTCCGGAGGAACCCTCAACCCGATCGCGCGGGCCGGTACCCCGAGCGGGTTTGCCCGGTGAATCGGGTGGTACAGCTGGTCGGGTGAAGACGCGCAGAGGGTGGCTGGTCGGTACGGCCCTGGCCGCCGTCGGCGTGTACATGCTGATGTGGCTTGGCTACACCCGGCAGTGGACCTGGCTGGCGCGCCTGGACGCGTGGGCGCTGGAACCGATGTACCGAATCGGCGAGGCGCACCCCGGCTGGGTGACCGCGTGGACCGTGTTCTGCGCTGTCCTCGGCCCGGCCGTCTTCCGGGTGGTGACGCTGGTGGTGATCGTCGTGGCGTTGGTCCGGCGCAACGTCCGCCTCGCGGTGTTCCTGGTGATCAGCGTCGAACTCAGCGCCCTGGTCACCGAGATCGCCAAGACGCTGGTGAACCGGCCACGGCCGGCCACCGCGATGGTGTCGGCCGCGGGCGAATCGTTTCCGTCGGGACACGCGCTCGGCCTGATGGTCTGTGTGCCCGCCCTGGTGATCGTCGCCCTCCCGTGGGTCCGCGGCACATGGCGCACGTGGCTCGCTGCGCTCGGCGTCGTGGTCGTGGTGGCGATCGGTGCGGGGCGCGTGGTGCTCAACGTGCACCATCCATCGGACGTGATCGCCGGGTGGGCCCTCGGCTACGCCTACCTCGTGGCCTGTCTGCTGCTGGTGCCGCCGCGGTCCCGCACGCAGGACGCGGTCACACCGCGGGACGGAATACCGGCAGCGCCCGGTACAGCACGCTGAAGGTCGCCTTGGACACCTCGGTGCCGACCTCGCCGTCGAGCGCCAGCACCGTCGGCCCGTCCACCGACTCGAATGCGAACTGCGGCACCCGCAGCTCGTGATAGAGCGGGCTGCGTTCGAGCCTGCCCAGCGCGAGAGAGGTCAGGATGCGCAGTCGGCTCAGCCTCCGGCCGGTCTCCAGGATCCGGATGTCGATGAGCCCGTCGTCCATTCGCGTGCGCCTCGACGGGGCGAAACCCGACGGCAGGTAGACCGAGTTGCCCAGGAAGAACATCGACGTCTGCAACGTCTTGTTGTCGTAGGAGATGCGGACCGGCTCGCCGCGGCGCAGCGTGCTGAACATCGCGTAGATGCCTGCCAGCGGTTTGCCGATCTTGTGCTCGAGTTTCTCGCGCTTCTGCACGAACCGCGGGTAGGCGCCGATGCTGGCGGTGTTGACCACCATCTGGCGTTCGTTCAGGCACACCATGTCGACGCAGGACACGGCGCCGTTCTGGATCGCGGCCACGGTCTTGGCCGTGGTGTCGCACCCGATGTCCTTGGCGAAATGGTTGAAGGTGCCTGCGGGGAAGACGGCGAGCGGAAGACCCTCGTCGATGGCCACTGCCGCAGCGGTGGCGACGGTGCCGTCCCCGCCGCCGATGGCGAGCACCTCGGCGTCCCGGGCGGCCGAGCGCAGCACCTCTTCGAGTTCGTCGTCCTCGGTGAGCTCGACGATCGTGGCCTTCGGGAGGGCATCGCGGACCTCGTCGAGCACCCGGGCGCCGGTACCGCTGCCGGAGGCGGGGTTGACCACCAGCGTGACGCCCGCCCCCTCGGGGCGGGCGGGGGTGTCCACCCGGAGCGGCTCGGTCGCAGGCAGCCTCGCCTCGGCTATCGGCGGCACCACGCGGGCGCCCAGCACCGCGATACCGGCGCCGATGCCCAGGCCTGCGAGCACGTCGCCCGGATAGTGCGCGCCCGTCGCCACCCGCGACATGCCGACCAGGCCGGCCAACAGGCACAGCCCCAAGCCGACGGGCGGGTTCTCCAACCCGACGCCGACGGCGAACGCGGCCGCACTGGCCGAATGGCCCGACGGCAGCGAGTTCGACGTCGGAAGACGGCGGCTGCGGCGCGCCAGCGGCACGAGGAGGCCGTCGGGACGTGCGCGCCGCCAGATCCGCTTGGCCCCCTGATTGGTGACCAGGCTCGTCACCCCCAGGGTCAGAACGCCGCGGGAGGCCCCCCGCTTGACCGACGGGTTGCCGAACGCGATCAGGCCCGCGGCGATGGCGAACCACAGCTTGGAGTGGTCGGCGGCCCTCGTGAGGCGAGGCATGACCGTGTCGATCAGCGGGCTGGGGGATTCGGCGATGGCCTCGAACACCTCGCGGTCCAGCGTTCCGAGGCCTTCGCCGATCTGGCGGATGCCGCGGTGCCGTCGGAGAACGGGAGGGAGGTCCATTCCGCCAATTTAGCGGCAATCGCCCCTTGACAGATTTATTTGTCAATCGACAGGATGGGACGCATGCTGGAGGTGGAGGTCATCGCCGATCCGGCTGCGGCGGTCAGCGCACTCGACCCGATCCGCGGCAGGCTCCTCGCCGAGTTGACCGAACCCGCGTCGGCCGCCGCCCTCGCGTCGCGAGTCGGCCTGCCCCGGCAGAAGGTCAACTACCACCTGCGCGCCCTGGAGGACCATCACCTCGTCGAGCCGGCCGGAGAACGCCGCTGGGGCGGGCTCACCGAGCGTCTGCTCGTCGCCACCGCGTCGTCGTACGTCGTCTCACCCGGCGCGCTCGGGCCGGTGGCGGCCGACCCGGGCCGGTCGGCCGATCGGTTGTCGGCGAGCTACCTGATCGCCGTCGCAGCGCGAACGGTCCGCGAGGTCGGCGACCTCTGGCGCACCGCACGGGACAAACGCAAGCGGTTGGCGACGCTGTCGATCGACACCGCCGTCACGTTTCGCTCGGCGGCCGACCGCGCAGCCTTCACCGACGACCTGTCCCGCGCCGTGACCGAGTTGGTGGCGCGCTATCACGACGAATCCGATCCGCAGGGGCGCACCCACCGGGTGGTGCTGGCGGCGTACCCGAAGCCGAAAACGAAAGGAGATCAGTAGACATGACGCTGAAGAAGGACGACGGCGGACGCCGCTGGGTCGAGATGGAATTCCTGGTGCCCGGCACACCCGAGCAGGTCTGGCAGGCGATCGCCACCGGGCCCGGGATGACCGCATGGTTCACCCCGACCTCGGTGGACGAATGTGTCGGCGGCACCATCGAATTCGACTTCGGCGACCAGGACTGCTCGGGCGAGGACGCGGGCAGCTCGGGCGTCATCACCACCTGGGAGCCCCCTGAGCGCCTCGGCTACGAGGAGCACGGGTGGAGCGGTGACGCGCCGCCGGTGGCGACCGAGGTGGTGGTGACGAGTCGCTCGGGGGATCAGTGTGTGGTCCGGATGGTGCACAGCCTGTTCACCGATCGCGACGACTGGGATGACGAGCTGGAGAGCTTCGAGACGGGATGGCCCGGCTTCTTCGCGGTGTTGCGGATGTATCTCACGCACTTCCCGGGGCAGCCTGCGGCCAACGTCAGGGTGATGACGGTGCACACCGGCGACACCGGCCAGGGCTGGGCGGCGCTTGCGGCTGGTCTCGGCCTCGGCGGCGTGTCCGTCGGTGATCGGTGCGAAACCTCAGCCGGTGCGCCGCGACTGGACGGCGTCGTGGAGCGCGTCCACCAGGACGCGCAGAGCCGCGAGTTGATGCTGCGGCTGACCGCACCCGTGCCGGGCATCGCGGTGATCGGCGCCTTCGGCCTCGGCGATCAGAGCAGGGTGATGGTCAGCATCTACTTCTACGGTGCGGCGGCGCGCGACACCGCCGCGACCGAACAACCGAAATGGCAGGCCTGGATGGCACAGTTGATACATGCCCACAGCGCCGCGACCTGATCGAGCCCGAACCTCCGTGCGCCGGTTGCTGATCGTCTGGTGCGCGGCGGTGCTCGCCGCGACGGCTGGTCTGCTGACGGCGCCGCATTCGCCGGCGGAGTTCACGCCGTGGTTCGCTCAGTCCGTCGGCGGGGCCACCCAGGTGCTGTCGGTGACCGGATCGGGCGGCTCGGACGCCAAGATGGACGTCTGGGAGCGCACCGCCGCCGGGTGGCAGCCGGTGGCCGGGGGCGTGGGAATCCCGGCGAAGATCGGTTCGAAAGGCATGTCGCCCAACCACTTCGACGGATCGTTGATGACGCCGAAGGGTATCTACACGCTGGACTTCGCCTTCGGCACCGAACCCAACCCCGGCGGCGGCCTCCAGTACGTCCAGGTCGGACCCGACCACTGGTGGGACGGCGATATGAAGAGCCCGACCTACAACACCATGCAGGTGTGCAAGAAGGACGAGTGCCCGTTCAACACCTCGCTGAGCGCGGGAACCGAGAACCTGCAGATCCCGCAGTACGCGCACGCGGTGGTCATGGGGGTCAACAAGGCGCGAATCCCCGGCAAGGGCGGGGCCTTCTTCGTGCACAGCACCGACGGCGGGCCCACCGCGGGCTGCGTGGCGATCGACGACGCCACCCTGGTGACGATCATGCGCTGGCTGCGGCCCGGCGCGATGATCGCGATCACCGAATAGCCCTCAGATGTTGAGGGCCCGGCCCGCCTTGACCTTGAAGTTCAACGCCTCCAGCGACATCGACGCGTCGTAGGTGCGGTCGTAGCCGGTCTCGCAGATCTTCCAGCCGTCGTCGGTTCTGCGGTACCTGTCGTGGTAGAAGCCCGCGCCGATCAGCATGAAGTTGAAGTCCGGCGCGATCACCCGGTCCTGGAGATACCACGTCGCGGTGGCCTCGTCGCCGTCGACGGTGATCTCGGGGTGGTTGACGCGGTGTTCGGTGAGGATCTCGGGCCCCAGCGAGTTGCGCATGAAGCCGACGAGTTCGTCCCTGCTGGTGAAATGGTGTTCCTCGCCGATCGACTCGCCGTACCGGCCGACGACATCCTCGGTGAGGGTGTCGGCGAACTCGTCCCAGTGTTTGGTGTCGAGTGCGCGGAGATACCGGTACTTGACCTGCTTGATGTCGTCGATGTCACCCATGGCCCGACATTGCAGCACACCACGGCACCGCAGCATAGGGCCGAGTGTCTGAGACGCGGGGCGGAAGCAGATCCTTCCGCGGGGTATTCGACCTATCAGGTTGCTCGGCTACGTCGCGCGGCCCGGAAATGTCGGACCTCGCTGCGAGGATGGCGACATGTCCTCGACCACTGCCTCTTTGGCCGCTGGGGTGCGCGCAGTCCCATCACGACGCGCAGATCGCGCAGTGGAAACGCGACCACCCGGTTCGGGGGCGCGGCGGCGGGAAATAGCCCGAGCGACAAACTCGGACACTACGCCCGCCGTCGACGCCTACTGGGAAGACGGCGGGCCCACCGAACTCGACAACCTCGTGCTGCTCTGCCCCTGCCACCACCGGGCACGACCGCGGCGTCATCACACCCTCACCGGACCCGCCCAAGCCCTCACCGTCACCGATGACACCGGCCGAACACTGTCCCCAGGCTCGCTGGCCCGCCCACCCACCAAACCCCCACCCGCAGTCGCCCCCTACCCCGGGCCCACCGGTGAACGCGCCGACTGGTGGTGGTACGAACCCTTCCAACCACAACCAGGTCGGTCAACCAACTAGCCAAGCCATATCGTTGGCATCGCTGGCACCCTCAATCCAGTTGTGGCAGTTGGCATCACGCCTTGAGCTGGCGAACCCGAGCGAGACGCGCGCGGTCGACGCGGACCTGGGCCGCGTCGACGTCGAACTCGAGCAGTGTCTGGGTGTTCATCGATGACCGCCAGATACGATCGAGCCTGCACGCCATTAGGGTGTCCGATACGTCCCCGCTGACGAGCGGGAGACGATGATTCAACGATGATTCATCAGTCAGCTTGGACAGCCGCACCGCTCCCAGCACGCGGCATCCGGTAAGGGATCTCTCTTGGACACGTTCGAGGACTCCAGCCCGTTGGGGTTGTCCATCGGGACGACCAACCTCGTCGCAGCGAGCGTTGGACACCCGCCGGTGATTCGGCGTTCGGTACTGACGCTCTTCGGCCACGCCGCGCCCGAGGTCGGCACGCCCCGGCCGGACACCGCGCGCGATGCCGGGGTAGTGCTGTCCGGGTTCGTCGACCGGGTCGGCGATCCGGTGCCGCTGGTGGCCGCCGACGGGGCGAGCTACCCGGCCGAACAACTCCTGGTCGAAGCCCTGGAGTCGATGGCCGGGCTGGTGACCCGCAGCACCCCGGCCGGCATCGCCATCGCCGTGCCCTCCTACTGGAGCCCGGCCATGTCCGACGCGATGCAGACCACGTTGGGGGCCAGCGAGATCCTGTCGCCGGGCGGCGTCCCGCCGCGGTTGATCCCGGACTCCGTGGCCGCCCTGACCGCATTGAACGCCAACCCGGGGATCGATCGCCGGGGGGTGGTGGCCCTGCTGGACTTCGGAGGCGGCGGTACCAGCATCACCCTCGCCGACGCGGCGTCGGCGTTCGACGTGATCGGCGGCACTGGAAGAATCCCCGAATTCGCCGGGGACCAGATCGACCAGGCGTTGTTGAGCCACGTGCTCGACGGCGTCGCCGGTGGCGGCGACGCCGACCCCGGACAGACCGCCGCGGTGGGCTCACTGGCCAGGCTGCGGGAGCAGTGCCGTTCGGCCAAGGAGCGGCTGTCCCGCGAAACCGTCACCGGCCTGACTGTCGAGCTGCCCGACTACCGCGCCGACGTCCGCGTCACCCGATCCGAGCTGGAGGAGTTGATCGCGCGGCCGTTCGACGATGTCGTCGGGGCGCTCGAGGACATGTTGGCGCGCAACAACATCAGCTGGAGCGGCGTCTCCGCGGTCGCACTCGTCGGTGGTGGGGCCAGCATCCCGCTTATCGTGCAACGCCTTTCGGAGAGGTCTGGGGTCCGGGTGGTGACGACGCCGCAGCCCGCCCTCGACGCAGGTGTGGGCGCGGCGCTGTTCGCCGCGTACGGGCGTGGCGCCGACACGGCGACCTGGGTGGCACCGGTGGCCCCCGTTCCCGGTCCGCGTCCCGAGGAAGCCGGCTCGGCCACCTTCCGTGCGCTGGCCTGGTCCCAGGACGAAGACCCCGGCGACGACGTCGTCCCCTACGCCGGAGGCGAATACGACCCCTACCTGGCGACGGGCACATACGACTTCACCGAGATGCCGACACCCGACGCCGCCCCGCGGGAGGACGACGCCAAGGCCTGGCAGCGGTTGCCGATGTCGGTGTTCGGGATCGCCGCGGCCATCGCCCTGATCGCGGTGGGCGGCGTCGCGATCGCGCTGACCAGCCTCGACAGTGCCGAGCCGACCACGCCGACCCCGGGCAACATCCCGTTGAGCAGCGCGTTCATTCCGTCTCCCGACGCCGCCACGGTCACCAACCAGCCGGCGCAGCCGCCGGCTCCGGCGCCGACCACCGCCGTCGCGCCGCCGAGCGTCGTCGCCACGACAACGC